>Ga0209373_10001004_pt1 | contig 37346 bp, 36 predicted proteins | sample Higcelweek5metaG_FD_187173 | JGI IMG/M metagenome (GOLD analysis project Ga0209373, IMG submission 187173) | Freshwater pond sediment microbial communities from the University of Edinburgh, under environmental carbon perturbations - High... | ecosystem: Environmental > Aquatic > Freshwater >... | reverse complement strand
CCAACCTTCCAGTCAGTCCCAACAAAATCAAACCCTTAGGTCCAAATCTCGTCGCCAGTCTCAGGTGCGAGTTCGTCGGTCGCCAGCAGCGCCGCCGCCCTCGTCTCTGGAACGGCTTATAGAACCACTCCCCCAAACCGTCAACCAACAATTTCATCAGAATGTCACTTTTGTTGTAAGTGGTTGAAAAACAAAACTATTTTCTATACACCAAAGTCGGACATACCTCCATGTGATTGAAATGGCACGTTTTTCACTGAAACAACGGATTCCGCTGACCTTCTGCCCCGTGAAATCCACAATTGGCATGCACCACCGAAGCTCAATGGAATCGCGCACGCATGCATGGACGGGCTGCGGATTTGACTTGGAAGCGGGAAAGATGCACATCTTCCTGCGTTTTTACGAAGAGCAACAGGCAAAAGGACCGGTACCCTGTAATGATACCCGATCCCGCTTTGACCCGTTCGATCGGCAACGAGGCCCCGGTTCTGGCCGATGGCCGACGCGCGCCGGATCGTCGCGAAATTTCACTGCGCTGGCTGTCGGGCACCTTTCTGACCGGCATCACCTCCAGCGTACTGATGGGCGTCGCCCTTTTTGCCGCTCTCGACGGGCGCCAGCAGCTCGGTATTCCGGCAGAAGCCTATGCCAACACCAATGCGGATCACTCCGACGAGGATGTCGTGCGAGGCGGTCGGCTGTTTGCCGCGACGCTGACCGCCAAGCCCACCGATCGCGCCATCATGGATGTGTCCACGATCGTGCACCAGGGCGACAAGGAAGTCGTGCGCCGGCAACCCTTCGCCCATGTGAAGATGGTATTGGCCGCCAACCACGTCACCTCGGAAGACTATCCGAGCTTCAATCCGCTGACCGTCTTCTCCTCAGATGACAAGCCGAACGCTGCGCCGCCGGCGCGCACGGGCACGATTTATGGAGCCGATGTCGATTCCGAAGTCAGCCTCAAGACCGTGCCCTTCCCCACTCGTCACTCGCCCTACCCCTTTACCGCGTCGATGACGCTGGATGAAGTTGAGGAGAACGTGCGCACCAATGGTTCGGTGCTGACGGACGGCACAAAGCAGGTGGCGGCACTCTACTACGTCGACCCTCGCCGCTTCGAGACCGACAATAACGACCTCGACCTGACGGCCGGCATTTCCGCCCGCGTCGTCGAACAGAACATGACGGTGTCTGCACCGGAAACACTGACGCCAGCCATGCCGGAGTACGCCGAGGACGTTATACCGGCGCGTGAAGACACACCGATTGCGACGTTGCTGACAAATGCCGGCTATTCGAAAGCCCAGGCGAGCACCCTTTCGGTTGCCCTTGGCGCCAAACTCGGGTCGGACACGCTCAGCGAAGGCAGCGTCCTGCGCGTCGGCATTCTGCAGAAGGGCGAGCAAGCAACGGTTATCCGTTGCAGCGTCTATCGCCATGCCCGTCACAATCTCACCATCGCTCTTGATGACAAGGGCCAGTATGTGCCCGGCGAGGCTCCGCCCGATCTCGACGCGGTTCGCACAGCCTTTGAAACCGGTGCGCCGCCGGTTCAGGCCGGTCGCGACCTGCCGCGGGTTTACGACGGCATCTACCGGGCCGCGCTTTCCTACGGCATGAACCAGGCGATGACCCAGCGTGTCATCAAGCTTCTGGCAAGCAGCGTCGATTTTCAGGCCCAGTTGAAGCCGACGGATACGCTCGAAGCCTTCTTTTCCGTATCGGGCGAGGATGGCAAGGCAACGAAGGATTCCGATCTCCTTTATGTGAATGCCCATTTCGGCGACACCGCGACGCGGTTCTACCGTTTTCAGGATCCGTCGGATAATTCCGTCGACTACTTCGACGAGAACGGCAAAAGCATCCGGCAATTCCTGCTGAGAAACCCGGTTCCGAACGGCATCTTCAAATCGCCGTTCGGCATGCGCCGCCACCCGATTCTCGGCTTTGCCCGTATGCATACCGGCGTCGATTGGGCCGCCCCACGCGGCACCCCGATCATCGCAGCGGGCAATGGCACGGTCGAAAAGGCAAGCTGGGATTCCGGCGGCTACGGCAACCAGACCCTTATTCGCCACGCCAACGGCTATGTCAGTTCCTATAACCACCAGAGCGCCATCGCCAAAGGCGTAAAGCCAGGTGCGCAGGTGCGTCAGGGCCAGGTCATCGGCTGGGTCGGTTCCACCGGTCTTTCCACCGGTCCCCACCTTCATTACGAACTGATCGTCAACGGCAACAAGGTCGACCCGCTGAAGATCCGCCTGCCCGGCGGCAAGTCGCTGGAAGGTGAAGCACTGGCGAAGTTCCAGGACGAGCGCAAACGCATCGATGCCCTGCTGAACACGACCGACAAGTCGAAGCAGGTTGCCAGCAAGTAAGCCTTTCACAGCACCCGGAAAACAAAAATGGCGGCCCGAAAGCCGCCATTTCCTTTTCTTGTCCTGTGTGGATCAAGCCGCCTGATTGAACGTCTTGACGATCCTGAGCAGGAGCCTGTCCGACCCGGCGGTAACCTGTATCGTCGAGCCATCGGGAACCTCACCGCCGAGAATCATTTCGGCCAGGCGATCCTGTACTTCCTTCTGGATCACCCGCTTCAGGGGACGGGCACCATAGGCGGGATCGTAACCCTTGTTGGCAAGCCACGTGCGGGCATCGGCCTGCAAGTCAAGCGTCACCTTGCGATCAGCCAGAAGCGAGGTCAGACGACGAAGCTGGATATCGACGATGGCCCCCATTTCATCGCGCCGCAGGCGGTGGAAGAGAATGATATCGTCGACACGGTTCAGGAATTCCGGCCGGAAATGCGAGCGGACCCGCTCCATCACCAGTTCGCGAACCGAGTTCGTATCGTCATTGTCGCCCATCTGCGTCAGGAACTCGGAACCGAGGTTCGAGGTCATGATGATGATGGTGTTCTTGAAGTCCACCGTGCGGCCCTGACCATCTGTCAAACGACCATCGTCCAGTACCTGCAACAGGATATTGAACACATCCGGGTGCGCCTTCTCGATTTCGTCGAACAATACCACCTGATACGGCCGGCGACGAACGGCTTCCGTCAGCGCACCGCCTTCCTCGTAGCCGACATAGCCGGGAGGTGCACCGATCAACCGGGCAACGGAGTGCTTCTCCATGTATTCCGACATATCGAGGCGAACCATGGCGGTATCGTCATCGAAGAGGAAGCGCGCGAGCGACTTCGTCAGTTCCGTCTTGCCGACGCCGGTGGGACCGAGGAAGATGAACGAACCGATGGGCCGGTTCGGATCCTGAAGACCCGCCCGCGACCGGCGCACGGCCTTGGAAACGGCCTGAACCGCCTCACCCTGACCGACAACCGACTTGGCCAGCTCGTCTTCCATGCGCAGCAGCTTTTCGCGCTCGCCTTCCAGCATCCGATCCACCGGAATGCCGGTCCAGCGCGACACGACCTGCGCGATGTTATCGGCCGAAACGACTTCCTGCACCATGGAGGAGGCCGAGCTTTCACGGCTTTCAGCGTCTTTCAGCTCCTTTTCAAGGCCCGGAATGATGCCGTAGGTCAGTTCGCCCGCCCGCTGGAACTGGCCGTTGCGCTGGGCAATCGCCAGTTCGTTACGGGCTTCTTCAAGCTGTTTCTTCAGATCGGCGGCAAGACCGAGCTTCTGCTTTTCCGCCTGCCAGCGGGCCGTCAGCGCATCGGCTTCTTCCTCGATATGGGCAAGCTCTTCTTCCAGCTTGTGCAACCGGTCAGCCGAGGCGGTATCGGTTTCCTTCTTCAGGGCCTCGCGCTCGATCTTGAGCTGCATGATGCGGCGGTCGAGTTCGTCCAGTTCTTCCGGCTTTGAGTCCACCTGCATGCGAACCCGCGAAGCGGCTTCGTCCATCAGGTCTATGGCCTTGTCCGGCAGGAAGCGGTCGGTGATGTAGCGGTTGGACAGCGTCGCCGAAGCGACCAGCGCCGAATCCGAGATGCGGACCTTGTGGTGCTGTTCGTACTTTTCCTTCAGGCCGCGCAGGATCGAGATCGTGTCTTCGACCGTCGGCTCCGTCACCATCACGGGCTGGAAGCGCCGGGCAAGAGCCGGATCCTTTTCCACATGCTTGCGATACTCATCGAGTGTGGTGGCGCCAACGCAATGCAGTTCGCCGCGTGCCAAGGCGGGCTTCAGCAGGTTGGAAGCATCCATGGCGCCGTCAGCCTTGCCCGCACCCACCAGCGTATGCATCTCATCGATGAAAAGGATGATGTTGCCGTTTTCGGACTGGACTTCGCTAAGAACCGCTTTCAGACGCTCTTCGAACTCACCGCGATATTTCGCACCGGCAATCAACGCGCCCATATCGAGCGCCATCAACTGCTTGTCCTTGAGACTTTCCGGCACATCGCCATTGACGATGCGCAGCGCCAGACCTTCAACGATCGCGGTCTTCCCGACGCCGGGTTCGCCAATCAGCACCGGATTGTTCTTGGTACGGCGTGACAACACCTGAATCGTGCGACGAATTTCATCGTCGCGACCAATCACCGGGTCGAGCTTGCCGTCGCGCGCCTCGCTGGTCAGGTCGCGCGCATATTTCTTCAGCGCATCATAACCCTGTTCGGCGCTCGCATTGTCAGCGGTGCGGCCCTTGCGCAACTCGTTGATCACCGTATTCAGCGCATTCGGCGTCAGGCCGGCCTTCTTGAGGGAGGCGGCGGTCGACGCAGAGGATTCGATCAGAAGCGCCAAGAGCAGACGTTCGACCGTGACGAAACTGTCTCCGGCCTTCTTGGCCGCATCTTCGGCAGTCGAGAACACCCGTGCCAGTGGTTGCGTCAGCGACAGGCCGCCATTGCCACCGGAAACCTTCGGCAACTTGGCAAGCGCTGCATCATTGGCAATCTTCGCTTCCTTGGGGTTGCCGCCGGCGCGCTCGATCAACGCGGACGCCATACCCTGATCGTCATCAAGCAGGACTTTCAGCACATGCTCGGGCGTAAACTGCTGATGGCCTTCAGACAATGCATTGGTTTGGGCCGATTGCAGAAAACCGCGGACACGCTCGGAATATTTTTCGATATTCATAAAAACACCTCCAGTAGCCACCCTGCCCTTGCAGGCACAGAATGACGGTTCCAAAGAAAGGCTCCCTTATGAGGCAAGCCCCGGACGGACCCCTCGGTCCGTCCCTCGACCGAGATATGGGAGGGAATATATTCCGTTTAAAGAGCCCCCGGCATCGAAAATTGCCGCAGGCTGTCGCAGGCGCTGGACAAGCCAGTCCTGTACCAGATGGGCAGATGGTGACCTTCAGTCAATGCGCGCCGGGCGCGGAACCCGGTATCATGGATGGTTAACGCTTTACGGCTAGATTCGGCTTCGACCAAAAAGGGGTACCTATGCGTTATCTTGCCGTTCCGATCACCTTAACCGCCCTCGCCATTCTGCCGGCGTGCTCGGCCACCGACCTGGAGCCGCTGAAATCCAACGCGTCTGGCTTCCTGCAGTCGACCGTCATGCCGACGGCGCCCAGCCAGGCGCAGACAGCCCGACAACCAAAGGCAACGCCACCGCGAATTGCCAGCACCGGCGGTCCGGCCCAGCATTGTGCGACAGACGTCGTTGAATCCCTGCTCACCCCTGCAACGCAGGACCCGACGCCTGTCAAGCTGACCTGCAGCGTCAAGTTGCCGCCGAATGCGTCGATCACAAGGCAGGTGATCTTCGAAGGCAGCGGTGCCAGCGGCGCAGCGCTCGATTGCAGCGGCGGAACGGTCTCCGGCACTGCGGCGCGCGGTGACAAGGACGCTATCGTTGTCCGGTCGAAAAAGACGCCGAACGGTTGGGACCGGCCGGTTGGCGTCACTGTCAGAAATTGCAGGATCGCCGGAAGCATCCGTATCTACGGATTGGGCCGAAACGGCGAAGCAGCAGACGTGAAGGCATCGTCCCTGAACCCCAATCACACGGCCTTTGCCCAGAGCGTTGCCCCCAGCAACATCACTTTCGACCGTGTCGAGATCACCGCATCATCCACGACGCCCTTCTATGTCAGCCCAGGTGTGACCGGTGCGACACTATCCAACTCCACCATCAAGGGCACATCGGCCAGTGCTGCCGTTTATCTCGACGCGGAATCCGCGGGCGCTCGCATCGTCGGCAACACGTTCAGCATCAAGTCAGGTGAGCGCGAACAGGTCGCCATCGATGGCTCCGCCTATAATGAAATCTCTGGAAACCGCTTCCTGAACGTCAAGACCGGCGGGATCTACGCCTACAGAAACTGCGGCGAAGGCGGAACGATCCGCCATCAGTCACCGCAGTTCAACACGATCACCAACAATACGTTCGAAATGTCGGGTCTGCTGAACGCGCCGGCAGTGTGGCTGAACTCGCGAAACGGCAACCGATCCTATTGCTTCCAGGATCCCTCGCATCCCTTCGGCAGCAGCACCAGCCCGCTCGACTTCGCCCAGAACAATACGGTCGAAGGTAACCGGTCACCCGGCGCGACCATCGACCCCTACCGCAACAACGATCCGTCGAACCGCGTCTCGGGGAACAACTGACCGCTTGGCGGTCATCCCCGGAAAACATCACGAAGGCGAAAAGGCCGGTCGCACAATGCAACCGGCCTTTTTTAACGTCACAAAATCGGTGATGCGACCAGAGCGGGATGGCAAAAAGTGAGCACGGCTTTCGCCTGAAATCCCGCTCCAAAGCGCGTCGTTACCGCAAAACCGCTGCGCAGTCTTGTGCGACACGCTTCAGCTTACTCGGCAACCACCGGAAGCGGCGCTTCACCAGCAGGCTCACCACCTTCGGCAACCCCCTCGGCGGCATCCTTACGACGCGGGGCGCGGCGCGGGCGGGCAGCGGCAGAGCGGCGACGGCTTGGACCACGCTCACGGACCTGGCCATCGGCATTCGCATCTTCCTCGGCGGCAACCACCTCAACCGGTGTTTCATCGATCACTGGCTGCGGGCCGGTGCCGTCGATGACGACAGGCTCAGGCGCGGGGGCCGGTTTCGGGGCCGGCGCAGGCCGCGGAGCCGGTGCAGCTCTCTGGACTGGCGCGGGCGCCTGTGCGACCGGAGCGGCATTTTCCGTCTCGTTCGACAGATCGCCATCCTCGTCGCGGTCATAACCATCGCGGTCGTTGTATTCGTTGCGATCTTCGCGCTGGAACCGTTCCTGCATCTGGGCCTGGGCGGCCGCAATGATGCGGTTATAGTGTTCAGCGTGCTGAAGATAGTTTTCGGCCATGACCCGGTCACCCGAGCTTTGGGCGTCGCGAGCAAGGGCTCCGTATTTTTCCGCAATGTGCTGGGCCGTGCCGCGAATCTTCACGTCCGGACCGGAACTGTCATAGGTCCGCGTCAGCGGATTCTGGCCCTTGCGGTTGAAGTTCCCGTTGTTCCCGTTGTTGCCGTTATTGCCGTTGTTATTATTGTTATTGCCACGCCCGCGACCACGCTTGTTTTGCTGTCCTGGCCTCATAGATCGGTCACCTGAGTTCTTTTCCGTTCTCTTCGCATAAGCCACCAGACTGGCGCGAACATGCCGCCCAGACCTGACAGGCCATCGAGGAACCTTGCGAAACCTTCGTTCGCCCTGATGAAAGTCAAATTATTGATTCACGCACCGGGAAAGGTTCACCCTGCCGCATCCCAAGAGAAGACGGACCCGAGGTTTAATTCAACCTGAACGAATCGCCGTTCATTCCCAGTTACCCTGTGCGTGGTTTCACGCTAGCCGCTTTCCTCAACGAATCCAAGCGTTTTCTTGAAAGATTCAAAAAGAGCTTTCGCAGTTGCGACAGTTTCAAGAAGCCTTCGCGGTGAAAACGAGAACACGGTCATTTCCACCGTAATCGCGTGCCGCTTCGATCAATCGAAAACTCCCAGCTTCAAACAGATCCGAAACCGAATGGTGCTGATCATAACCGATTTCGACGCCAATCACCCCATCGGGCTCGAGATAAGCCAAGGCTCCGGTTGCAATTCGCCGGTAGGCCTCAAGCCCATCCGGTCCGCCATCAAGAGCAAGCGCGGGATCGAAATCCCTCACCTCCCTGTCCAGAGCGGCAACCACGTCCGTTCTTATATAAGGTGGATTCGACACGATTATGTCGAAACGGCCATGAACCGCAGAAAACCAGTCGCTTTCTACAGCCTGAAACCGTGCATCGAGCCCATTGGCCTCTGCATTGGCCCGCGCCATGCGCAAGGCACCAGCAGCGGCATCGACACCAACACCCGTCGCCTGCGGGCATTCACAAAGCAAAGCAAGCAGAATGGCCCCGGTGCCCGTTCCGAGATCGAGAATACGCACTTGGCCCTTCACCTCGGCGATACGCCGGGCATGAGGCAGCATGCGATCGACCAGAATTTCTGTGTCAGGCCGCGGTTCGAGCGTCTCCGGAGAAAGCGAGAGCGTCAGGCCGTAGAAGTCACGCTTGCCCAGAATGCGGTGAACCGGTTCACGCCCCCTGCGTCGCTCAAGTGCATCGGCAACACGGGCGAACTCCGGGTCGCTCACCGCCCGGTCGCCCTGCGTCAGAAGCGCCGTCGGCGAAAGATCGAGAAGACCGGCAAGCAGAACGCGGGCATCCGATGCGGGCTCGGAGACGCCGGCCTCGCCGAGTGCCAGCCGCAACCAGGCTTGAAGCGCGGCCAGCGTCTGCGGACGCGTCACAGGCCGATCTCGCCAAGCCGTGCAAGCTGGTCGGCTTGATGATCGGCTACCAGCGCATCGATCACCTCGTCGATTTCGCCCATCATGATGCGGTCGAGCTTGTAGAGCGTAAGATCGATGCGGTGATCGGTCACCCGGCCCTGCGGGAAATTATAGGTGCGGATACGCTCGGAGCGATCACCGGAACCGACCTGCGCACGGCGGTCGGCGGAGCGCTCGCTGTCGGCACGCTGGCGCTCGATATCGTAGAGGCGCGAGCGCAGAACCTGCATGGCCTTGGCACGGTTCTGATGCTGGGACTTTTCCGAGGAAGTGACGATCAAGCCGGTCGGCAGGTGGGTGATACGCACCGCCGAGTCCGTCGTGTTCACGTGCTGCCCACCCGCGCCCGATGAACGCATCGTGTCGATGCGGATATCCTCGGCGCGAATTTCAATGTCGATCTCTTCCGCCTCCGGCAGAACCGCGACCGTGGCGGCGGACGTATGGATGCGCCCGCTCGCTTCCGTTTCCGGCACGCGCTGTACGCGATGCACGCCGGATTCGAATTTCAGCTTGGCGAACACACCGCGCCCGGAAATCGTCGCGATGATTTCCTTGAAACCACCGGCCTCCCCTTCGCTCGACGAGAGAACCTCGACCTTCCAGCCATGCGCAGCGGCGTAGCGCTCATACATGCGGAAGAGATCACCGGCAAACAGCGCGGCTTCCGAACCGCCGGTTCCCGCCCGGATTTCGAGGATAGCACTCTTTTCGTCGGCGGCATCCTTCGGCAGCAGCAGAATACGGATTTCGCCTTCCAGCGCCGCGATCTTCTCGCGCACGTCCGGCAACTCCGCTTCGGCCAGCGCCCGCATCTCGCGATCGCCATCCTTCTCGGTCAGCAGCGCCTCGAGATCGGCCTCCTCCGCTTCGGCGCGCTGATAATCGCGAATGGTCTTCACCACCGGCTGCAGTTCGGAATATTCGGCGGCAAGCTTCACATAGACATCCGCAGCCGGGCCAGCCGACATACGCGCCTCGACCTCGCCAAAGCGACGCTCAAGCTCGCGCATTTTCTCGACGGGAAGTTTAGCCACCCTTAGCTCCAGAATGTCCGTTGTGTCTTGTTAAACCGGAATGTTGTTGCGCTCGGCAAACAGCGTCAGCAACTCCCGAACCGGTACCACGGGATGCGGATCGTCCAGCGCTGCGTGCAGCTCTTCGGACAGCGCGCCGACGTCGAGCCCGAGAAGCATGGCCTTCACCGGGCCAATGGCCGTCGGCACCATGGAGACCGCCCGGAAGCCGATGCCGATCAGCGCCATCGCGGCCAGCGGCTTGCCAGCCATTTCACCGCACAGCGTCACCGGCGTGCCGTTCCTGTCACCCGCCCGCACGATATCGCGCAGGATGCGCAGGAACGGGCGCCCGAGAATATCGAACCGGTCGGCAACGCGGGCATTGCCACGATCCACCGCCATCGAGAACTGGAACAGGTCATTCGAACCGACGGAGACGAAATCGACCTCCTGCATCAGTTCATCGATCTGCCACAACAGGGCCGGAACCTCCAGCATCGCACCGAGCTTCAGTGTGCGCGGCAGACGATGGCCGAACTTCGACAGGTGCTGCACTTCCTTGCGCAAAATCTCGCGCACGGTCCGCACCTCGGCAACCTCGGTCACCATCGGCAACATCATCTTCAGTTCACCGCCGGCAGACGCCTTGAGAAGCGCGCGAAGCTGCGTGCGCAGAAGACCCGGCCGATCGAGCGCCAGACGGATCGCCCGCCAGCCAAGCGCCGGGTTTTCTTCCTCATGGCCGCGGAAATAGGGCACGACCTTGTCGCCGCCGATATCGAGCGTGCGGAAAGTCACCGGCTGCTTGCCGGCCTGACGCAGAACCGAACGGTAGAAAATTTCCTGCTCGTCGGCCTTCGGCATGGTCGAGGCAATCATGAACTGCAACTCTGTGCGGAACAGACCAATGCCATCGGCACCGGATTCCGCAAGCTGCGGCAGATCGACGAGAAGACCGGCATTCATCAACATGCTGATGCGCGTGCCGTCCTTCGTTACGGGATCAACCGTGCGCAAGGCACGGAACTGCTCCTGCCGCTTGGCCCGCAGCTTGACCTTTTCCTCGTAGGCGCGCTGAAGATCGACCACCGGGCGCAGATGCACCTGCCCCTCGTCGCCATCGATGATGATCGCATCGCCGTTTTCCGCCAACGCCACGATGCCCGCCGCCTGCCCGACCACCGGAATGCCCATGGCACGGGCCACGATGACGACGTGGCTCGTGACTGCACCTTCTTCCAGAATGAGGCCTCGCAGGCTGTTGCGAGGATAGTCCAGCAGTTCGGCAGCACCCATGGCGCGCGCCAGAATGACGGCATCGGTCGGGAAACTGTCGCCGGAAAGGCGGCCGGAATGGCCGGTCAACTGCCTGAGAAGCCGGTTGGCCAGATCCTCGAAATCATGCATCCGCTCGCGCAGATAGGGATCGGTCAGGCGCATCATCCGCGCCTTGGTGTCGCTCTGCACCTTCTCGACCGCCGCTTCCGCCGTCAGGCCGTTGCGGATCGCCTCTTCCATGCGCCGCACCCAGCCCTGATCATGGGCGAACATGCGGAAAGTTTCGAGAACCTCGCGATGTTCTCCTTCCATCGGCACGTCGCGGCGCGACAGCATGTCATCGATGGAAATACGCAACGAGCCGAGCGCCTCGGCCAGACGCAGGATTTCCTTCTCGGCATCCTCGTTCAGCAGGTTGGTGACGACGATGCGCGGTTCGTGCAACACGACGCGCCCCAGCCCGATCCCTTCGTTATAGGCATCGCCCTCGATGGTGACGGGCCGCGACAGGTCGAGTTCGACGCCAGGCCGGGTGATCTTCTTCAGGTCGCCGGTCGCGATGATCTCGGCGAGGATCATAGCGGTCGTTTCGAGCGCCTCGACTTCGTCCTCGCGATAATTGCGCTGCGCCTTGTTCTGGACAGTCAGAACGCCGAGCGTGCGGCCGGCCCGCAAAATCGGCACACCAAGGAACGACTGGAAAATCTCTTCACCGGTTTCCGGCAGATAGCGGAACGCCGGATGCGCCTGGGCGTCGGAAAGATTGAGAGGCTGGGCCGCGGCCGCAATGGTACCGACCAGACCCTGACCCATTTTGAGCTGGGCAAGGTGAACGGCGTCCTTGTTCAGACCTTCGGTGGCGTAGAGTTCGAGAACACCGTCCGAGCGCAGAACGTAGACCGAGCACACCTCGGCCACCATGTTCTGCGCAATCTGCAGAACGATCTGATCCAGCCGCTCCTGAGGCTCGAGCGGTTCCGCCATCAACTCGCGCAACCGCTTGAGAAGAACGCGCGGACCCATGGAAAGGTCTCTCATCGCCTGGCGCTCCCGAAAACAAGGTCTATTTCCGGAAAACCCCCGTCGCTATCTGCGATTCGCCGACGGGGAAGAACCGGCGTGAATCACTTTTTATCGAGGCCGTAAGCGGAATGCAAAGTCCGGACTGCAAGTTCCGTGTATGCACCGTCGATCAGCACCGAAATCTTGATTTCCGAGGTGGTGATGGCCTTGATGTTGATGCCCTTTTCGGCGACGGCGCGGAAAGCGGTTGCCGCAACGCCCGCATGGCTGCGCATGCCGACGCCGATGACAGACACCTTGGCGAGACCCGATTCGCTCTGAACGACATCGAAACCGATCTTTTCCTTGTTGTCGGCCAGCACCGTCATTGCCTTTTCCAGGTCGCCCGAAGGCACCGTGAAGGTCATGTCGGTATGCGAGCCGTCCTCGGAAATGTTCTGGACGATCATGTCGACGTTGATGTGGGCTTCCGCCAGCGGGCCGAAGATCGCGGCGGAAACGCCCGGCCGGTCGGAAAGACGGCGCAGCGAAATCTGGGCTTCATCCTTGGCGTAGGCAATACCGGTTACGACTTCCTGTTCCACGATTTCATCCTCGTCACAAATCAGCGTGCCGGGCGGGTTCAGAAGGTCGCCCATGCCCGGCGCATCGGGATCTACAAAGCTGGAGCGGACGAAGGTGCGCACCTTGTGCACCATCGCCAGTTCAACGGAGCGCACCTGTAGCACCTTGGCGCCGAGCGATGCCATCTCGAGCATTTCCTCGAAAGCAATCTTCTTCAGACGGCGCGCCTTGGGCTCGATGCGCGGATCGGTCGTGTAAACGCCGTCCACGTCGGTATAAATGTCGCAACGGTCGGCCTTGACGGCCGCGGCGATCGCAACCGCAGACGTATCCGAGCCGCCACGACCAAGCGTGGCAATGCGGTTATCGGGCCCGAGCCCCTGGAAGCCGGCGATGACGGCCACCTGACCTTCACCCATACGGCGAATGATGTCCGAACCGTCGATTTCGAGAATGCGTGCAGCGCCGTGGGCGTTATCGGTGCGGATCGGGATCTGCCAACCCTGCCAGGAGCGCGCATTGATATCCATCGACTGCAGCGTGATGGCAAGAAGGCCGGACGTGACCTGTTCGCCGGAGGCGACCACAGCGTCATATTCGCGCGCATCGTAAAAGGGTGAGGTCGCGCCGGCCACCTTGGGGGCATCTTGAACCCAGCCGACAAGTTCGTTGGTCTTGCCTGACATGGCAGAGACGACGACCGCCACTTCGTGGCCGGCATCGACCTCACGTTTCACATGGCGGGCGACATTATGAATGCGTTCCAGATTGGCGACGGACGTGCCGCCGAACTTCATCACGATGCGAGCCATGGCCTTGATTCCGGTATTTCCGACAGACGCCTTCACAGGAAGGCTTTCACCAACAAAGCCACCCTCCTGCAGACAGGGAGCAGCGGTCGGCGTGTCTCATAGCGAAAACAGGCCCCGGGCGCAATGGCATCAAGCCCCGCAAGCGGCGGCATTTTGACAATCGGCATCGGCATTTCGGCCAAGGCGGCAGCGCGCGAGGCCGATCGGTCACAATTCCTTCTTGCGCTTGTAGGGCATGGTCATGACGGCCGTGCCCACAACGACACTGCCAAAGGTGAGCGCCAATGGCACGAAAAGCAGAAGCGCACTGACGACCGGATGGCGCGCGCGCATGAGATGCGTCCAAAGGCCGCCAATATCGAAAACCAGAAGACTACAGGCCAGAACCACCCCGATACCCATGCCGAACAACGCGTTGATGGCCAGAAACCGCAGCATGTCCCAATGGTCCTGTCGGGCTTCCTCGGGCGTCATGTCATAGCGGTCATAGACGCGCTTTTCGTCCTTGTCCTTTTCGTCCGCCATGTTGCTTGTCCTCGCCTCTTGACTTCACGTCGTCATCGTCCGACTTCATACCACGAATTGAAGGAGCAAACCATGAGCGAAACAGCGCGCACGACCATCGACCAGACCGAAGTGGACCGTTTCTCGGCCATGGCGGCGGAATGGTGGAGCCCGACCGGCAAGTTCCGTCCGCTGCACAAGTTCAACCCGGTCCGCCTCGGCTATATCCGCGACAAGGCCTGCGCCCATTTCGGCCGCGACGCGAAATCCGCCCGCCCTCTGGAGGGCCTGCGCGTTCTCGATATCGGCTGCGGCGGCGGCCTGCTTTCGGAACCGGTGGCCCGCATGGGTGCGAACGTTCTAGGGGCCGATGCCTCGGAAAAGAACATCGGTATCGCGAAAACCCACGCAGCCCAGACCGGCGTCCCCGTCGATTATCGTGCCGTGACGGCTGAAGCGCTCGCGGAAGCCGGCGAAACCTTCGATATCGTGCTGAACATGGAAGTGGTGGAGCACGTCGCCGATGTGGAGTTCTTCATCCGCACCTGCGCCTCCATGGTGCGGCCCGGCGGCATGATGCTGATCGCGACCATCAACCGCACGCTGAAGGCACGCGCGCTGGCCATCTTCGCAGCGGAAGTCGTTCTGCGCTGGCTGCCGCGTGGCACGCATCAATATGAAAAACTGGTGACGCCCGAAGAACTCGAAGCACCGCTTCTGGCCAGCGGCATGGAAATCGTTGAAAAGAACGGCGTGTTCTACAATGTGCTCAGCGACCGCTGGAACCTTTCCAGCGATACCGACGTGAACTACATGCTGCTGGCGAAGCGCCCCGCCTGACGCTTCAGTTCACGTCGTCGGGCAGCACCGGCAGCGGTGCGACGGCAATGCCCTCTTCCAGCAATTCGCGCGCCTCGTCCGGGCTGGCCTGACCGATAATGCCGCGCGTTTCCGTCTCACCGTAATGGATGCGCCGCGCTTCTTCCGGGAAACGTTCGCCAACATCTTCGGAATTGGCCTTGATCTCGGCAACGACCGCCTTGATCTTGGCGACCACTTCTTTTTGAACGGTCTCCATGGCCAGCGCCTGCTGTGCTTCCTTGTGCCTTGCGGTGGAAACGGAAGGGGCCATCAGTGCCTTGGAAACGGTCATCGATCCGCACACGGGACAGCTCACCAGCCCGCGCGCCATCTGGCTGTCAAAATCGGCACTGCCGGAAAACCAGCCTTCGAAGCCGTGGCCGTTCTCGCATGTCAGGGTATAACGGATCAACGGAACCTCTCTCCCTGCCCTCAGACCGCATCCACAAGCGCAAAATCGCGCGAATTCCTGAGATTCGGGATTTTCGCCCGGGCGGCAGAAACTGCGGCAACGTCGATTTCAGCGACCAGAACCGCTTCGCCCGTCCCACCGGCTTCTGCCAGAACCTTGCCCCAGGGATCGACGATGATCGAATGGCCATAGGTCTCGCGACCGTCCTCATGCACGCCGGCCTGGGCGGCGGAGATCATGAAGGCACCGTTTTCGATGGCGCGGGCCCGCTGCAGGATGCTCCAGTGTGCCTCGCCCGTCTGGCGGGTGAAGGCCGCAGGAGCCGTCAAGATTTCGGCGCCGGCAAGCGCCTGTGTGCGGAAAAGATGCGGGAAGCGCACGTCATAGCACACCGCCATGCCAAGCTTTGCGAAAGGCAACGCTATCACCCGCGCCTCGCAGCCCGGCTGATAGGTGGCGCTTTCCCGCCAGCTTTCGCCATTGTCGAGATCGACGTCGAACATATGAATCTTGTCGTAACTGGCGATCTTGTGCCCGTCCGGCCCGAACAGAAGCGCCCGGTTCGCGACCTTGCCCTCGCCGAGATCGATCGCGGTCGAACCGATGTGCAGGTGGATTTTGAGATCCCGTGCCAGTTCGGAGGCAGCCTTGGCCACCAGATCGCTCTCTTCCGGGCGGATCGAGGCGAAAAGCGCCTTGCGGTTACGCTGAAGCGAGCCGGTCATTTCCGGCGTCTGGATGTAGGTGGCGCCCTGACCTGCTGCGTCGCACACCAGCGTCTTCAGCGTCTCGACATTACGCTCCACATCCATACCGGAGCACATCTGGATGGCGGCAACCTTGAAGCTCATCTCAGGCCTCCTCTGCCAGAAGCGGGTCGAGCTTGCCGGCGCGATCAAGCGCATGCAGATCGTCACATCCACCGACATGCCTACCGTTGATGAATATCTGCGGGAATGTGGAGCCGCCATTGGCGCGTTCGATCATCTCTTTGCGCAGATCGGGGGAATAGCTGGCGTCCTTCTCCTCGAAATCGACGCCCTTGGCGGCGAGCAGCGCCTTGGCGCGCGCGCAATACCCGCAATATTCCCGTGTGTAGATCGTTACCGATGCCATCGTCTTCTCCGCACCTGCGGCCAGCAGTCGCAGGCCTTGTTCTATCTGTCATATAGGACCGCCAAGCGCCATTGCAAAGGTCAAAACCGTGACCTCGGCGGCCCCGGCGCGCTTCAGGGCCCGGGCAGCGGAGGAAACAGTCGCACCCGTCGTGTAGACATCATCGATCAGCAGGATGTGCTTGCCGCGCACGTCGTCCAGACACCGCTTGTTGACCCGGAAGGCGCCGCGCACGTTCGCGGCACGGCGGCGGGCGGATAGCCCCACCTGCCGCCGGGTTGGCTTGATGCGCTGGAGCGCGCTTGCCAGAAGCGGTTTGCCGGCAACTCTGGCCAATGCGCGCGCCAATTCCGCCGATTGGTTGAAGCGTCGCAACAAAAGCCGGCGCGCATGCAAGGGCACAGGCACAACGACATCGCAGGCACGTCCGTAGCCATCGCTCGCCCGCAGCATCCAAGCCGCCATCATCGGTGCGAGATCTGTGCGATCACGGTATTTCAGGCCATGGACCAGATGGCGTGCGACGCCCTCATGCAGCGCCACCGCCCGCAGCCGGTCGAAGACAGGTGGATGGGCCAGTGCCGCCGGGCTCAGCATCCCCTCCCCCTCGTCGCGTTTGAACGGCATGCCCAGCGCCTCGCAATAGGGACGCTCGATAAACCGCACCGACGCCCAGCAGGACGGACAGAGCGCCTGATAGCGAGCCGTCGCCTTGCCGCAACCGGCGCAATGGGGCGGATAGACGAGATTAACCGCCGCGCCAACCCAGCGCCGCAGGAGAGCGGAAAGGGCTTTGGCGGGCCCTGGAAATGCGGAGGTCTCATCACTCATATCTTGACAATAAGCGAGGTGTGGCGCCTTTGCGAAGTCCCAACATTCGGGAGCCTAAATCCATGGACCTTATTTTCGATCAGGCGCTTGTTGCCGCCAACCGTCGCCGTGCCCTGAAGGGGGGCGATCCGCGCGCCGCCTTCCTGATCGACATCGCGGCCGATGAAATCGCCGAACGCCTGTCTGTCGTGGAGCGCAGCTTCGAAAAGGGTGTGGAACTGTTCGGCGTCACCGGGGCCACCGGCGTCACCTGCTTTGCTACCGGCAAGGTCGGCGCCATGCAGCGCGTCGAGCTACAGGGCACGGAGGCGACGGGTGATCTGACACAGGCCCCACTCGAAACGCTGCCGCTCGCTCCCCGTTCCGTCAATCTCATCGTCTCGCCACTCAACCTGCACGTGACCAACGACACGCCCGGCGTCTTCGTTCAGATCAACCGCGCGCTGGTTCCGGACGGGCTGTTCCTTGCGGCCATTCCCGGCACGGGCACGCTGCAGGAATTGCGCGAAGTGCTTCTGGAGACGGAGGCCGAACTGACCGGTGGCGCAAGCCCCCGCGTCATTCCCTTCGCGGATGTCCGCGATATCGGCGCGCTTCTCCAGCGGGCGGGCTTTGCCCTCCCGGTGGTGGATATGGAAAACTACACGGTACGTTATGACACCCTGTTCGGCCTCATGAAGGACCTGCGCGCCATGGGCATGGCCAATCCGTTGGCGGGGCGCAGCCGCAAGCCGCTGACCCGTGCCTTTTTTCTGAGGGCGGCAGAACTTTACGCCGAGCGCTATTCCGATCCGGACGGCCGCATCCGGGCCACCTTCTCCATTCTCTACGTCTCCGCGTGGTCGCCTCACGAAAGCCAGCAGAAGCCGTTGAAGCCCGGCTCGGCCCGCGTGCGTCTTGCGGATGCGCTGAAAGCGGCGGAAGGCGGGAATTGACCGCAAACCGGCGTAGGCCCACGTCCAGCGCCGGTTTGCTCTGATCCTGTTGGCTTAAACCCGTACCGTCAGTTTGTAGCGTTGCTCAGTTCGTTGCTTACACCGTTGAACACGTTGCCGATCGTGTTACCGAGGGTCCCTGCGCCCGCAATGATGCCAACGGCGATCAGTGCTGCAATGAGACCGTATTCGATGGCGGTCGCGCCATCCCGGGACGTGAGAAACTGACGGCAAAGCCGAACGATGGACATGGGAACCCCTTGAAACTAGGCTGGATGGCGTGTCGTCAAAACCACCGGCCAAACCGGTGGCAGCAATTCCCTGTCACTCAGCTCAGCAGCCGCCGTTGCCATACCCTTCCACAATACAGACCGACCCAGGTGTCTCCTGAAGAACGCTGCGACGTATGGAGTAGGACTTGCCATGCTCTCTGGGAGGCACGGAACCCGTCGTGATCGTATCGAAATCATCGGCGATCAACGCAAGGCTGCGGCTATCCTGCTTGCTGGCGAGTATAGGCGTAAGGATGAGCGTCAGCGCCACAGCCGCCGTACCAAACAACAGCGCAAGATTGAGCGCTCCCGTCTTGTAGGAGGTGTGAGACATCCGGCGTCGGGTCCGGACTTCATTCCAGAACTCCTCATTTGCCATTTTCAACCCCGTCAACGTAAATCACATTGAATTCGATGCAACTTTGACAGAAGGGAATAAAGCAACTGTTAACGCAGCCAATCCGTGCGAAACGGGGCTGTGGATAATTTCAGAGAAGATCGAGAAGATAGGGAATGAGCGGCTCGTCGGCCGGCGGCATGGGATAGTCACGCAGGTTCGCGGGGCGCACCCACTTGATCGCCTGTCCCTCCATGCCGGTCGCAATACCCTCGAAACGCCGGCAGACATAGAGCGGCATCAGCAGATGGAAGGTCTCGTAGGTGTGGCTGGCAAAGGTGAGCGGCGCCAGACAAGGCACTTTGGTCTTGATGCCAAGCTCCTCTTCAAGCTCGCGTACCAGCGTTTCCTCAGGGGTTTCACCCTTTTCCACCTTGCCGCCGGGAAATTCCCAGAGCCCCGCAAGGTTCTTGCCCTCGGGACGCTGCGCCAGGAGAATGCGGCCATCCGTATCGATCAGCGCACAGGCGGCGACGAGAAGGATCTTGCGTTCGACAGGGGCGGCATCGGTCATGTCAGGCTTCCTTGCGCCAGTAGCGGTGACGGTAGGCCTCGGTAAAGCCGAAACGGTCGTAAAGCGCCAGCGCGGGCGTGTTGGTGGATACAACCTGAAGCCATGCCGTGCGTGCCGAACGGACGCGTGCCCAGCGAAGGGCTGCCGCCAGAATTTCCGCACCGTGCCCCTGCCGGCGACCCGCCGCCGCAACGGCCAGCGACATGATGCCGGCAAGATCGTTGTCCTGGACGCAGATCACGGCGGCCTGCGGTTCGTTCTCCACTTCCTCCTTCAGGAAGAGACCGACCGTCGGCTTGATGGAGCTTATGATTTCGGCAAGCGCCGCACGTAGCGCGGGGTCCGCCTCGGTAATCTTGATGTAGGCTTCGACGAACCGGCCGATATCATGACCCGGCAGATGATCCATCGTATCCGGCAGATCGAGTTTTTCGAGATTGCAGGTCATCACCAGCACTTCCTCGAACACGGACCAGCCGTTTGCCTCCAGATGCGCGCGCAGTTCATGCGGCATCAACGGCGTCTCGCGGATGGTCAGCGGACGGCCGTAAGCTTCGAACTTGCGGCGCGCGCGCTCCAGACGCATGTCGAGATTGCCCGTGTCGGACGGGTCGAGCGGCACGACACTGTTCAGCCGCTTGGACGGATGGCCACCGGTCAGCCGGACCTGCCAGCTTCCGTCATACTGGGCAGACGCCGCCGGCCAGGCACGAAAACCCACCGCCTCAAGGCGGCGAACGAGAGGAAGCGTACCCGTCGAGGACTCGATATGCATGCGTGTTCAGCTCCGGTAGTCGCCGTTGATCGCGACATACTCCTTTGTGAGATCGCAGGTCCATACCGTCGCCGTGCCGTCGCCAAGGCCAAGATCGACGCGAATGGCGATATCTTCCTGCTCCATCACGGCGGTCGTCGCTTCCTCGGAATAGGCAGGATCTCGCTCGCCATTCACGGCCACGCGTACATCGCCGAACCAGATGGCCAGACGATCGCGATCAGCCGGTTCGCCGGCCTTGCCGACGGCCATGACGACACGGCCCCAATTGGCATCTTCACCGGCAACCGCCGTTTTCACCAGCGGCGAATTGGCAACGGAAAGCGCAATGCGCTTGGCGGAAAGATCGCTCTCGGCGCCGGTGATCGTCACGGCAACCATCTTGCGTGCACCTTCACCGTCCCGCACCACCTGCAACGCCAGATCCTTGAGCAGATCGTTGAGCGCGGCACGGAAGGCATCGAGATGCGGATCGTCCGGCTTCTCGATCTTGCGTTGCCCCTGATCGGCGGCGGCACCCGTTGCAAACAGCAGCAGCGTGTCGGATGTCGAGGTGTCGCTATCGACGGTCACAGCGTTGAAGGTCGGGCCAACGCCCTGCGCCAGCAGAACCTGCAAAACATGCGGGTCGATGGCCGCATCGGTTACGACGAAGGACAGCATGGTCGCCATGTCGGGGGCGATCATGCCCGCACCCTTGGCAATGCCGTTGATCGTCACCTTCACACCGTCAATCTCGGCGGTGCGCGTCGCAACCTTCGGATAGGTGTCGGTCGTCATGATAGCCTTGGCGGCTTCGGTCCAGAAATCGCCAGTCGCCTCGGTCTGCATCGACCCAAGCACACCGGCAAACTTGGTGGCGTCGAGCGGCTCGCCGATCACGCCGGTCGAGGCGAGGTAAACCTCGTTCTCGCCGCAGCCCACGGCCTCCGCCGCCGACTTTGCCGTCAGCGTCGTGGCGGCCTTGCCCTTCAGGCCCGTGAAGGCATTGGCGTTGCCGGAATTCACCACCACGGCCCGCGCAACTCCATGAGGCAGGTTCGCGCGGCAAAAATCGACCGGTGCCGAAGGGCACTTCGAACGCGTGAACACGCCGGCGACAGAAGCCGGGCGGTCAAAGACCATCAGCAGCACGTCAGTGCGGTTCTTGTACTTGATACCGGCAGCGGCGGTCGCCATGCGGACGCCATCGATGGCAGGCATGGCCGGATAGGATTTCGGGGCGAGCGGAGAAACGGAAACGGACATGGACGTGCCTTGGATCCTATCGTGCATCGAGCGTTGAATGATGCGCGCCGCCCGCCTTGAACGGGCGGCGCGACGCAATTACTGCTTGTTCACTTCCTCATAGCCCTTGCGCAGGGTTTCGTCGGTGATTTCCACCTTGACGCCCTTCTTGGCGGCTTCGAGTTCGGCAAGATACTTCTCGCGCATGACAAGCTGGCGAACCTGCGGTTCGACTTCCTCAAGCGTCGGCGGCGCAACGTCGCGCTTTTCATCGACCTTGATGACATGGAAGCCGAACTGGGTCTTCACCGGGGTCTTGGTGTAGGAACCGGGTGCCAGCGCGAAGGCGGCCTCTTCGAATTCCGGAACCATGCGACCACGGGCGAAGAAGCCGAGATCGCCGCCTTCATCCTTGTTGCTGTCGGAAGACTTTTCCTTGGCGAGTGCGGCAAAATCACCGCCCTTGTCGAGCGCCTCGATCACGGCCTTCGCTTCATCCTCGGTCGCAACCAGGATGTGGCGAGCGTGAACCTCTTCCTGCTTCGGCAGGTCTGCGAGTTCCTTGTCGTAACGGGCCTTCACCTCTTCCGGCGTCACCTTGTCGACAATGTTCTTGCGGAAATAGGCGTTATGAAGCTCGCGATCGGCAAGGTACTTCATGCGCGCCTTGTAGTCCTCGGTCTGGTCGAGCTTGTCGGCCTTCGCCTTGGAAACGAACAGCTTGACGTCGATGGCGGACGACAGCGCGGCAATCTTCTTCTGATCGTCGGGAAGCTGGGCAAGTTGCGGGTCGAGGTTGGAGACCGCGAGATCAAGCTCGGACTGGAGAATCTCCATGTCGCCGATCTTGGCGACGACCGCATCCGCGGCGTGCGCCTGAACAGTAAGGCCGGCCAGCGTCACGACGGCGACCGCAGCGAATTTCTTGTAGGCGAACATTACGTAACCCTCTTTAAGATGAACGCCGGTTGGCTGGAGTTACCGGCGCAAACCGTGCTTAGAGCATTTCGAGGGAAAGTGCGAAGCGGTTTTCCATCCGAAAATGCCTGACGCAAGGCTATAAGTCCGGGAATGTGGCCTTTTCGAAGCAGCCTGTCCCGTTGACATCACTCGGCCCCCCTCTTATCTGTCACGCAACCCCGCGTCCAGAACAGTTTCCGGGCAAAGCCGGTGAAAAACGCCCCGCTCAGGACGAGCAGCGAAGTCACCCGGCCCGGAAGATACTTCAGAAAGGACCATGACGATGGTCAGCCTTGGCGGCATTGCCCGCAAGTTGTTCGGCTCCTCGAACGATCGCCGCATCAAGGGGCATCGCCCGCGCGTCGCTGCGATCACCGCGCTTGAAGAACAGACAAAGGCGCTTTCCGATGCGCAACTGGCGGCCAAGACCGTCGAGTTCCGGGAACAGCTCGCAGCCGGCAAGACCCTCGATGATATCCTCATCCCGGCTTTCGCCGTGGCCCGAGAGGCCTCGCGCCGCGTTCTTGGCATGCGCCCGTTCGACGTTCAGCTCATCGGCGGCATGATCCTGCATGAGCGCGCCATTGCCGAAATGAAGACCGGCGAAGGCAAGACGCTCGTCGCCACGCTTCCCGTTTATCTCAACGCGCTCGCTGGCAAGGGCGTGCATGTCGTGACGGTGAACGACTACCTCGCCAGCCGCGATGCCGCCACCATGAGCAAGCTTTACAGCTTCCTCGGCCTCACCACCGGCGTCATCGTCCACGGCCTCGACGACGACGAGCGCCGTGCGGCCTATGCCTGCGACATCACCTACGCGACCAACAACGAACTCGGTTTCGACTATCTGCGCGACAACATGAAGTTCGACCGCGGCCAGATGGTCCAGCGCGGACATTTCTTCGCCATCGTCGACGAAGTGGACTCGATCCTTATCGACGAAGCACGCACGCCGCTGATCATTTCCGGTCCGCTTGATGACCGCTCCGACCTCTACAACACCATCGACGCGCTCATTCCGGCGCTGACTCCGGAAGACTACGAGATCGACGAGAAGCAGCGTACAGCGATCTTCTCCGAAGTCGGCACCGAGAAGCTCGAAAACCTGTTGCGCGACGCCGGCATGCTCAAGGGTGAATCGCTCTATGATGTCGAAAACGTCTCGATCGTCCACCATCTCAACAACGCGCTGAAGGCCCACAAGCTGTTCCAGCGCGACAAGGACTACATCGTCCGCAACGACGAAGTCGTCATCATCGACGAATTCACCGGCCGCATGATGCCGGGCCGTCGCTATTCGGAAGGCCAGCACCAGGCGCTCGAAGCCAAGGAAAAGGTGCAGATCCAGCCGGAAAACCAGACGCTGGCCTCCATCACCTTCCAGAATTATTTCCGCATGTATTCGAAGCTCGGCGGCATGACCGGCACGGCTTCGACCGAAGCGGAAGAATTCGGCAACATCTACGGCCTGGATGTCATCGAAGTCCCGACCAACCTGCCGATCCAGCGTATCGACGAGGACGACGAGGTCTACCGGACCGTCGAGGAGAAGTTCACGGCGATCATCGCCGAGATCATGGATGCCCACAAGAAGCGCCAGCCGGTGCTGGTCGGCACCACCTCCATCGAAAAGTCGGAACTGCTGGCCACCATGCTGCGCAATTCCGGTTTCAACGATTTTCAGGTTCTGAACGCCCGCTATCACGAACAGGAAGCCTATATCGTCGCCCAGGCCGGTGTCCCGGGTGCGATCACCATCGCCACCAACATGGCCGGCCGTGGCACCGATATCCAGCTCGGCGGCAACGTCGAGATGCGCCTTGAGCGTGAACTGGAAGGCATCGAGGATGCGGCCGAGCGTGCGGCGAAGGAAGCCGCGATCCGCGAGGAAATCAAGAAGCTGAAGGACGAGGCGCTGGCCGCCGGCGGTCTCTATGTGATCGCTACCGAGCGCCACGAAAGCCGCCGCATCGACAACCAGCTTCGCGGCCGTTCCGGCCGTCAGGGCGATCCCGGTCGCTCGAAGTTCTACCTGTCTCTGCAAGATGATCTGATGCGCATTTTCGGCTCCGAGCGCATGGATTCCATGTTGCAGAAGCTCGGCCTGAAAGATGGGGAAGCCATCGTTCATCCGTGGATCAACAAGGCGCTCGAACGCGCCCAAAAGAAGGTCGAAGCCCGCAACTTCGACATCCGCAAGAACCTTCTGAAATACGACGACGTTCTGAACGACCAGCGCAAGGTGATCTTCGAGCAGCGCATCGAACTGATGGACGCCGAAAACGTCACTGAAACCGTCGCCGACATGCGTCAGGAAGTGATCGAGGTCATCGTCGGCAAGCATATTCCCGAAACAGCCTATGCGGAACAGTGGGATGTGACCGGCCTCAAGGCGGATGTTCAGCGCATCCTGGCCTTCGATCTGCCCATTGAGGAATGGGCGAAGGAAGAGGGCATTGCCGAGGAGGAAATCCTCAAGCGCCTGAACGGTATCGCCGAAGCGCATATGGCCGACAAGGCTGCCCGCTTCGGGCCTGAACTGATGACCTATGTGGAGAAGTCTGTCGTCCTCCAGGTGCTCGATCACCTGTGGCGTGAGCACATCGTCAATCTCGACCACCTGCGCTCGGTCGTCGGCTTCCGCGGTTATGCCCAGCGCGATCCGCTGCAGGAATACAAGTCCGAGGCCTTTGAACTGTTCCAGGCCCTGCTCGCCAATCTGCGCGAAGCCGCCACGGCCCAGCTCATGCGCGTCGAGCTGGTTCAGGAGCCGGTGCAGCAGCCGGACATGCCGCCGATGGAAGCCCACCATCTCAACGCCTCGACCGGCGAGGACGACTTTACCGAGGTCGCCGATCTCCAGCAGCCCGGTTATGTCGCTCCTGAAAGCCGCGACCCGGCCGATCCGTCGACCTGGGGCCGCATCGGCCGCAACGAAGCCTGCCCCTGCGGTTCGGGCAAGAAGTACAAGCATTGCCACGGCGTGCTGGAAGCTTGAACTTTTTTTAAGCCTTTGCCTTCAAGACTACCCCCCAGACATGAAGCCGGTGCCTTAGGGCCCGGTTTTATGTCTGGATCGAAAGGGGCATGAAATGGCGGGGGCGTTGCGGCGCGAACATGACTGGGACATGCTGCGCGCACTCCTCATGGTGCTTGGCATTCCCTATCACGCCAGCATGGCTTACAATGCCAATGTTCTCTGGGACATCCACTCGCCCGATACCAGCGCCGCCCTGACCTTTCTCAGCGGCTTTCTCGTCACCTTCCGCATGCCGGCCTTCTTCATCGTCGCGGGTTATTTCGCGATCATGATGCTGGACCGCAAGCCGGCCGGTGCATGGCTCACAAACCGTTACCTGCGGCTGGGTATTCCCTTCGTCACCAGCCTCATCCTGCTCATCCCGCCCCAGATCGTGCTGATCCATGTGGCCGAGGCCCTCACCGGCCACACGCAGCTTCCCTCCGCCCTTGCTGAGGCCCGGATCGAAGTTACCCATCCCAGCGCCGAGTGGATCATGCATCTGTGGTTCCTCCCCTCGCTGATCGCCTATTGCACCATGCTGGCACTTGCGCGCGGCATGAGCCAATGGTCCGTCATCCGCCGGACCATGGCGCACTTGCGCTCCTGGCTGGAAACCCGGCGGGATGTGCTGTTTCTTGTCGTGCTGGCGCTTGTCATGATCTGGGAGTTGACGTTACGCGCCGCCTTCATCGAACTGAACAGGATGGGTCCCGGCCTTCCGGCCGCGGCTGCACGGGGTCTTGACCCCTACCTGCGCTACCTGCCCTATTTCATTATCGGCGCGGTGCTGCGGCACGAACCCGCCATGCGCCATGCGTTCCGCATGCCCGCAGGCTGGGTGATGCCCATGGCGGCCTTCCTCTCCGCCGTGATTGCCGCCTTTACCCGCGAACGGGGTGTCGAGATCCTCGACCTCATCAACAGTTTCGCAACCGGTGCGGCAGCCATCATGGCAAGCCGGCTTCTGATCGGCTACGCACACCACCACTGGAACAGACCAAACGAACGGATCGACCGCATTGTCGATGCCTCGTTTACGATCTACCTGCTGCATCATCCGATCATCTATGCGCTGGCCACGGTGTTCCTGCTCGTATCCTGGCCGCCCGTGGTGGAGTTCGTCCTGATCGGCGTGACCGCCGGTCTCCTGTCCTATGGGGCGCACAGGTTGATCCGCCGCAGCCCCGTCGCCCTGTTTCTGATGAACGGCATCCTGCCACGCAGGAAGGAAAACCACGCCGCGGGTGTCGGCGGCACACTTCGTTAACTCTGATCTGGCAAGACTGAGGAAGATCTGAGATCTCCTCACGGGAAGTATTGCGTTCACACCATGGGCATTCGGGAAGCAGCGGATAAGGTCTTGCCTGTGGGTCGGCGATTTGCCGAGGCCCTTCGCGCGGGCGACGAAACCGCCCGGGCCCAGCGCATGGCCTTGATTGCCTTCGCCATTCGTATCGCCAGCGCCGGTATTGCCTTCATTTCCCAGATCGTGCAGGCCCGCCTCATGGGCGAGTTCGAATACGGTATCTTCGTCTTCATCTGGATGATGATGATCATGGTCGGCAATCTCTCCTGCCTTGGTTTCCATTCTGCCGTCATCCGTTTTCTGCCGGAATATCGGGTGATGGATGCCCACGGAGAGATCCGCGGCCTTGCCTTCACCGCCAGGGTCTTCGCGATCTCCTCCGCCACCTTGCTCGCGACGCTTGGCTTTGCCGCGCTGCACCTTCTGGGCGACAGGATCGAACCCTTCTACCTTGCACCGGCCGTGCTCGGCCTCACCGCCCTGCCGATGATCGCACTCGGCGACGTGCTGGACGGAACCGCACGGGCAAATAGCTGGGCGATCTCTGCCTTCAGCCAGACCTACATCATCCGCCCGACACTCATTCTCGCCTTCATGGTGTTCGCCGTCTTGCTCGGCCAGCCGAAGACGGCGACGACGGCCATGCAGGCGGCACTTGCCGCCACCTATGTCACGACGCTTGGCCAGTTCATCGGCGTGACCTGGCGTATGCGCAGACGCTATCCGCGTGGCCCGCTGAAAATCGATTTCCCGGCCTGGTTCCGCGTCGCTTTGCCGATCTTCCTCATCGAAGGTTTCGGCTTCATGCTGACCAACGCCGATGTCGTCATCGTCGGCTTCTACATGCCGCCGGATCAAGTCGGTATCTACTTTGCCGCCGCCAAGACGATTGCCTTGGTTCAATTCGTCTTCTTCTCGGTGAAGGCCGCCGCCGGTCCGCGCTTTTCAACCTTGATCGCAACGCAGGATACGCCAGCACTTGCCGTCTTCGCCGCCAGAACGACACGCTGGACCTTCTGGCCATCGCTTGCAGTCGGTTGCGGCGTTCTTGCCGTCGGCGAATTCCTGCTCTCTCTGTTCGGTCCCGCATTCACGGCAGGCTACCCGCTGATGGCCATCCTCTTTACCGGCACGATGATGAAGGCGATGGTTGGACCGGGCGAGGTTCTGTTGACCATGGCCGGCAAGCAGAAGCTTTGTGCCGCACTTTACGCTGGCATCCTGACAGCCAATGTCATTCTCAACATCCTGTGCATTCCCCTGTTCGGGCTGGCCGGAGCCGCCATCGCCTCTGCAATTGCGACGGGCATAGAAGCATTGCTTCTGCACATCACGGTTCATCGAACGCTGGGAATCTCCCTGTTCGCCTTCGCCCGTCCCCAGCTTGTTCACGTTCCCGCAAAGGCCTCCTCACCATGACGCACACCCCCGTCTATAACGAGAGCATGAACTCCAACGCCAACCGTATGGTCGGCGCGCTGAGCGGCGGCGTCATGGAGCGTCCCGAAGCGGAACGCGTGTTTGCCGTGGGCCGTGAGGGGCGACACTTCAGCGTCTACCCCGCCCGTTGTGGCTACGATCTTCAGGATGAGCTCGATTTCCTGTCACACCGCGCCATGGAGCCGAATATCTTCTTTGTCGCGCGTTTCCTCGCGCCCGCCATGCCGCGCCTGGATGACCGCCAGATCCGCGTCGCCCTCATCAGCGACGACAGTGCAAACCGCAGCCGCATGCGGCTTCTCATGCCCTTTTCCGTGGAAAAGCCTGGCTTCTCCGTAGGCCCCTCGATCATCCGCGCCTGGGCAAACCCCTTTGCCCCGCTGGGCACGCCGCTGGTCGACGCCGAGGGAGCGGCCGAAACCATAGACAATCTGCTGGGCGCGCTGGCCAGTCCCCAGGCCGGCCTGCCGCCTGTCCTCGTCCTGCCGGACCTGCGCCTGAACGGCCCCTTCGCACAGATGATCAGGGCCGTTGCCATGGGTCGCAACCTGCCGGTCAGCGTGACGGGCAGTGTCCAGCGTCCCATGTTGGAAAGCTTCCTCGATGGCGAAGCTTATCTGCACAAGAGCATTTCCGCGAACCATCTGCGCGAAATGCGTCGCCAGTGGAACAAGCTGTCAGCCAAGGGAGAACTGACCTACCACGTTGCCCGCCAGCCTGAAGACGTGCGCCTGCGCATGGAGGAATTCCTGGCGCTGGAGGCGAGCGGCTGGAAAGGCCGCAAGCGCACCGCCATGGTCATGGATCGCTTTCACGCCGCTTTCGTGCGTGAAGCAATCACCAATCTTGCCGAAGTGGATGCCGTGCGCATCCACACGCTCGACCTAGACGGGCAGGCCATTGCTTCTCTGATCGTCTTCATAACCTCCGGCGAGGCCTACACCTGGAAAACCGCCTATGACGAGACCTTTGCCCACTTTTCGCCGGGCAAGTTGCTGGTCGCGCGGTTGACGGAATGGCACCTCGACGACGCCAACATCGAGCGCACCGATTCCTGCGCCTTACCGGAACATCCGGTCATGAGCCGCCTGTGGGAGGAGCGTTCGGAAATGGGCACGATCCTGATCGGCCTGACCCAGAACAGCGACCGCGACGTGCGCCAGGCAGCCTCACAACTCCACCTTTACCGCAACACGCGCAATATCGCGCGCGCACTGCGCGACAAGATTCTCTCGATGGCTGGGCGTGGATAACCCTAAGCGGTATCAGTGCAGGGTGACGAGTTTCAGCCCGACATAGGCCCCGACGGCCACCACCGCAACAGCCGCAAAAATCTGGCTGAGGCGCCGCTCGATGAACTCACGGATCGGTTCGCCATACTTCGCAATCAGGAAGGCGAGGACGTAAAAGCGCGCACCTCGGGCAATCACCGCCGACAGAATGAACAGCGGCAGGTTCATGTGCACGACACCGGACAGGATCGTAACGATCTTGATCGGCGGCAGGTGCGCAAGGCCGGACGTTACAAGCAGGATCAAAATCCAGCGGTCATCGACATAGGACTTCATATGCTCGAAGGCATCGAGCTTGCCGTAGAAGGACAGGATCGGCTTTGCGATAGTCTCATAGGCGAAATATCCGAGCGCCCAGCCGGCAATGCCGCCGAGAACGGAAGCCACTGTCGCGACCAGCGCATAGCGATAGGCCCGCTGCGGTTTGCTGAGCGCCATCGGAACGAACAGTACATCCGCCGGAATGAGAAAGACCGAGCTTTCGACAAAAGCAATGACCGCAAGCCAGACTTCGGCAGACTTGCGGGCGGCAAGCGACATAACCCAGTTGTAAAGCTGACGGAACATATCAAATCCTAGAGGCAGCAAGCAAAACCATGAACATGCCATAACCAAAGACACCGGACGGCACAACAGCCATCAATTCACGGCGGCCACCCGATGAATGCATCAGATCCCTGACCAGTTCTTCCTGAAGACAGCCTGAACAAGGCGTGGCCGGCTCGCAGCATCTTCCATGCGCATCACCATATGCAGCTCGTCCCTCACGGTGACCAGAACGATGCTGAAGGCACTTGAGGCCCCCGCCCCACTGAAGGATCGGCTCCACCGCCCCCTTCCCTGCAGCGAATCAGGGCCTCCCGCAACGAACGCCACATCGGCCGACCAGCCATTGTTTGCGGTCACCGTCACCACCCCGCCGGAGCGTCGAATCGAAATGCTGCACTTGCCGCAGGCACCGGCACTCGAAGCAACCTGTCCCCAATCCCCGAAATAGAACCTCACCGGATCGAAAGCATGCGCAGGTCCGCAAACCGCCAGGAAAATACCAAGGCCAATAAGCCTCAGACACCACAGGAACTTCACCACAGCTTTCTCCTTTTCCCCCGTTGCCGCACAATGAGCCTGTCGGTTCGCTTGAACACAAGGCTAAAATTCGGGGAAGGGGCGAACGTGCTAGCGATGGGTCCGCAGGCGGCATCGCAAAAAGAAGGTGGTGCCCCATGCCGGGGTCGAACCAGCACTCCTTGCGGAACTCGATTTTGAGTCGAGCGCGTCTACCAATTCCGCCAATGGGGCAAAGGTCCGAAGACCTTGAGATGCGCGAATATAAGAAGGCAGGGCGGGCGGTCAACCGGTTTTTTCCATAGATAGCCCTTCACGTGATATTTGATGCCGCAGGTGCGGCAGGTTACGGCGGGGGTCATTTACTGATGAGCGCGCCGAGCGTATGAGAAGCGGCAAACGCAGCCGCGGCGCTCCCCCCATCCCAAGGATGCGCGCGGCACTCCCCAGGCCACAGGAACCTTTCCATGCTGCTTTCGCGCGAATGCCTCTTCTCCCGCACGGGCCTCGCAACGCTTCTGACCCTCGGCTTTGCAGGCACAGTCGGCTCCGCACTCGGTTTCGAGCACATCGGCGGCTACATTCCCTGCGCGCTCTGCCTTCTCCAGCGTATTCCCTTCTACATCGCCGTGCCTGTCGGCATCCTGACGATCGCGGCCTCCCGCTTCGGAGCACCGGCCTGGGCAAGCCGCGGCCTCTTCGCGATCCTCGGATTGATCATGCTGGTCAGCGCCGGTCTCGGCGTCTATCACGCCGGGGTCGAATGGCAGTTCTGGGCCGGCCCTGCCGGATGCTCCACCAGCGTCAACGCCGTGACCATGAATGCGAACGATCTTCTTGGCGATCTCAACCGTCTCAAGCCGCCATCCTGCTCGGAAGCATCGCTGCGCGTGCTCGGCCTGTCCTTTGCCGGCTGGAATGTCATCGCAAGCCTCATCCTTGCAGCCATTGCCTTCTTCGGCGCTCGCAAGACAGCCTGAAGCAGGCCGCGCAAACGTGCGAAGCGGTTTTGCGGCAACGACATGCCGTGAGACAAGGCCCTGAAACGTGCAGGCGCATCTGAAAGATCGCGGCATCACGCTTCAGGATCAGGGCTGCAACTCGCTGTCCCAGTAGAGATAGTCGAGCCAGCTTTCATGCAGATGGTTAGGCGGAAAGAGCCTGCCATTGTTGTGCAGGTCCTGCACCGTCGGCGCATAAGGGGTTTGGCGCGGCACCATGCCGGCCTCCTTCGGCAGCTTGGAACCCTTGCGAAGATTGCAGGGCGCGCAGGCGGCCACCACGTTTTCCCAGGTCGTCTGCCCGCCATGGGCGCGAGGAATGACGTGATCGAAGGTCAGGTCATCGTCGCAACCGCAATACTGGCATTCGAACCTGTCGCGCAGGAACACATTGAAGCGGGTGAAGGCCGGATTGCGCGCCGGCTTCACATAGGTCTTGAGGCAGACCACGCTCGGCAGGCGCATGGAAAAGCTGGGGGAAGACACCGCGTGATCGTATTCGGCAATGATGTTCACGCGGTCAAGGAAAACCGCCTTGATCGCGTCCTGCCAGGACCAGAGCGATAAGGGATAATAACTGAGCGGCCTGTAGTCTGCGTTCAGAACGAGCGCCGGCAAGGCCTGGGGAGAGACTGCAATCGTCAAGCTATTCTCCTGAGCGATTCGGCATCTGCCTCCATATATTAGGCCCGCGGTGACAGGATTGTGAAGCCGCTTTCGCGTCGGTCGCCAAACTTCTTGAACCCTGCCTCAGACCGCCGGCAGCACGTCCCGTCCCATGTGCCGGGCGTAGTAAGCCCAGAACAGCCGCGCTGCAACGGAGCGCCAGGGCGCCCACCGTTCCGAAAGGCGATAAAGCGCCTTGATCTCCGGCACCGCTGGCAGAGCAAGCCCGTGCGCCACGGCCTTGCGCAGCGCCACATCTCCCGCCGGAAAAAGGTCGGGATGACCGGCCGCGAACATCAGGTAGATCTCCGCCGTCCACGGGCCAATGCCCGAAAGCGCCGTCAGTCGCCGCATGGCCTGCCCCGCCTCCTCCTCGCACAGGGTAGCGAGATCGAGAGCACCCACCTCCACCGCCTCCGCGACGCGCCGGAGCGTTGAAGCCTTGGCCCGCGACAGTCCAAACCGTTTCGTGCCTTCGTCATCGAGCTTGCAAAAAACGGCTGCCGTTATCGGCCCCTCCGCCTCCATCCGCGCCCAGATGGCCTGCGCGGCAGCGCGCGAAATGAGCTGTGAGACGATGACATGGGCAAGGCCGGCAAAGCCCGGCGCGGACAACCTGAGCGGAACCGGACCGGCGGCCTCGGCAATGGGCACAAGCGCGGGGTCCGCGACAAGCAACGCGGTCAGCCCCTCGCGGATATCCTCCTCCCCACGAATGATCGCCATTGCGGCTCCCCTCAAGCGTGTCGCGATCTTTCCGATTCGCTTCCATCGCTTTAAGTTTTTGGTTTTATGCATGTCGTTATCACAAAACCACTGCGCACTTTTGCGCGACATGCATTCGAAATCAGAGAGGAAAAGACCATGCCCGCTTCCTCCTGTCAAAGTCCCGTCTTCCGCTTTGCGCCAAGCCCCAATGGCCGGCTGCATCTTGGTCACGCGCTTTCGGCCTGCCTGAACTTCGACAGGGCAAAGGCATCGGACGGCCGCTTCCTGCTGCGCATCGAAGATATCGACCAGACCCGCTGCACACCCGCGCTGGAGCAGGCGATTTATGACGACCTCCACTGGCTCGGCCTCACCTGGGAAGAGCCGGTGCGTCGCCAGTCCGAACATTTCGACACCTACCGGGTCGCACTCGACCGGCTGATCGCGGAAGGGCTGGTCTACCCGTCCTTCATGACACGCGGCGAGGTGAAGGGCTGGGTGAGGGCGTGGGAAGACGCGCATGGCCGGCTCTGGCCGCGCGATCCGGATGGCGCACCGCTTTATCCGCCGGTCGATCGGGCACGTCCGGACAGCGAACGCCGGACGCTCATCGCAGACGGTCACCGCCACGCCTTCCGACTCGACATGGACACCGCCCTCGCGCGTCTTTCAGCGCCGCTCACCTTCACCGAAACCGGCGATGGCAAGACAGGGGTGATCGTGACCGATCCCGCCCGCTGGGGCGATGCCGTGCTGTCACGCTCGGATGCGCCGTCGAGCTATCATCTGTCAGTGGTCATGGATGATGCCGTGCAGGGCATTACCCACATCGTGCGCGGGCTTGATCTCTTCGCCGCCACCGATCTGCACCGGCTTTTGCAGCATTTTCTGGGCCTGCCGCAACCGCTCTACCATCACCATAGGCTGATCCTCGGGGCAGACGGACGCAAGCTATCGAAAAGCGAGGGATCGACGGCGCTCGGGGCCCTGCGCGAACAAGGGGCCAACCCCTCAGATATCCGAGCCTTGATCGGGCTTTGAAGCCTGGCGGCGGATGCGCCGGTCCGGGCTGAACGGCCCGCCATGAGTCAGCGTGTAGCGCACCCGGTATTTCATCAGCGCGGCGTTGAACTCTGCACCGATCATGAAGATGACGCCCACCATGTAGAGAAAGACCAGCACGATCATCACCGAAGCCAGACCGGCATAGGTGGCGGTGTAATTGGCAAACTTCGACAGATAGAACGCAAAGACGATACCGCCGACCAGCCACGCCACGAGCGTCAGAATGATGCCGGGAACCACATCCATGAGCCGGCGATGCCCGGCCGGCAGAAAAAGGTGGACGATGAAAAGGCCGAAGATGAGGATGAGAACGGTGAAATAGACGCTCCAGTCAGACACCGTCGTCAGGATTTCGGTAAGCCAGGGCAGCCGCTCGCCGATGATCCCAAGGGCAACCGGCACAGCCACCAGCACGGTGCTGACCGCCGCGAAAATGACGGAGGCCGCCAGAACGTACCCAAGGCTGGTGAGACGCGTGTGATACCAGTAGCGCATTTCGGTGACGCGATAGGCGCGGTTCAGCGAAACCCGCAACGCTTCCACCCCGTTCGAGGCGAAGTAGAAGGCAGCCAGCACAGAAACCGTCAAAAGCCCGCCGCGCGGAATGGTCAGCACCTGCTGCACCTGCGCGGCCAGAGGCTCGGCGATCGCTTCCGGCCAGGTGTCGAAAATCAGGTGAACCGCCGTTTCGGCAAACTGTTCGGCCCCCAGAAAGCCGGCCAGCGTGGTGGCAAAAATCAGAAACGGAAAAACGGCAAGCAGCGTGGACAGTGCGACATGGCTTGCCATTGCCCAGCCATCGTCCAGGGTGAAATGGTAGACCGCATCGAACAGCACCTTGTAGAGCATTCGGATCAGGGTCGGCATCGGCTCTCCGTTCGTCACGCCGATCAAAAACCCTATTCGCCGCCGTGATGCAATGAAAACCTTGTGGCACTGTGCATTGTCTCGCCCGGGAGAATATGGAACATCGGCCAAACCTCACAAAGGATTGATTCCATGGCAGAGCACCCCGTCATCATCGTCACCGGCACATCGTCGGGCATCGGCGCCCATTGCGCCCGCGCGCTTGCTGCCGATGGCTGGCGGGTCTTCGCCACCGTGCGCAAGCCGGAAGACCTTGGCCCTCTTGAAGCCAACGGGCTGGAAGCCCTCATTCTCGACTACACCGACGAAGCCACGATTTCCGCTGCCGTGACCGAGGTTGCCACCCGCACCGGCGGGCGTATCGATGCGGTGTTCAACAATGGCGCCTACGGACAGGTAGGCGCGGTGGAAGACCTGCCGACGGCGGCCCTTCGCGCCCAGTTCGAAACCAACCTTTTCGGCGTGCATGAACTGACCCGGCAGATCATTCCGTACATGCGCCGGCAGGGTCATGGTCGCATCGTGCAATGCTCCTCCATCCTCGGCCTCATCTCCTACCGCTATCGCGGCGCCTATGCCGCCTCGAAATTCGCGCTGGAGGGATTGACCGTGACGCTGCGCATGGAACTGGAGGGCAGCGGCATCCATGTCAGCCTTATCGAGCCCGGTCCCATCACCTCGCGTTTCACCGCCAATGCACTGGCCCACCTCAAGGGCACGATCGACCTTGAAAATTCCGTTCATGCCGAAGACTACAAGCGCCAACTCGCCCGCCTTGAGGCAAAAGGCGCGATCAACCGTTTCAAGCTTGGCCCGGAGGCCGTCTACGATGTGTTGAAACACGCATTGACGGCACGAAAGCCCAAGCCTCATTATCCCGTAACCGTCCCCGCCAAACAGGGCATGCTGCTGAAACGACTTCTGCCGGCCACGCTGTTCTACCGGCTGATGGGACGCGTCGAATAACAGACCGGAGGAGTAACCGTGGTCAAGCTGAACAAGATCTACACCCGCACCGGCGATGATGGCACGACCGGCCTCGTTTCCGGCCCGCGTCGCCTGAAGTCCGACATGCGGGTCGAGGCTTATGGCACGGTGGACGAAACCAATTCGGTGATCGGTCTTGCCCGTCTCCACACCACCGACCAGCCCGATCTCGACGCCATGCTGGCTCGCATCCAGAACGATCTTTTCGATCTCGGCGCCGATCTTGCCGCCCCTGACACCAGCGAACCGCTGGACTATGAACCGCTGCGCATCATCGACAGCCAGGTCCAGCGTATCGAGCAGGAAATCGATGCGCTGAACGCCACACTCGATCCGCTGCGCTCCTTCATCCTGCCGGGCGGCTCGCCCGCCGCCGCCTGGCTTCATCTGGCCCGCACCGTTGCGCGCCGGGCCGAACGCCATATGGTGGAACTGTCGAAGCGGGAGGGCGAGACCGTCAGCCGCGCGGCAATCGAATATATCAATCGCCTGTCGGATTTCCTCTTCGTCGCTGCCCGCCACACCAATGACGGCGGCAAGGCGGATATTCTCTGGGTTCCCGGCAAGAACCGCTGAACCCACCCTCTCCTCTGACCAACGCAGGACGCGCCATGTTCATCCCCCTGCATGACCGCAACGGACTGAAATACATCAAGGCGCAATATGTGACGATCTCGCTGATCGTCCTCAATGTCCTCGTCTGGCTGGTCACAGGGCCGCTGGTGGGTGAACAGGCGGCGATGCGCGCCGCCACCGGCCTCGGCTTCATCCCAGCCGTCGTCTTCGATTATGCGGTACTGGAACCTTCGCTGGTTCTGGTGCCGCCGGATGCAACCTTCCTCACCTACGCCTTCCTGCATACGGACTGGCTGCATCTCGCCTCCAACATGCTGTTTCTCTGGGTCTTCGGCGATAATGTCGAGGATGCCATGGGCCATCTCCGTTTCCTGCTGTTCTATCTCGCCTGTGCGGCTGCCGGCGCACTCACCCACGGGCTTGTCATGCCAACATCGGCAGGCCCGCTGATCGGCGCTTCCGGCGCGGTCTCCGGCGTCGTCGCAGCCTATGTGCTGCTCCACCCGAAGGTTCGGGTCTGGGTTCTCGTCTTCTTCCGTCTACCGCTACCCCTGCCCGCCTGGATTCCGCTGGTGCTGTGGATCGGCCAGCAATTCTTCATGCTGGTGGTCGATACGGAAGGCGGCGTTTCCTGGGGTGCGCATGTCGGCGGCATTTTGGCCGGTAGCCTTCTGGTGCTCGTCCTGCGGCGCAGGGGCGTGCCGCTTTTCGACCGTGCCATGGTCGCGCCGCGTGCCCTCATTCCGGCACCCGTATCCCCAAGCGAACGCGGCCCTTGGGGTGATCGCACGGGTTAAGTAATCCTCATCACTTGAATGACGTTGACGTAAACGGAAAACAAACCTACAGGAAATAGCCCCCTCGGTCCGGGAGAGATTGTAATCGGGGGAAAAATGCGTATCCATGTCCGCCGACCGATCTTAGCTTGTCATCGGGCGGCCAAACGCATTGCTGGACGCTCGCTGAAGGAGGAAGCCTTATGAAGATTCTCGTGCCCGTGAAGCGGGTTGTTGACTACAACGTTAAGATCCGTGTGAAGACGGATGGTAGTGGCGTTGAGTTGGCGAATGTGAAGATGTCGATGAACCCGTTTGACGAGATTGCGGTGGAAGAGGCGCTGCGGTTGAAGGAAGCGGGCA
>Ga0209373_10001003_pt1 | contig 37348 bp, 32 predicted proteins | sample Higcelweek5metaG_FD_187173 | JGI IMG/M metagenome (GOLD analysis project Ga0209373, IMG submission 187173) | Freshwater pond sediment microbial communities from the University of Edinburgh, under environmental carbon perturbations - High... | ecosystem: Environmental > Aquatic > Freshwater >... | reverse complement strand
TATCCTGAATACTTTGACAGAGATACCGACCGTACGTAGAAGAAGGCATATCGTCCCGACAACCAATAGCAACGGAGGAGCAGCATGTCCCTCACCCGACGCAAATTTCTGGAGATCATGACCTTCCTCGCCGGTTCGGCCCTGGTGGGTTGGACGCCCGCCCCCGGCTTCGCCAAGGGCCGCAAGCGTTCGGACTACGACGCCATCGTCATCGGCGCGGGCCTGGGCGGTCTGGCCACAGCAGCCTTCATGGCGAAGCACGGCCTGAGGCCCCTGGTCCTTGAGCAGCATGTCATTCCCGGTGGATACGCGACATCCTTTGAGCGCGATGACGACCAGGGCAACACCTTCAAATGCGAGGTGTCGCTGCACTCCACCGTGGCCAAGGCTGGCGGAGAGCGGAAGCTGCTTGAGGAGATAGGCGTGTTTGACCGCATCAAGCTCGTGGACCATGAGCTGGCGTGGTCGCATATGGATAAAAACGGCACCACCGACCTGCAAAACACCGGGCTGAATGGCCTGCAGGCGCTGCTTGTCCGGCGGTTCCCGGCCGATGCGCCCCAGATCGCCGCATTCATGGCCTACTGGCAACAGCTTGCCGCGGAGATGGAGCTCCTGGAAACCAAAGGTCCGCCCGCGGACAAGAATCAGTTCCCCCAGGCGTTCCCGGCCGTGTGGTTCATGGCGGGAAAAACGCTCAAGCAGGTGCTGGACCATTACCTCGCCAACCCGGAGCTCAAGAACTTCATCGGCATGACCTGGGGCTATTACGGCCTGCCGCCCTCAAAGCTCGCGGCCTTCTATTACCTGCTGCCCATGGCCGAATACCTGACCCACGGCGGCCAGTACATCGTGGGGACCTCCCAGGCGCTCAGCGACGCCATGTCCGCCGTCATTACGCAAGCCGGGGGCAAGGTGCTTCTGGGCGAGCGCGTGGATAAGATTCTGCTGGAGAACGGCCGCGCCGCCGGGGTGCACACGCTGTCTGGCAAAACCTTCACCGCCCGCGCCGTGGTGAGCAACGCCTCCGCGCCCGCCACCTTCTCCATGCTGCCCAAGGGCGCGCTGCCGCAGGCGTATGAGAAGCGCGTGGCCGGCTTCAGCCCCAGCGTCAGCAGCGTCGTCGTCTGGCTTGGGCTCGACCGCGAGGTGCGCGACATCCAACCCCGCGCCGAATTCAACATCGCCCTGGAGAGCGATCCCGAGACCGCCTATGCCGCCGCCATGGCGGGCGACTTCAGCAAAACCGGCGTCGGCGGCATGATCTACGACCACATGGTTCCCGGCTTCTCGCCCAAGGGCAAGTCCACGGTCTGCATCATGTCCCTTTCCGGCTACGAGCCCTGGCGCAAATTCGAGAAGGACTACGATGCCGGGCGCAAGGACGAGTACAACAAGGCCAAGGCTCGCGCCACGGAGCAGATCATCGCCACTGCGGAGAAAGCCGCGCTGCCTGGTCTTTCCAAGATGATCGTCATGAGCGAATCCTCCACGCCGCTGACCAACAGGCGTTTCACCTGCAACCCTGCCGGGGCCATTTATGGCTACGACCAGACTGCGGACAACTCCTTCCTCACCCGGCTGGAGAACCGCACGCCGGTGAAGGGCTTGTATTTGGCGAGCGCCTGGGCCTCGCCCGGCGGCGGCTACGGCGGCGCGCTGCTGGCGGGAAAGCAGGCCTTCAAGAACATGGTGGAGGATTGGGGCTAGGCAGGACGCGGGGCCGCCCCGCGCATACTGTTCGCCTTAGCCGTTGCGCTTGCAGCTGATGATGAACCGGGCGGGACCGCCACACGCGAAGACGGCCCGCCCGCGCGGAGGCTTATGCGCCCGAGAGACGTTGTGCTGGCCTGGGTGGAGGCCTTCAACAAGGCTGATGCGAAGGCCCTGGCCGCGTTCTACCATGAGGACGCGGTGAATCATCAGGTCGCGCAGGCTCCTGTTTGCGGCCGTGCGGCCATTGCGGCCATGTTCACGCGGGAGTTCGCCAGCGCGGAGATGCTCTGCCTCGTGGAGCATATTTATGAAGACGGCGAGGTGGGCATCTTGGAGTGGCGCGACCCGCTGGGCTTGCGCGGCTGCGGCTTCTTCCACGTCAAAGATGGCCTGATCGCCTTCCAGCGCGGCTACTGGGACAAGCTCTCCTTTCTCAAACTGCACGGTCTGCCTCTTGTATAAATTCTACATAGGCCGAGGTCCTCTTGCCTGTACTCACCCCCGACACCATCACCTCCTACGCCGAGGTCCTACTTTGGGGCTTGCGCTCAAGCCGCGCGGTGCCTTTTCAGAATGGCGACCTGGTGCTGCTGCGCTTCGACGTGGCCGCCACACCCCTGGCCGAGGAAGTGTACTCGCTTCTGCTGGACGCGCACCTGCACCCCCTGCCCCTGGCGATGCCCACAAGCGCCATGCAGGCCCAGCACTACGGCAACTCCAGCTTCGGCCAGCTCACCTTCGCCCAGCCGGGGCTCGATGACCTCCACCGCGCCACAGCTGGCGTCATCACCATCCTCGCGCCCGATTCCCTCGATCTGCTGGCCGAGGTGGACCCGCGCAGCATCGCCCAGGGCGAAAAGGCCGAGATAAAGGCCCATGCCATGCTGGACCGCCGCCGCCGCACGGGCCTGCTGGGCTCAACCGTATGTCTGTACCCAACCCAGGCCCTGGCCGAGGCGAGCGGCATGCCCCTTGCCGAATATGCGGAGCGCCTGGCCCGCGCCTGCCTGCTGTTCATGCCCCAGCCGGTGACGCAGTGGAAGCGCGTGCAAAAGGAGCTGGCCACCACCGCCGACTGGCTGAACAGCCTCAAAATCCAGCGCCTGCATGTGGAGAGCGAGCACATCGATCTGAGCCTTTCTCCCGGCGAAAGCCGCCGCTTCGTCAGCGTGGGCGGGCGCAACATCCCAAGCTTCGAGCTCTTTCTCGCGCCGGACTGGCGCACGGTTTCCGGCGTGTACTACGCCGACCAGCCGTCCATCCGCTGGGGCAGGCTGGTTTCGCAGGTGCGCCTGGAGTTCAACGATGGCGTGGCCGTGGAGGCCAAGGCCCAGCACGGCGGGACATTCCTCACCGGCCGCATGACCACGGACGCCGGAGCGCGCAGCGTGGGCGAGTTCTCGCTCACGGACAAACGCGTCTCCCGCGTGGAGCGCTTCATGGCCCATACGCTGCTGGACGAGAACTACGGCGGCGAGTCCGGCAACTGCCACATCGCCCTGGGCGGCTCCTCCGCCGCCAGCTTCACCGGCCCGCCGGACGAACTGACCGCGGAGCGCCAGGAGGCGCTGGGACTCAATACCTCAAGCATGCACTGGGACCTGGTGAACACCGAGCCGAAACGCGTTACCGCCACCTTGCCGGGCGGCGGCAGGCGCGCCATTTACGAAGACGGCCAGTTCCTGCTCTAACCGCCTTTTTGTGCACTTTTTTGCCTCCCATGTCCGCAAACCCGCGCCCCCGCGTGTTGACAACCCTTGAACCGTGCTTACAAATGTGACTGACCACGACGCCGGGTACGCTTCGTTTCAAGCAGCCCGGCGTCGGCTTGTGTCAGACCTCATGCCCGACTTCGGTCCGGGCGACCCAGAAGGACGGGATCTACATGTCTGAGAACGAGAAGAACGAGGCCCAAGGCGCCGATCAGGCGACTGACGAGGCGCACGCGGCCGATGTGAACCTGAGCGAAGAAGAGCTTGCCGCCCTGTGCAAGGCCCATGTGTGCACCAAGTGCGCCGTCATGGCCGAGGCGGAGGACATCAAGCTGCGCGCGCTGGCGGACAACGAGAACTTCAAGCGCCGCATCCAGCGGGAGACCGAAGAAGTCCGCCGCTACGCCACGGAGTCCGTGCTGGCCGATCTTTTGCCCGTGCTGGACAACCTGGCCCTGGCCATCGACCACGCGCGCGGCACGGAGGCCTGCAAGAACATCGTCATGGGCGTGGACATGACCCGCAAGATCTTCCTCGACACCTTGAAGAAGCACGGGCTTGAGTGCGTGGGGTCCTGCGGCGAAACGTTTGACCCCAACATGCACGAGGCCATAGGCACCATGTGCGAACCGGGCCAGGCCGAGGGCTGCGTGGCCAAGGTGGCCCAGGCCGGCTACGTGCTCAAGGGCAGGGTCATCCGCCCGGCCAAGGTGCTGGTGAACAAGACCGAAGCGTAAGCGCGGCCTTTACAACGGAGAATGCGGACTTACTACAGTCCTTACACATAAACATCATTCCTCACCCGGAGGTTCAGATCATGGGCAAGATTATCGGCATCGACCTGGGGACCACCAACTCCTGCGTCTACGTCATGGAAGGCAAAGACCCCAAGTGCATCACCAGCCCTGAGGGCGGACGCACCACCCCGTCCATCGTGGCCTTCACGGACAAGGAGCGTCTGATCGGCGAAATCGCCAAGCGTCAGAGCGTCACCAACCCTGAGAAGACCATCTACGCCATCAAGCGCCTCATGGGCCGCCAGTACGACGCGCCCGAGGTCACGAAATGGCGTGAGCACTGCCCCTATAAAATCGTCGCGGGCAAGAACAACGACGCCTGGGTCGAGATCGCGGGCAAGAAGTACAGCCCGCCCGAAGTCTCCGCCTTCATTCTGCAGAAGCTGAAGAAGGACGCCGAGACCTACCTGGGCGAGCCCGTCACCGAAGCCGTCATCACGGTTCCGGCCTACTTCAACGACTCCCAGCGCCAGGCCACCAAGGACGCAGGCAAGATCGCCGGCCTTGAGGTCAAGCGCATCATCAACGAGCCCACGGCGGCCTCCCTGGCCTATGGCATGGACCGCAAGAAAAACGAAAAGATCGCCGTGTACGACCTCGGCGGCGGCACCTTCGATATCTCCATCCTTGAGGTGGGCGATAACGTCGTGGAAGTGCGCGCCACCAACGGCGACACCTTCCTCGGCGGCGAGGACTTCGACCAGCGCATCATCCAGCACCTGGTGGAAGAGTTCAAGCGCGAGAACGGCATCGACCTCGCCAAGGACCGCATGGCCCTGCAGCGTTTGAAGGAAGCCGCGGAAAAGGCCAAGCAGGAGCTCTCCTCCACCATGGAGACCGAGATCAACCTGCCCTTCATCACGGCCGACCAGAACGGCCCCAAGCACCTTCAGATCAAGCTTTCCCGCGCCAAGCTGGAACAGCTGGTCATGGACCTGGTGGAAAGCTCCATCGGCCCCTGCAAAAAGGCCCTGGCCGACGCCGGCCTTTCCGCCAAGGAGATCGACGAGGTTGTGCTGGTTGGCGGCATGACCCGCATGCCCCTGGTGCAGCAGAAGGTGGGCGAGTTCTTCGGCAAGGAGCCCAACCGCTCCGTGAACCCGGACGAGGTCGTCGCCATGGGCGCGGCCATCCAGGGCGGCATCCTCGCGGGTGACGTGAAGGACGTGCTGCTCCTCGACGTGAGCCCCCTGTCCCTCGGCATCGAGACCATGGGCAGCGTGTTCACCAAGCTCATTGAGCGCAACACCACCATCCCGACCCGCAAAAGCCAGGTGTTCACCACCGCGGCCGACAGCCAGCCCTCGGTGTCCATCCACGTGCTCCAGGGCGAACGCCCCATGGCCAGCGACAACATGACCCTGGGCCGCTTCGAGCTCACCGGCATTATGCCCGCGCCGCGCGGCGTGCCGCAGATCGAAGTCACCTTCGACATCGACGCCAACGGCATCGTCAACGTCTCCGCCAAGGACACCGGCACCGGCAAGGAGCAGTCCATCCGCATCACCGCCTCCAGCGGCCTGTCCGAGAGCGACATCGAGCGCATGGTGAAGGACGCCGAGGCCCACGCCGAGGACGACAAGAAGAAGCAGGCCCTCATCGAGGCCCGCAACCAGGCCGACAGCCTGGTCTACTCCACCGAAAAGAGCCTGAAGGACATCGGCGACAAGGTCGACCCGGTGCTCAAGGGCGACGTGGAGTCCAAGATCGAGGCCGTGAAAAAGGCCCTGGAGACCGAGGACGCGGACACCATCAAGACCGCTGCCGAAGCCCTGGCCCAGAGCTCCCATAAGCTGGCTGAGCAGCTCTACGCCCAGAAGGGCGGCGATGCCGGCGCCGGTGAAGCGGGCGCGGGCGGCTGCGCTGGCGGCACCTGCGGCGGCGGCCAGGCCAAGCCCGCCGACGAGAACGTGGTGGACGCCGACTACACCGAAGTGAAATAACGCCCCGAGCCCTGCGCGGCTTGCCTTGCGGGGCAAGACAGCTTAGCATATCCCGGCCTGCGGACCAACGCGGGCCGGGATTTTTTATGGACCCAGGCTGAGGGAGGCCAAAGGCATGAATCCGAAAATCAAGTTGCGCCCCTTGGGCGTCCGCTTTTGCGCCGCGCGTTTCGTGAAGCTCGCCCTCGCCCTGACGGCCCTGCTTTTGGCGGCGGGCTGCGCGGACCTGACCTTGCCCGCGGCCTCGGAGCCGAAGCAGGAGGTCAAGCCGGAGCAAAGCACGGCGGACCTCTCCGCCGACGCCGAGGGCTTCTGGAAGGCCGGCAACCAGCCGCTTTCAGAGCTGCTCTACGCGCGCTTGCTGGAACGCGGAGACCTGAGCGAGCCGGAGCGCGCCCAGGCCCTGGACCGCCTCGCCTCCAGCGCATACGGCGCCAAGCATTACCGCCAGGCCAAGATCGCACTGGACCGCCGCGCCGCTGCGGACAAAAGCGTGCTGGGCACCTGGCAGTGGCACGAGCTGTACCTCAAGACCCTCGTGGCCCTGAACCGCGCCGATCTTTTGGAAGCGCACCAGGGCTGGATAATGACCCACACCGAGCTGCCCTATGAGCTGCGCTGCCGCGCCATGGTGGCCTTCTCGGCCTACGCGGCCCAAAGCGGCGACGCCGCCCGCGGCCTCAACCTGCTGGCCGAGCTGCACCGCCAGGCCCCGGACGCCGCATCACGCGCGCGCATGGAGAGCATCTACACCGAGAGCCTGAGCGACCTGCCGGAGGACCAGCTCGCCACCCTGGCGCGCCTTACCGGGACCATCGGCCCCAAGGCCGCAACGGTCTTTCCCCACGCCCTGGTCCAGCGCGAGGCCGCCCGGCGCAGCCAGCGCCTGGGATCGAGCCTTGCGCCCCTCGCCGCGCCGCAGGCTGCCAACTCACAAGTCAGCAGCATGCAGGCTGCCAGCGCACAAATCGCAGGTCCGCAGATTTCCGGCACTGCCGCCGCACTGGCCGCGCCCCCGCTGCTCTCCACTTCGCAGGCCGCCGGTCCTGGCGCGACTGGCCCTGTCTCCGCCAGTCCTGTCGCCGCGGGGGTGCTGCTGGCGCAAAACGCCACGCGCAAGCAAACGGCCTCCGACCAGCCCGCGTCGTTGCTGCCGCGCCAGACAGACGGCGTGACCAACCTCGCCCTGGTGCTGCCCCTGACCGGACGCTTCGCCAGCACGGGCCAAAAGGTGCTGCGCGGCGCGGGAGCCGCCCAAAAGCGCCTTGCCGCCCAGGGGCGCAAGGTCGAAATCAAGGTCATCAACGCCGAGTCCCCGGACTGGCGCGAACAACTCGCCGCCCTGCCCGCCAACGTCTCCATCGTGGGCGGCCCGCTCCTGAACGCCGACGGCATGCGCTCGCTACAGGCCAGCGGCGCCTTGGCCAAGCGCGCCGTGTTCGCCTTCCAGCCCGATCTGGGCAACATTCAGGAAGGCAAGCAGGCCTGGCGCTTCTACCCCAGCCTGCAGGACCAGGCCCGCGCCCTGCTCGACCTCACGGCCGACGGCCTGGGCATCCGCTCCGTTGCCGTGCTGGCCCCAAGAAACCGCTACGGCCAGCGCATGGCCGAGGTGTTCCAAACCGAAGCCAAGGCGCGCGGACTGCGCGTGGCCGCAAACGAGACCTATCCGCCAGACGACCACCCGCGCTGGATGCAGAGCGTCAGCCACCTGCTGCGCGTGCCGGACGGCTTCCGCCACAACAAGAACACGCCGCTGCCCATGCCGGAATTCGGGGCCGTGTTCATGCCCGAGGACTGGACCCAGGCCGAGATGCTTGCTTCCAACTTCTACTTCTTTGAGGGCCAGCACTTGCTCTTCCTGGGGTCCGACCTCTGGAGCGTCGGCCTGGACAACGCCAAGGACATCGACGACACGTACTTCCAGCACGCCGCCTGCCCCGGCGCCTGGTGGCCAGAGACCAACGGCGGCCGCGCCCTGCAGGCCGTGCTCGACGAGCAGTCCCTGGGCCAGGCCGACATTTGGGTGGCCATCGGCTATGATTTCGTACGCTTGGCCTCGCGCCTGAACCTTAGCGCGGACTGGAATCCGGCCGAGGTCAACGCGCGCCTTGCGGCCTTGAAGGACCTGGACTACAGCATGGCTCCCATCGTTTGGAGCGCCGACGGCCACGCCCGCCAGAAGCTGTATGTCTTCACCCCCCGCAAGGAGGGCAAGGCCCTGGTGGACACCGCCACCATGCGCGAGAGCATCCAGAAGGCCAAGGACCGCCGCGAAAAGCGCATCGGCACCGCGCGCGAGATGCAAAAGAACAAGAAGAGCGGCGCGACCGGGAGCCTTACCCGCGACACGCAGAATTAAGGAGCAGCAATGAAGATCAGTTCCAAGGAAGTGGCCAAGGTGGCCCGCCTGGCCAGGTTGGACCTGGGCCAGGACAAGCTGGACCAGTACGCCGCTCAGCTGGGCGATATTCTGGGCTACATGGACAAGCTGGCCGAGCTCGACACCGCCAGCGTGGAGCCCATGTACACCCCGGTCGATCAGGTAAGCGTCATGCGCGAGGACGTGGTCAAAAAGGACTACGCCCGCGAGGACATTCTGAAAAACGCCCCAGAGACCGACGGCGCCTTCTTCATCGTGCCGCGCATCGTTTAACCCCCCCGCCACGGAAACGAGCCATGCCAGAACTTTCGACCCTTTCCCTTTCCGAGATCCGCGCCAAGCTTGCGGACAAGACCGTCAGCGCCGCCGAGGTCACCGAGTCTGCCCTTGCCCGCATCGACGCCACCGAGCCCAAGGTCAAGGCCCTGCTCTCCCTGCAGGCCGAGGAAGCGCGCGCCCTGGCAAAGAGCATGGACGCAGCCGGACCAGACCCCGCCAAGCCCCTGTGGGGCGTGCCGCTGGTCATCAAGGACGTGCTCGCCGTCAAGGGCGCACCCGCCACCTGCGGCTCCAAGATTTTGGAGAACTTCCGCCCCGTGTACGACGCCACGGCCGTGGCCCGGCTCAAGAACGCCGGAGCGGTGCTCCTGGGCAAGGCCAACATGGACGAGTTCGCCATGGGCTCCACCACCGAGAATTCGGCGTACTTCGCCACCAAAAACCCCTGGGATCTTGACCGCGTGCCCGGCGGCTCCAGCGGCGGCTCCGGCGCAACCGTTGCGGCCTGCCAAGCTTACGGCGCGCTCGGCACCGACACTGGCGGCTCCGTCCGCCTGCCCGCCAGCTTCTGCGGCATCGTGGGGCTCAAGCCCACCTATGGCCGCGTGTCGCGCTTCGGCATGGTGGCCTACGGCTCCTCCCTCGACCAGATCGGCCCCATGGCCCGCACCGTGGAAGACACCGCGCGCATCCTGGCGGTCATCGCCGGGCACGACGACAAGGACTCCACGTCCGTGGCCACGCCCGTGCCCGACTATGTCGGCGCCCTTGCGGAGCGCATGGATCTGCGCGGGCTGACCATCGGCCTGCCCGCCGAGTACTGGGGCGAGGGCCTTTCGCCCGAGGTCGCCGAGACCTGCGCCGCGGCGGTCAAACAGGCCGAGGCCCTGGGCGCGAAGACCGTGCCCGTGAACCTGAAGCTTTCGCAGTACGCCATTGCCACATATTACATCATCGCCACGGCCGAGGCGAGCTCCAACCTCGCCCGCTTCGACGGCGTGCGCTACGGCTACAGGGACAAGGACGCCGAGAGCCTCATCGACATGTACGTGCAGAGCCGCTCCAAGGGCTTTGGCGACGAGGTGCAGCGGCGCATCATCCTGGGCACCTACGTGCTCTCCTCCGGCTATTACGACGCCTATTACCGCAAGGCCGCGCAGGTGCGCCGCCTCATCCGGCAGGACTTCGAGACCGCCCTGGCCCAGTGCGACGTGCTCTGCGGGCCGGTGTGCCCCACCACGGCCTTCAAGGTGGGCGCCATGACCAGCGACCCCTTGCAGATGTACCTCATGGACATCTTCACCATCAGCACCAACCTGGCGGGTCTGCCGGGCATGAGCCTGCCCGTGGGCCTGGGCCGCGAGACGAACATGCCCGTGGGTTTGCAGATCACCGGCCGCGCCTTTGACGAGGCCAAGATGCTCCAGCTGGCCAGCGTGCTGGAGAAGCACGTGCCCGCCACGGGCCAGCCGAAGCTGTAGGAGACGAACATGCCCGTCACCCTGGTGAGCATCCTCAAGGGCCGCAGCGCCGCCGAAAAACGCTCGCTCATGACGGCCGTGCAGACGGCCATCACGACGACCCTCGGCCTGCCCCCGCACGACCGCAACCTGCGCCTTGGCGTGCATGGCACGGACGAGTGGTTGCTGCCGGAGGGCACCTCGGACAAGTATGTGCTGGTGGAGATTGCGCTCTTTGCCGGGCGCGCGGCCGAGACCAAAGGCCAGCTGTACGCGGCCATCGTGGCGGCCCTGGCGACCCTTGGCGTGTGCAAGAACGACGTGTTCATCCGCATCGTCGACCAGCCTCGCGAGAACTTCGGCATCCGGGGCGGCCAGCGCGCCGACCTGGTGCAACTGGGCTACGAGGTCAAGGTGTAGCGCGGATTCCCCATTCCACACAAGAAACGGCCCGGCCTGGAGCATTACTCCGGGCCGGGCCGTTGTCATTTCAAGCGGCGGCGGAGCTCAGCGCCCCAGGCACTCCTGGCAGATCCCGCCGAAGCGGATCTCCGCCGAGTCCACACGCATGGGCAGCCGGGCCAGCAGTTCGGACAGGCCCACGTCCAGCGCGTGGGAATCCAGGCACTCCGTGTGCCCGCAGCGCGAGCAGGTGAAGTGCGCATGTCCGGTGGGTCCGGTGCGCAGGCAGTAGCGGAAGGCCCTCTCCCCGGCGTTGTGCCGGGTGGCCACGTGGTGCTCCACCAAGAGGTCGAGGATGCGGTACAGGGTCACACGGTTCATCTGCGCGCCCAGCGGCTCCAAGAGCTCCTGCGGGGTCACCGGACGCGCGGCCCCGGCAAGGGCCTGCACCACCAGCACCCGCTTGGCCGTGGCGGCCAGCCCGCCCTGCGTCAGCATCTGCGTTGCGTTCATCAACAAGCATTCTCCCTGGCGGCTACTGTAACGCCTGCCGGAAGCTCTTGGCAACATTGAGGAGGTTGGCCTCCCAGTTCTCGGCCAGGGGGTCGGCCACGATCAACCGCGCGCCGATGGCCTGGGCGATGGTCGAGGCCGTGCGCTGGCTCATCTGCGGCTGGACGAACACGGCCTTGATGTTCTTGGCCTTGGACTGGCTCACAATGCCCGCAAGGCGCTTGGGCGAAGGCTCCTTGCCCTCGAACTCGATGGCCGACTGGGTCAGGCCGTAGTCGCGCGCAAGGTAGCCCCAGGCGGGGTGGAACACCAGGAAGGTGCGCTTGTCCGCCGGGATGCCGGAGAACAGCCCCTTGAGCTGGACGTCCAGGGCGTCGATCTCCTTCAGGTAGGCGGCGAGGTTGGCGGCGTAAACCTTGGCGTGGGCCGGGTCGGCCTTGGCGAAGGCGTTGGCGATGTGCACGACCATTTGCCGCACCTGCGAGGGCGCCACCCAGACATGCGGATCCATCTCGTCCTCTTCATGATGCCCCTTGGCGCTGGCCGCGGCCTTGTGGTGCTCCTCGTGGTGCTCGGGCATGGGCAGCTTCTTCAGCCCCGCGTCGGTGTGCACAAAGGCCATGCGCGTGTTCGCGCCCTTGAGCCGCGGCTCCCAGGCTTCTTCAAACTCCAGGCCCGTGGCCAGGTACACGGAGGCGGAGGCAATGGCGCGCATCTGCGAGGGTTTGGGCTCGTAGGTGTGGGCGTCGGCTCCGGCGGGCACCAGCACGATGGTCTGGATGAGATCGCCGCCGATCTTTTTGGCAAAGTGCTGCACCGGGGCAACCCCGACAGCCACCTGCATTTTTCCGGCAAGAGCTATGCCGGGCATAGCGCAAGCAAGCAAAAGCGCACAGAAAATCCAAGACATCTTTCTCATTGCGAACGCTCCAGGTTTCAGCTACACCCCAGGCGGTGCAACTCTGTTGCATTGTGCTTTGCAACAAAGTTGCACGGCTGTCAAGCCCGCGCCGCCAAATCAACCAGGCAAATCAATCCGGCGATCGAACAGGCCATCAAACAGGCAGCCCAGAAGGAACACATGGACCAGAGCGCCTTCGCCATCTTTTCGGCCATCGTCACTTCCATCGTGCTGGAGGCCGCGCCGTTTCTGCTCTTGGGCTCGCTGCTATCCGCCGTCCTGGCCGTCTACGTGGGCGATGGCGCGCTGGCGCGTCTAGCCCGGCGCGGCCTTGGCGCGCAAATCGGCCTCGGGCTCGTTGCCGGGCTCGTTCTGCCCACCTGCGAATGCGGCGTGGTGCCCGTGACGCGCAGGCTGCTTCGAAAAGGCGTGCCGCCCGGCGCGGCCATCTCCTTCATGCTCGCGGCCCCGGTGGTGAACCCCGTGTGTCTGGCCGCCACCTGGGTGGCCTTTCAGGGCGACTGGCGCATGGTGGCCTGGCGGGCGGCGCTGGTCATGGTCCCTGCCGCCGCCGTGGCCTGGATTCTGGGCTCGGCCAAGGGCGGCGAGCTGCTGCGCCCGGCCCTCGACATGGCAGGCGGCGATACGGCCCACGCTGCGGGCGGCGCCTGCGGCTGCGGCCACGATCATGGCAGCCACGCGCGGCCCGCGCCGCTCCAGGGGCTCCTCGACGTGCTGCGCCTGACAGGCCGCGAGTTTTTGGACATGGCGCTGTTCCTCATCATCGGCGCGCTGGCCGCCGGGCTGTTCAAAACCTACATGCCGCAGGAGTGGCTGGGCCTGGTTTCGACAAAGCTCTGGCTGGCCGTGCCCGCCATGATGCTCCTCGCCGTGCTCATCAGCATCTGCTCCGAGGCCGACGCCTTTGTGGCCGCAAGCCTTTCCATGTTTCCGCGCCCGGCGCTGCTGGCCTTTCTGGCCCTGGGCCCCATGCTGGACCTCAAGCTCCTGCCCGCCTTCCTCACGGTGTTCAAGCGCCGCCCCGCCCTGGTCGTCATACTGGTTCCGGCGCTGGCGGTCTTTGCGCTCACCATGAGCCTTGGGCTTTCGGGGGTGCTGCAGTGAGCGTCCTCACCACGCTTCCGCACACGGAGCGCAGCGGTTTTGCCGCGAGCCTGCCGGACCGCGCCGACGGCTTGTGCCTGCTCGGCCTGGGCGGATTCATGGCCGCGCTGGCCCGCTCGAACCTGTACTGGTACTTTCTGAATCCGAAGTTCAGCCACCTCACCATGGCGGCGGGAGTAATTCTGTGCGTGGCCGGGCTGGCGCTTGTGCTTGCCCCGCGCGCCGGACGCGCCAGCCTTGGACGGCTGCTGCGGCAGGCGGCGCTGCTGATCTTTCTCGCCCTTGCTGCCGCGTCTTGGTGGCAAGCCGCGCAGGAGCCCGCGCACGGAGCCTTTGACCCCGCGCCGGAAGCGGACGCCGTGCCGACGCCCGAGCCCGAAGCGCCCGTGGACCTGCATCCGATGAAAAACGGCACGTCGTACATGCGCCTGAACTTGGCCGAGCTGTACATCATGCTCGACAAGAAGCGCAAAGACTACCCGCCGCACTTCGCCCTGCGCGCCCAGGTGCTGCGCACGCCTGAGCTGAACGCACGCGGCCTGGTGCTGCTGCGGCGCACGGCGGTGGTTTGCTGCCTGGCCGACAGCCTGGAGCTGCGCTTCTTCGCCAGCGGTGTGGACGGAACGCTCTCCGGCGTCCAGTCCGGGGAGTGGGTGGAGATCTTCGGCCATTTGGAGCCGTTGACGGCGTCCCTTGTCGAACCCATGACAACATCACAAGGTGGGCCGCAGACCGGGACAGGACCTGTGACGAAGAATCAGGCGAAGCCCGCCCCGAAGGCGGACAAGGCCGCGCTGAAGGAGCTGCTGCAGCTTGCGCCCAAGGGCGAGCCGCCGTCGCTGGCCTTCAACAATCCCGGCTTCCGCATCCAGGCGGAAAGCGTGGAGCGCATCAAGGAGCCGGCCTTCCCCTATCTTTTCGAATTCCGGGAGAAGGAACCCTTTGCCTGGTAGCGGCTGCCTCAGCCGTTCCTTGCTCGCCTCGTCCGACCGATAAAACACAGACACGACAGATAGATGCAAACGCTGGACATAAACGCCGAGCGAGTGTTTAGGGCGAATGCTTGGTGTGAGCATTTGGTGCGGTCGATGGATGCGAACGCTTGGAGTGAACGCCCGGAGTGAACGATAGCCGCAAAGGACGAAAGACAAAGCGGCACAAAACCTGAATGCAAGCTGTGGTGAGAGTTCTGATTGTTACGCCTGGGGCCAAGGCCCGACGAAACGTGCAGGCAGGAGCCCCGGACAGCAAGCCCGGACAAAAAAGCACAACTGGAAGTCTGAACGCCCTGCCCTGACAAAAGGCCAGCAAGGCGCCCTGGCTTGAGGGGCCTCCATCACGGGACGTTGCGGCTCACGCTGAACGCGTACTGGCCACTCGCTCCAACAGCCGCATCCTCGCCCCTTGCCCGACCTTTCCACCGCAAGAACCAACGCGCCCTCTCTTCTCACCTATGCTGGCCGATGTCCTCCACACCGCGCAAAAAAAGGGGGGACCGGTCGCCCGGCCCCCCTGTGCTCACGTCAATTTCAAGCTGACTACATGTTCGCCAGAACGGCGTCGCCCATGGCCTTGCAGCCGATGAGCTTGCAGCCTTCCTCGCGGATGTCGCCGGTGCGGAAGCCCTGGGCGAGGGTCTTCTGCACCGCGCCCTCGATGAGGGACGCCTGCTCGCCCATGTCGCTGCGGCTGTAGCGCAGCAGCATGGCCACGGAGAGGATGGTGGCCAGCGGGTTGGCCTTGTCCTGCCCGGCGATGTCCGGCGCGGAGCCATGGATGGGCTCGAAGATGCCGGGGTTCTTTTCGCCCACGCTGGCCGAGGGCAGCATGCCGATGGACCCGGTGATGACGCTGGCCTCGTCGGACAGGATGTCGCCGAAAAGGTTCTCGGTGACGATGACGTCGAACTGGGACGGGTCGCGCACCAGCTGCATGGCCGCGTTGTCCACGTACAGGTGCGAGAGCTCCACCTCGGGGTAGTCCTTGGCCACTTCAAGCACGATCTCGCGCCACAGGCGGGAGACATCGAGCACATTGGCCTTGTCCACGCTGCACAGCTTCTTGCGGCGCTTCATGGCCGCCTCGAAGCCGACCTTGGCGATGCGGCGGATTTCGTGCTCGCTGTAGATCATGTTGTTGAAGCCCACGCGCTCGCCGTCGCGCACTTCGATGCCCTTGGGCGTGCCGAAGTACGCGCCGCCGGTCAGCTCGCGCACCACCAGCAGGTCGATGCCCTTGGCCACGATGTCCGGGCGCAGGTAGCAGGCGTGCTTGAGTTCCTGAAACAGGCTGGCCGGGCGCAGGTTGGCGAAGAGCCCCAAGGCCTTGCGGATGCCGAGCAGCCCGCGCTCCGGGCGTATGGCCGGGTCGATGCTGTCCCACTTGGGGCCGCCCACGGCGCCCAGCAGCACGGCGTCCGCGGCCTGGCACAGCTTCACCGTGGCTTCCGGCAGGGGGGAGCCCGTGGCGTCGATGGCGCAGCCGCCGATGAGCGCTTCCTCAATCTCGAACGCGGTGCCGAACTTCTCGGTCACCTTATCCAGCACGCGCAGGGCCTGGGCGACAATTTCGCGGCCGATGCCGTCGCCGGGCATGACACAGATTTTCATTGCTTGCCGCTCCTTACTGCTTCGCCGCGAGGCGTTTTTTGACGTAGGGCACCAGTCCGCCCGCGTCCAGCAGCTCCTGCATGAACGGGGGCACCTTGGCGCAGATGATGGTCTCGCCCGTGGTCAGGTTCTTGATCTGCCCAGCCTCGGTGTCCACCTCGAGCTTGTCGCCGTTGTGCAGCTTCTCGATGTCGTCGCCGACCTCAAGCAGCACCAGGCCCATGTTGAAGCCGTTGCGGTAGAAGATGCGGGCGAAGCTTTTGGCCACCACCACGGGAATGCCCGCGCCGAGAATGGCGATGGGCGCGTGCTCGCGGCTGGAGCCGCAGCCGAAGTTCTCCTCGGCCACCATGATGTCGTTGGGCTGGACGCGCTTGACCCAGCCGGGCTCAAGGCCTTCCATGCAGTTCGATCCCAGCAGCTTGGCGTCGGTGGTCACCAGGAACCGGGCCGGGATGATGGCGTCGGTGTCGATGTGCGCCCCGACCTTATGCGCATTGCCGTTGACCAGCATAATTCTCTCCTTCAGGTAACGCCGGAAGCACCGGCGGAAGTTCGTGTGCTCTCGGGCCGTTACAGCTTCGCGGGGTTCATGATGACCCCGGCCACGGCGCTGGCGGCGGCGACCGCCGGGCTGGCCAAATAGACCTCGCTCTCAAGGCTGCCCATGCGGCCGCGGAAGTTGCGGTTGGTGGTGGAGATGCAGCGCTCGCCACCGGCCAAAATGCCCATGTGTCCGCCCAGGCAGGGCCCGCAGGTGGGAGGCCCCACAATGGCGCCCGCGTCCATAAAGGTGGCGAAGAGGCCTTCGTCCATGGCCTGCCGCCAGATCTTCGGCGTGGCGGGCAGCACGATGCAGCGCACGTTCTTGTTCACCTTGCGGCCCTTCAGAATGGCCGCGGCCTCGCGCAGGTCCTCGATACGGCCATTGGTGCAGGAGCCGATGACCGCCTGGTCCACGCGCAGGTCGCCCAGTTCGTCCACGGAGCGCACGTTGTCCGGCAGGTGCGGGCAGGCCACCTGCGGGCCCATGCCGGCCACGGAAAGGGTCAGGTCCTGCTCGTACACGGCGCCCGCGTCGGCCTTGAGGAGCTTGTCGCCCTTGCGGCCAGCGGCCTTGCAGTAGGCCAGGGTCTTTTCGTCCACGGGGAACAGCCCGGCCTTGCCGCCGGCCTCGATGGCCATGTTGGCCATGGTCATGCGGCCCTCAATGGACAGGGCGTCGATGACCGGCCCGCAGAACTCCAGCGCCCGGTACAGCGCGCCGGAAACGCCGATCTTGCCGATAAGGCGCAAGATCAAATCCTTGGCGCCGACAAAGGGCTCCAGCTTGCCTTCAAAGGCCACGCGGATGGTGGGCGGCACCTTGAACCAGGTTTCGCCCAGGGCCATGCCGCCGGCGATATCCGTGGAGCCCATGCCCGTGGCGAAGGCGCCCAGGCCGCCGTAGGTGCAGGTGTGGCTGTCCGCGCCGATGACCACGTCGCCGGGGCCCACGAGGCCGAGCTCGGGCAAAAGCGCGTGCTCCACGCCCACGTTGCCGCCCTCGTAGTAGTGCGTCACGCCCATCTCGCGGGCGAACTCGCGCACCACCTTCACCTGCTCGGCGGAGTCGATGTCCTTGTTCGGCGTGAAGTGGTCGCACACGAGCGCGATCTTGTCCTTGTCGAACACCTTGGTGGCGCCCATGGCCTTGAAGCTCTTGATGGCCAAGGGAGCGGTGATGTCGTTGGCCAGCACCAGCGACAGACGGCAGTTGACGATCTGACCGGCACCGGAGATTTCCTCATCCGTGTGCGCCTGCAGAATTTTTTCGGCTAAAGTGTGGGACATTCGGTCTTCTCCTCGATCATTTTCTCCAAACGGTTGAGCGCGTTGATAAAAGCCATCGCGCTGGCCACGAGGATGTCCTCGTTGGTGCCACGGCCCACGGAGGTTTTCGGCCCATGCGCAATGCGCACGGTCACCGTCGCCTGGGCGTCGGTGCCGCCGGTGACGGCATTTATCTGGAAGCGGTCAAGGGCGGGAGCAAAGCCCACCATCTCGCCAATGCACTTGAACAGGGCGTCCACCGGCCCTTCGCCGAAGGAGGAGTTGCGCTTCTCCTCAACGACCTTCTCGCCGTCCAGCACCTCAAGCACCATGGCCGCGTGGGGCGGCACGCCGTGGGTGCCGGAGAACACGCTCATGTCCTTCAGGCGGTACTTGTCGCGGCGGCGGTAAACCTTCTCCAGCACAAGCGCCTCAACGTCCTCGTCGAACACGCGCTCCTTCTTGTCCGCAAGCTCCTTCACGGCGGCAAAGACCGTGGCCAGCTGCTTCTCGTCGAGCTGATAGCCCAACTCCACAAGCTTGGCCTTGATGGCGTGGCTGCCGGAATGCTTGCCGATGACCATTTCCGTGCCCTTGCGGCCCACGGACTCGGGCGTCATGATCTCGTAGGTGAGCGGATTCTTGAGCATGCCGTCCTGGTGGATGCCGGACTCGTGCGCAAAGGAATTGGTGCCCACAATGGCCTTGTACGGCGGAATGGGCTGGCCGATGATCTGCGCCAGGCGGCGGCAGGACGGATAGAGCTGCTGGGTTTTGACGCCGCAGTCCACCTTGTACAGCTCGTGGCGGGTGTGCAGCGCCATGACGAGTTCCTCAAGGGAGGCGTTGCCCGCGCGCTCGCCAATGCCGCACAAGGTCACCTCGGCCTGCCTTGCCCCGGCGCGGATGGCCGACAAGCTGTTGGCCACGGCCAGGCCCAGGTCATTGTGGCAGTGCACGCTGAACACGGCGTCCTTGGCGTTGGGCACGTTCTTCAAAAGGTAGGCGATGAGCTCGCCGAACTCGAAGGGCTGGGCGTAGCCCACGGTGTCGGGGATGTTCACGGTCGTGGCGCCGGCGCGGATGACGGTCTCGCACACCGTGGCCAAAAACTCCCAGTCGGAGCGGGAGGCGTCCTCGGCCGAGAATTCCACGTTGGGAGTCAGGCTCGCGGCGTGCTTCACGGCCGCCTCGGCCATGGCCAGCACTTCCTCGCGGGTCTTGCGCAGCTTGTGCGCCATGTGGATTTCGCTGGTGGCGAGGAAGGTGTGGATGCGCGGATGCGCGGCGTCCTTGATGGCCTCCCAGCCGCGGTCGATGTCTTTGGTGAGGGCGCGGCACAGCGCGGCGACCTGGATCTTCTTGACCGTGCCGGCAATGGCTTTGACGGCCTCGAAGTCGCCCTGGCTGGCGGCGGGGAACCCGGCCTCGATGATGTCCACCCCGAGGGCTTCCAACTGGCTGGCAAGGCTGAGTTTTTCCTCAAGGCTCATGGTGGCCCCGGGGGACTGTTCCCCGTCGCGGAGCGTGGTGTCGAAAATATACACACGATCGGACATATTTCCTCCTGAGAAGATGTATGAGCGTATACGGTTCGCAGAATGCTTGCAAGAATGTCAAAATGGCAGAATACGGGCGATTGCCCGCAACGGGCACGTCCCAGAGGGAAGCTCCTACAGCCGAATGTGGGAAAACAGGGGGTCTCGGCTTACGAGGGTTCCTTCTGGGACTCTCGTAGGAGCTTGGAACTGCGCGGGGATAGGATGAAAATGGTGTAGATGGGGCCGCTGATGAGGTAGCCCATGAAGAAGAGGAAGCCCAGCATCTTGGGGCGCGAGGCCACCATGACGAAGAGCAGAATGACCGTGACCATGGAGCTGAAGGGGTGGGCCTTGATGAACCCGTACTCTTTGAACGAGGCGTAGCGCATGGTGCTGACCATGAGGAAGGAGAGCACGTACACGAGCACCAGGCTCGCCACGGGCAACACGTCCGCAAGCCAGGCTTCGGGCAGGTTCGGCGCGAAGAGCACGAGAGAGGCCAAGGTGCTGGCCTGGGCCGGAATGGGCAGGCCGATGAAGAACTTTTTGCTGGTGACGGCGGCCTGCACGTTGAACCGGGCCAGGCGCAAGGCGCCGCAGGCCACAAGCAGGAACGAGGCCATGAGCCCCAAGGTGCCGAACTCGGAGAGCTGCCACTGGTACATCATGAGCCCCGGCGCGGCGCCGAAGGCCACGAGGTCGGCCAAAGAGTCGAACTGCACGCCGAATTCGCTGGTGGTGTTGGTGAGCCGGGCCACCTTGCCGTCCAGGCCGTCGAAGAGGCACGAGCCCAAAATGCACAGCGCCGTGTACTCGAACCGGCCCTCAACGGACCAGATCATCCCCAGAAAACCCAAGAACAGGCTCGCCGTGGTGAAAAGATTCGGCAGGATGTACACGCCTTTGTGGCGGGGCAGAGCCTTTTCCTTCGACATTTGGACTCCCGGATTCTCCGGTAATTATTTGCGGACAGCGAGGGCTGTCTCGCCCGCGCGGACGGTTTCGCCCACGTACACCTTCACAGCATAGTCATCCGGAAGGTAGAGGTCAACTCTGGAGCCGAACTTGATAAGCCCGAAGCGTTCGCCCCGGCGCAGAATGTCGCCCGGCTCCGCCCAGCAGACAATGCGCCGCGCGATCAAACCGGCGATCTGCACGATGGTGAAGCGGTCGGCCCCGCGGCCCATGACCACGATGTTGCGCTCGTTGTCCGTGCTGGCCTTGTCCAGGCTGGCGTTGAAGAACTTGCCGGGAATGTAGCGGATGAGCTCCACGCTGCCCTCAACCGGGGCGCGGTTCACGTGCACGTCCACAACGCTCATGAACACGCAGACCACTTGGCGTATCTGCCCGGAAACAGGGTCCGGAGCGAAGTCCACCTTGACCACGCGGCCGTCCGCCGGGGAAACCACGGCGTCCAGATCCTCCGGGGCCACGCGTTCGGGGTCGCGGAAAAAATGCACCACAAAGCCGGTGGCCACAAAGAGGATGAGGGCCAGAAGCCACCAGCCCATGGCTGCGAACACCAGGGTGGCGAAAGCGATGAGGCCGATGGACGGCAGTCCTTCGAGGCTGAGTCCAATGGTCGGTTTGCGCATGGGCGGATGCTCCTGAAAATTCGGAATCCCGGTTAAGCCGGACCACAAGCCACTACCCGCCATTGCGCGGCAGGTCAACCTGCACATGCTTTGCCTTTCTTGCCGCCCGGCGATATCATTCCCCATGTCCGGGCGTTGCGCCCCGGCTTCGCACCCCATACCGAGGAGGTCTGCATGAACGTTTCCGATGCCATCCTCACCCGCCGCAGCATCCGCAAGTTCACCGACGAGCCCGTGACCGAGGCGCAAGCGACCGCCCTGCTCACGGCGGCCATGGCCGCGCCCAGCGCCGGCAACCAGCAGCCCTGGCAGTTCGTGGTGGTGCGGGACAAGACCATGCTGGAGGCCGTTGCCCGGCTCAATCCCTACGCCGCAATGGCCCCCAAGGCGCCGCTGGGCGTTCTGGTCTGCGGCGACACCCGCGCGGAGAAATACGCGGGCTATTGGGTCATCGACTGCGCAGCCGCGGTGCAGAACCTGCTGCTTGCCGCCCACGGCATGGGTCTTGGCGCGGTATGGACCGGCGTCTACCCCACCCAGGACCGCGTGGAGGGCTTCGCCAAACTGTTCGGCGCGCCAGCGGGCGTCATCCCCCACTCCTTCATCCCCGTGGGCCACCCGGCGGAGGAGAAGCAGCGCGAGGACCGCTACCGGCCCGAACGCGTGCACAGGGACCGATTCTAGGCGCGAAAAAAAAGAGCCGGCGCAAATGGCTGCGCCGGCTCCCATGCTTCAAAAATGAACCGCGCAGCCGCTAGCGGCCGATGCCGTACAGCTTGAGCCCGAAGCGGGCCAGCAGCTCCGGCTGGTAGAGGTTGCGGCCGTCGAAGATCACCTTGGCCGCAAGCTTGCGCGCCATGCCCGAAAAGTCCGGGTTGCGGAACTGATTCCAGTCCGTCACCACGGCCAAGGCGTCCGCGCCCTCCAGGGCCTCGTACTGGCCGGGCGCGATCTCGGCCAGGGGCGTGTCGGCCAGCTCGACCCGGGCGCGCTCCGCAGCCACGGGGTCAAAGGCGCGCACGCGCATGCCAAGCGCGGTCAGCTCGCGGATGATGGCCAGGGCCGGGGCCTCGCGGATATCGTCGGTGTTGGCCTTGAAGGCCAGGCCCCACAGGGCCAGGGTCTTGCCCTTCACGCCGCCCAGCGGCTCGAAATGCTTCACTATTTTTTCAGCCAGCACCAGTTTTTGGCGGTTGTTCACCTGGTCCACGGCGTCGATGAGCCCGGCCTCGTACCCGGCGTCGCGCGCGGTGGACAAAAAGGCCTTCACGTCCTTGGGGAAGCACGAGCCGCCGTAGCCCACGCCGGGGTAGATGAAATCGTAGCCGATGCGGTGGTCGCTGCCGATGCCGATGCGCACCTCGGAGACGTTCGCGCCCACGCGCTCGCAGATGTTGGCCACCTCGTTGATGAAGCTGATCTTGGTGGCGAGCATGCAGTTGGCCGCATACTTGGTCATTTCCGCGCTGCGCACGCCCATGATGATGAGCTTTTCGCGGCTGCGCGCAAAAGGTGCGTAAAGCGCCTTGAGCATTTCCGCGCTCTTGGCGTTCTCGGTGCCCACGATGACGCGGTCGGGCTTCATGAAGTCCTTCACCGCGTCGCCCTCTTTCAAAAATTCCGGGTTGCTCACCACGTCCACGTCCAGGCTCAGGCCGCGCGCGGCCAGCTCCCGGTCGATGATGCCGCGCACGCGGTCGGCGGTGCCGACAGGCACGGTGGACTTGTCCACCACGATGAGCGGACGGGTCGCGGTGCGGCCGATCTCCTCGGCCACAGCGTCCACGAAGCCCAAGTCGCACACGCCGTCCTCGCCGGAGGGCGTGCCTACGCAGATGAAGGCGAACTCCGCGCCGTCGCCGTCAAAGGAAAGGCCTTCCTCCAGGCTGGCAGTGAAGCTCAGGCGGCCCTCGGCCGTATTGCGGCGCACCAGCTCCTCAAGGCCCGGCTCAAAAATATGGATTCGCCCGGCGCGCAGGGTGCTCACGACCTTTTCGCTCTTGTCCACGCAGCGCACGTGGTTGCCCATCTCTGAGAGGCAGGCGGCGGTGACCAAGCCGACGTATCCGGTGCCGACGATGCAGACGTTCATGAACAGGCTCCTGCTGGGGGTGTTTTGCTGTGCTCTTTGACGGCATGGGGGTACCTTCCCGGCGTGCCGATGTCAACGCGCTGAGCCGCTTGGACTGCTTGGCGCTGTTGCCTTTGGCACACGGAAAGCGTACAAATCCTGAAGAATCATTCCGCCTGGAGGTAGACATGCCCCTTCTCTGCGTCAACGTGGACCATGTGGCCACCCTGCGTCAGGCCCGTTTGGGCCAGGAGCCCGATCCTGTCCTTGGCGCCCATGAGGCCGAGCTGGGCGGCGCGGCAGGCATCATCGTGCACCTGCGCGAGGACCGCCGACACATTCAGGACCGCGACGTGGAAATTCTGCGCCGCACCGTGAACACCAAGCTGAACCTGGAGATGGCCGCCACCAGCGAGATGCAGCAGATCGCGCTGACCATCGGCCCGGACAGCGTGTGCCTTGTGCCCGAAAAGCGCCAGGAGCTCACCACCGAGGGCGGGCTCAACTGCGTTGGCCGCGAGGGCGAGCTGCAGGTCTTTTTGGCCCCGCTGCTTGAGCGCGACATCCAGGCCAGCCTGTTCATCGACGCCGACCCGGCGCAGATTTTGGCCGCAAGCCAAACCGGCGCGCAGTTCATCGAAATCCACACCGGGCACTACGCCAACGCCAAGGCCCCGGCCGCCCGCCAGGACGAACTGGACAAGATCCTGGCCGGCATACGCTACGCCCAGGACCTGGGCCTCAAGGTGAACCTGGGCCACGGCCTGGGCTACGTGAACGTGCTGCCCTTCGCCAAGGTCTCCGGCATCAGCGAATACTCCATCGGCCACAGCATCATGGCGCGCGCCGTCTATGTCGGCCTGCGCCAGGCCACGAGGGAAATGTCCGATATCGTCCGCGGCTTTGCGGACTAAGGGGACGCGGTGATTCTGGGCCTGGGACTCGACGTGGCGGAGCTTGGCCGCATCCGCGAGAGCTTGACGCGCTTCGGCGCGCGCTTCGTCAGCCGCGTGCTCACCCGGGCCGAGGCCGAGGCCATGCCCGAAGCGAACGCCGAGGCTTACGTTGCCGCGCGCTTCGCCGCCAAGGAGGCCTGCGCCAAGGCCCTGGGCACCGGCTTCGCGCGCGGCGTCACCATGCACAATATCGAGGTGCGCTCCCTGGCCTCCGGCGCGCCCGCTCTGCTGCTCAGCGGCCGCGCGCGCGAGCTGGCCGACGCCATGGGCGCCACCAGCCTGCATCTTTCGTTGACCCACGGCCGCGACGTGGCCGCCGCTGTCGTCATTTTGGAGGGCTCCCCCCTGTAAGGCCCATTAACGGTCCTGTTCGCGGTTCTTCCGCAACGCCTCCAAGGAGGACGCATGTTCGAGCCTTTGCCCACCCCCGCAGAAATGGCCGCTTGGGATCAAGCCGCCATCAAAGATTTCGGCCTCGGCGCCGAGCTGCTCATGGAAAACGCCGGAGCTGCGGCCTTCGCCGCGCTTCTTGAGGACTTCGGTCCCTTGCAGGGCGCAAAGGTGCTGCTTGTGGCCGGCGGCGGCAACAACGGCGGCGACGCCTTTGTCGTGGCGCGCAGGCTGCTGGACGAAGGCGCCATCCCCCTTGTTCTGCACACCAAGCCCAAGAGCGGCTACCGCGCCGGGGCCAAGTATCACCTGGACCTGGCCGCCCGAGCGGGCGTCGCCTTCCGGCACATGCCCCTGGACCGCGCCGAAAAGACGCTGGCCGCCCTGGACCGTCCGGACGTGCTGGTTGACGGCCTGCTCGGCACCGGCTTCAGCGGCGAGCTTTCGCCTGAGGCCGCGGCCTGCGTCACGGCCATGAACAAATTTGCGGAAGAAGCCTTCGTCCTGGCGCTCGACATCCCCTCCGGCCTGTGCGGCACCACCGGCCTGCCCAAGCCCGTGGCCGTGCGCGCAGACCTCACCGTGGCCTTCCACGCGCCCAAGCTGGGCAGCGCCATGCCCCAGGCCGCGCCCTACGTGGGCGCGCTGGAGATCTGGAGCATCGGCCTGCCCCGCGCCGCCACAACGGCAGCGCCCTCGGGCCAGTTCCTCATGACCGACGGCCTGTACGAGCTTTTGAAGGCCCCGGCGGCGGATCTGCACAAGGGCAAGGCCGGGCACGTGCTCGTCATCGGCGGGTGCGAGGGCCTGACAGGCGCGGCCCAGCTGTGCGGCCTTGGTGCGCTGCGCGCCGGAGCTGGGCTCGTCACCATCGCCTGCCCGCGCGGGGTCTTGGCCGAGGTCAAGGCCGGCATGCCGGACCTGATGGCCCTGCCGCTGGGCAAGGGCGCGCACTGGTCGCCGGACTGCCTGGAAGAGCTGCTGCCCCATTTGAGCCGCTTCGACGCGCTGGTCATCGGCCCCGGGCTGGGACGCGGCCAGGGCGCTGCGGACTTTCTGGCCGCCTTTGCCAAGGCCTTTGTCCAGCACTTCAGCGTGGACATGAGCAAGGCCTGGGCGCCGCCCTGCGTCATCGACGCCGACGCCCTGTTCCACCTGGCCCAAAACCCCAAGCTCATGGCCGAACTGCCCAAGAACGCCGTGCTGACGCCGCACCCCGGCGAAATGGCGCGCATTCTGGGCATGGGCATGGGCGGGCTGCAGGCCGACAGGCCCGCCGCGGCCCGGCGCTTCACCCAGACGCACCCGCAGGTGCTGGCGCTCAAGGGCGCGGGCACCCTGGTGGGGCAATGCGGCGTGCTGCACCTGTGCCCCATCGCCGCGCCCAACCTGGCAGTGGGCGGCAGCGGCGACGTGCTGGCCGGCGTCATGGCCGCCTGCCTTTCGCGCGGCATTTGCCCCTTGCAGGCCGCCTGCCTGGCGGTTTACTGGCATGGCCAATGCGGCGAGCTGCTCGCGCGCGACTTTCCCGGCCGGGGCAACCTCCCCACGGAGATCGCCCATACCCTCCCACTCGTCATAAAGGAGCACACCTCATGCTGAAGGCCATCGACATCATGACCCCGGACCCCGTGACCCTCTCGCCGGACAGCGACGTCCTCACCGCGGTCAAGCTCCTGCTCGAGCGCAAGATCAACGGCGCCCCCGTGGTGGACGCAACCGGCAAGCTGCTCGGCGTGCTGACGCAGAGCGACCTGGTGGCCCAGCAGAAGCAGGTCACCATGCCCTCCATCTTCGCCATGCTCGACGGCTTCATCGCCCTCTCCAGCCGCGAGGACTTCGAGAAGGAGATCCAGAAGATCGCGGCCACTAAGGTCTCCCAGGCCATGACCCCGCACCCGAAGTTCGTCACCCCGCAGACGCCCATCGACGAGATCGCCACCGTCATGGTGAACGAGAAGCTCTATACCCTGCCCGTGGTCGATTCCGGCAAGCTCGTGGGCATCGTCGGCAAGGAGGACATTCTGCGCACCCTTCTGGAGCATCAGCACAAGTAGGCCCCCGTGCGGCTGCACCTTGCGGATCACGACATGACGCTGGCCCTGGGCGCGGCGCTGGCAAAGGCCCTGGCCGGAAGCAGAACCGCTTCGGGGGGGCTTGTGCCCTTGCTGCTTTCCGGCCCGCTGGGCTCCGGCAAAACCACGCTGGTGCGCGGCCTTGTGGCCGCCTTGCCGGGCGCGGCGGAAGCCGAGGTCTCCAGCCCCAGCTTCAACATCGTGAACATCTACCCCACCAGGCCCCAAGTGGCGCACTTCGACCTCTACCGCGTGGCGGGCTGCGCGCCGGAGGAGTTCCTGGACGCCCTGGACGCGCAGAATGTTCTGGTGGTGGCCGAATGGATAGAGAACCTGCCCCGCGCGGACTGGCCGGAGGAGGCCCTGACCCTCACCTGGACCTCTGTTCCCTCTGGACGGGCGCTCGAAATCAGGGCATGGGGAAAGGCGGCCGACGGCCTGCTTGAAGCTCTGGCCCCTCAGCTCAACACATGGGAGAAGGATTCATAGCGATGAAGAATATCGTGGTGCAGAAATTCGGTGGCACCTCCGTGCGCAACCTGGAGTGCATGCAGCAGGTGCTGAATAATGTTCGCCGCCCCTTGGCGAACGGCGACAAAGTCATCGTGGTGCTCTCGGCCATGGCCGGAGAAACCAACAGGCTCATCGCCCTGTCCAGGCAATGGTCGCAAACGCCCGACCTGGCCGAGATGGACAGCCTCGTCTCCACCGGCGAACAAATTTCCGTGGCGCTCTTCGCCATGATGGCCAAGGACCAGGGCATAAAATGCCGCTCGGTGCTGGGCCATCAAATCCCCATCATCAGCGACAACTGCTACGGCAAGGCGCGCATCAAAAGCATCGACTCCGAAAAGCTTGTGAACATGCTTGAGGACTACGACGTGCTTGTGGTGGCGGGCTTCCAGGGCGTGGACGAAAGCGGGCGCATAACCACCCTGGGCCGCGGCGGCTCGGACACCTCGGCCGTGGCCGTGGCGGCCGCCCTCAAGGCCGAGATGTGCGAGATCTACACCGACGTGCCCGGCGTGTTCACCACCGACCCGAACATCTGCTCCGAAGCCAAGAAGCTCGACCACATCGCCTACGACGAGATGCTTGAGATGGCCAGCATGGGCGCCAAGGTGCTCCAGATCCGCTCCGTTGAATTCGCCAAAAAATACAACGTGACCGTGCATGTTCGCTCCACCTTCAGCGACGAGCCCGGAACCATGGTCACTCAGGAGGACAAACTCGTGGAATCAGTTCAGGTTGCCGGCATCGCCTACGACAAGGACCAGGCCCAGGTTACGCTGGTGGGCGTCATCGACGAACCCGGCGTCTGCGCCTCAATTTTCATTCCCATCGCGGAGAAGCAGATCCTCGTGGACATGATCGTGCAGAACCCCAGCCGCGAGGGCCGCACCGACATCACCTTCACTGTCACCCGCGCCGACCTGGACGCCACCCTGAAGCTGATGGAGGGCCTGAAGGCCGAAATCGGCTACAAGGCGCTCTTGTCCGACAAGAACGTGGCCAAGGTGTCCGTCATCGGCGTCGGCATGCGCAACCACTCCGGCGTCGCCTCCAAGGCCTTCCGCGCCATGCGCGACGAGAACATCAACATTCTCATGATCAGCACCTCGGAGATCAAGCTCTCCTGCCTCATCGAGGACAAATACACGGAACTTGCGGTGCGCACCCTGCACCAGACCTTCATCGGCTAACATACAGCACAAGGAAGACCATGCGCCAGGCCAGCATCTACGACACGACCCTCAGAGACGGCACCCAAGCGGAAGAACTGCACCTCACCACCGAGGACAAGATTCGCATTGCGGGAAAGCTAGACGAGCTGGGGATCCACTACATTGAGGGCGGCTGGCCCGGCTCCAACTCCACGGACAAGCAGTTTTTCAAGGAGATCAAGAACTACGCCTTGAAGAACGCTGTGGTCTCGGCCTTTGGCAGCACCCACAACGCCAAGACCGGGCCAGAGAGCGACCCGAACCTCAAGTCCATCATCGACGCCCAGGTCGAGGTCGCCACCATCTTCGGCAAAACGTGGGACTTCCACGTGACCAGCGCCCTGCGCGTGCCCCTGCCGCGCAACCTGGAGCTCATCGGCGGCAGCCTGGCCTTCCTGCGCAAAAACGTGCGCGAGCTGTTCTTCGACGCCGAGCACTTCTTCGACGGCTTCAAGGCCAACCCGGAGTATGCCATCGCCTGCCTGAAGGCCGCGCGCGAGGCCGGGACCGACGTGCTGGTGCTGTGCGACACCAACGGCGGCACCCTGCCCACGGAGATCGGCGAGATCATCCAGAAGGTGCAGGCGGCGCTGCCCGGCGCGGCCCTGGGCATCCACACGCACAACGACTGCGAACTGGCCGTGGCCAACAGCATCGAGGCCGTGCGCCACGGTGCCGTGCAGGTGCAGGGCACCATGAACGGCTACGGCGAGCGCTGCGGCAACGCCAACCTCTGCTCCATCATCCCCAGCCTGGAGCTCAAGCTCGGCGTGCGCTGCATCGGCCCGGAGAACCTGAAAAAGCTCTCCGGCGTCTCGCTCTACGTGGCGGAGACCGCAAACCAGCGGCCCTTCCCTCGCCAGCCCTACGTGGGTGGCTCGGCCTTCGCCCACAAGGGCGGCGTGCACGTCAGCGCGGTGCTCAAAAACCCGCACACCTACGAGCACATCGAACCCGCGCTGGTGGGCAACACCAACCGCGTGCTGCTCTCCGACCTGGCCGGCCGCAGCAACATCCTGTTCAAGGCCAAGCAGTACGGCTACGACCTGGACAAGGACGACCCGGCCGTGCTGGACCTGCTGGCCGAGCTCAAGCGCCGCGAGGCCATGGGCTACGAATATTCCGTGGCCGAGGCCAGCTACGAGATCCTCTTCTTCCGCATGATGGGCTGGAGCAAGCGCTACTTCCAAATGCTGAACTACCGCGTGCTCGACGCCGTCAACGACGACAAGGAGCCCTTCAGCGAGGCCACGGTGATGCTCCAGGTGCGCGGCGAGGTGGCCCACACGGCCGCGACCGGCCACGGCCCAGTGAACGCGCTCGACGTCGCCCTACGCCGTGCTCTTGAGCCCTCGTACCCCACCCTGGCGCAGATGCGCCTGCTGGACTTCAAGGTGCGCGTCATGTCGCTGGCCAGCAAGGACGGCAACGGCACGGCCTCGTATGTGCGCGTGCTCATCGAATCCGGCGACCGGCACAACCGCTGGACCACGGTCGGCGTCTCGCACAACATCATCGAGGCCAGCTGGCAGGCCCTGGTGGATTCCATCAATTACAAGCTCTTCAAGGACGATCCGCAGAAGTGGCCCAAGCCCGGCGGCAAGCACGACAGCCCGCTGGTCCACGAGACGAAAAAAGCCTGATGTCCCAGATCGCGGAGCGTCCAAACGCCGAGCGCCGGACAGGTGAGCGCCGCATCGTCGTGCTCTGCGACAATGAATCCGCGCACCCGGCCTGCGGCTGCGAGTGGGGTCTCTCCCTGGCCATAGACCTGGGCGGGGCGGACGGCTTGTGGCTGTGGGACACCGGCCAGACCAGCCTCTACCTGCAAAACGCCGGGCGGCTCGGCGTCGATGCGGGCGCGGCGCGCGGCCTGGCCTTGAGCCACGGGCACTACGACCACACCGGCGGCGTTAGCGCCTTGTTCGAGCGCACAGGCTTTGCGGGAGCCGTGCACGCCCACCCGGCATGCGCCAGCGCGCGCTGGGCCGAGGAGCCCGACGGCAAGCCGCGCAGACGCATCGGCCCGCCCAAGCCCCTGCCGAGCTTTGCGCCAGCAGGCCCGGCAACACTCCTGGCCCCGGGCCTGACCATGCTTGCGGACATCCCCCGCGCCCCAGGCCGGTTCCAGTCCGTGCGCGGATTCTCGCTGGACCGCGAGGGCCGCGAACCCGATCCGGTGCCCGACGACGCCTTCCTGGTGCTCGAAACCGCAAAGGGACCGGTGGTCATTCTGGGCTGCTGCCACAGCGGGCTCTATAATTCCCTCGCCTGCGCCAGCGCCCGCCTGGGGCTGACCTCCTTCCACGCCGTGCTGGGCGGGCTGCATCTGTACGCCGCCGACGCCAACGCCGTGGATGAAACAGCCGCGGCCATCGGCGCATTCGGCATACGCCAGCTGGTCGCCGGGCATTGCACTGGTCCAGACCGGGTGCGCGCGCTGCATGCGCTTCTTCCCTCCTGCGACGTGCGGCCCATGGCCGCCGGACAGACCTGGATTTATTGACCCTCTGCACTGTATTTATTTCTTCAAGGTCTTCCCTTCCTCAACATACTGGGCTAATAAGGTATCTACCTTACACCTTTCTTGCGTGCACATGCCGTTGCGGAGGCTGGTCATGGATGATGCGTCGCTATTGGACCTGCGCAAGTTCCTCGCACCCGAGACGGTATTCGGAGCCGGTGCGGCGGGGCTTGTGGGCCGCTATGCGCAAAATCTTGGCGCACGCAAGGCGTTGCTCGTCACCGACCCCGGCGTGCTTGCGCAGCCATGGTTTGCGGACATTCTGCAAAACATCGCCGAAACCGGCCTGGGGGTGGAGTTGTTCACCCAGGTGCACGCCAACCCGCGCGACAGCGAAGTCATGCACGGAGCCGAAATCTACCGCGCCACCGGCTGCGACGCCATTGTGGCCGTGGGCGGCGGCAGCCCCATGGACTGCGCCAAGGGCATCGGCATCGTGTGCACCAACGACCGCAACGTGCTGGAGTTCGAGGGCGTGGACAACGTGGAGCACCCCGGTCCGCCGCTCATCTGCGTGCCCACAACAGCGGGCAGCTCGGCCGACGTGAGCCAGTTCGCCATCATCAACGACACCGCGCGCAAGGTCAAAATCGCCATCGTCAGCAAGGCCATGGTGCCGGACATCGCCCTCATCGACCCGCTTTTGACCCTGAGCATGCCCAGGGAGCTGACGGCCAACACCGGCGTAGACGCGCTCACCCACGCGGTGGAGGCGTACGTCTCCAACGCCCACGGCCCCACAACGGACCTCTTCGCCCTGGAGGCCATGCGGCGCATAGCCAAGCACCTTCCGCGCGCCATAACCCACCCGGACGACGAAACCGCCCGCGCGGGCATGATGCTCGGCAGCATGTACGCGGGCCTGGCCTTTTCCAACGCCATTTTGGGCGCGGTGCACGCCATGGCCCACAGCCTGGGCGGGCTCATGGACCTGCCCCACGGCCAGTGCAACGCCATGCTCCTCGACCATGTCATCGACTACAACTTCGACGCCGCGCCGGAGCGCTACGCCGACATCGCCGTGGCCCTGGGCGCCTCGCTTTCGCCCCAGGCCAGCCAGGCGGAAAAGCGCGCCGCAGTGCTGGGCCAGGTGCGCGCCCTCAAAGCCGCAGTGGGCATCACCGCGGGCCTGGCCTCGCTTGGCGTGCGCGATGAAGACCTGGACGGCCTGACCACGTTCGCCATGCACGACCCCTGCATGGTCACCAATCCCAAGCCCCCAACGGCAGGGGAAATACGCGCGGTGTTCGAGCATGCCCTCTAACGGAGAACCTCCGCAGAACTCCCTGCGCGACAGGCTCATCGGCCTGGGCGAACGCTCCATGGCCAAAAGCTATTACCCGGAGCTGCGCCGCAAGCTGGACGAGCTGGAGCGCTTCCGCGCCGTGGTGGACCACGCCAACGACGCCATTTTCGTGTTCCTCACCGACGACTGGTCCGTGGCCGACGTGAACGAGACCGCCCTGCTTATGCTGGGCCTGAACCGGGCCGAGGTGCTCGGCGTGCACATCGCGCGGCTGTTCCCGCCCGAGATAGCCGCGCGCTACGCCGGTGTCGTCAAGGAGGCGGGGCCGGACCCGACCGATCTGCAATTCCGCAACGGGCACATCGTGACCACCCTGACCGGAGCCGAAGGCCGCAGCGTGCCCACGGAGATCACGGTCACGCTGCATTCCTTCGCCGGCAAGGGCTACGCCGTGGTCATCGCGCGCGATGTCAGCGTGCGCCTGCTGATCGAAGCCGAGCTGGACAAGAGCCGGCGGCTCTTCGCCTCGTTCATGGAGAACTCTCCGGCCATGGCCTTTGTCAAAGACCTGGACGGCAGGTACATTTTCTGTAATCCGGCCTTCGGTGATTTTCTCGGCCTCAAACCCAGCCAAATCATCGGCCGCACCGACACGGACCTCTGGCCCGAGGACATCGTCCGTCTGCTGCGCGAGACCGACGGCTACATCATGCGCGAGGGCCAGCCCATAATGCAGCAGCAGCAGATGCGGCTGCTGACCGGCGGCCCGGCGCGCCATCTGCAAATGTCCACGTTTCCCCTGGTGCAGCACGGCGGCATAACGGGCGTTGGCGGCATCGGCGTCGACATAACCCGCCAGGTGGAGACCGAGCTGGCCCTGAAGGAAAGCGAGGACCGCCACCGCATTGTGGCCGAATACACCCACGGCATGGAGTGCTGGATAAGCCCCACGGGCGAGATGATCTACGTGAGCCCCTCCTGCGAGCGCATCACCGGCTACCCGCGCAAGCACTTTCTGTCTGATCCGCACGGCCTGGAAAAGCTGGTGCACGAGGACGACCTGACCGGCTGGCTGAGCTTCCACGACCAGGACCAGGACGACGAATCCCTCGACTACCGCATCCGCATGAAGAGCGGCCAGGAACGCTGGGTCAACGAGGTCAAGCGCGAGGTCATGGGCGGCAACGGCGGTTCCATGGGCAGCCGCATCAGCCTGCGCGACATAACCGAGCGCAAGGAGATGGAGCTGCAGCTGCGGCACCTGGCCCTGCACGATCCTTTGACCGGGCTGGCCAACCGCTCGCTCTGCCTCGACCGCATCCAGCAGGCCATGGAGCGTTCGCGCCGGCTTAAGCGCTATTTCTTCTCCGTCATCTTCCTCGACCTGGACCGCTTCAAGGTGCTGAACGACAGCCTGGGCCACGCCTTCGGCGACAAGGTGCTCATCGCCGTGGCCGAGATGCTGCGCGCCAGCGTGCGCGCCTTCGACACCGTGTCGCGCTTCGGCGGCGACGAGTTCGTGCTGCTGCTGGAGGAGCTGGCCTCCCCGCGCGAGACCATCCAGGCCGTGCAGCGCGTGCGCCACGCCTTAAGCCAGCCCCTCTCCATCGCCGGGCACGAGGTGCAGCTCACCGCCAGCCTGGGCATAACCCTGGGCACCCTGGACTCCGAAAGCCCGGCGGACCTGTTACGCAACGCCAACGTGGCCATGCACCAGGCCAAGAAGGCCGGACGCAACCGCTTCAAGGCCTTCACGAGGGCCATGCTCGACCGCGCCAGCCGCCTGCTGGTACTGGAGACCGACCTGCGCCGGGCCATCGGACGCGGCGAATTCTATTTGGTGTATCAGCCCATCGTGCGGCTGGACGCCGACGCGGGCCTGCACGGGTTCGAGGCGCTGGTGCGCTGGAACCACCCGCGCAAGGGCCTCATCTCCCCGGCGGAGTTCATCCCCGTGGCCGAGGACTCCGGGCTCATCGTGGACATCGGGCTCATGGTCCTGCGCGAGGCCTGCCGCACCCTCATGACCTGGCGTGAGCACAGCGAGCTTGCGCGCAACCTGGTCATGAGCGTCAACCTTTCGCCCCGGCAGTTCTCCGAGCCGCAGCTGGTGGAGGACGTGAAGGCCGTGCTGACCGAAACCGGCCTGCCGCCGCAGTCCCTCAAGCTGGAGATCACGGAGACGGCCATCATGGACCATGCGGCCAGCGCCGTGGACAAGCTGCGCAAGCTCAAGGCCCTGGGCATGGCCCTGTCCATCGACGACTTCGGCACCGGCTATTCGTCCATGAGCAGCCTGCAGCAGTTCCCGCTCGACACGCTCAAGATCGACCTGTCTTTTGTGCGCAGGCTGGAGGACGGCCCAGAGGGCCACGAGATCGTCAAGGCCATCATCAGCCTGGCCCACTCGCTCCAGCTCCAGGTCATCGCCGAGGGCGTGGAGCTGACCTCCCAGCGCGACATCTTGAGCGGACTCAAGTGCGAATACGCCCAGGGCTACCTGTACGCCAAGCCCCTGGGCGAGCATCAGGCCTGGGAATACCTGTGCGCCTGCGCAGAAAACATCGCCGGCTGCCGCCTCAACGGCGCCCTCAACGGCGCGCCCCCCGCAGACTGAAGCCGCCCCCCGGCGCGCGCCACACCAGCTCCATCATGCCGCGTTCCGGCGTGCCCTGAAGGGGAATGCCATGGAGCGCCAGCTCCGCCACCACGTCTTTGTTCGGGAAATGATACTGGTTCTGGAAGCCGCAGCTCACCAGCGCCTGCATGGGCGCCACCGCCTCGTACAACATGCCGGACAAGCTGGACTTGGACCCGTGGTGCGGCAGCACAAGCACCTGCGCGCGCAGGTTCCGCCCATGCGCGATCATGTCCTCGATGCCGTCCTGCTGCACATCGCCGGGCAGCACCGCCAAGGGGACGCCGCGCCAGACGAGGCGCAGCACCAGGGAATTGTCGTTGGTGCCACGGCCCTGGTAGCCCTCGGCCGGATGCAGGGCCTCAAGCACAACGCCGGACCCGAGGTCGAGGGTCTGCCCTGCCGCCAGAACCTCCGGCGCAAGCCGCCCGCCGGACACGCCGTCCTTGAGGGCCGCGTCCAACGCATCGGCCAGGGCGCCTTCCGGCCACTGCCCATTGGTCACAAAGCGGCCCACGCGGAACTGCCGCACGATCCACGCCAGCCCCTGGGCATGGTCCGAGTCCGGGTGGCTGAACAGCGCCGCCTCCAACCGGGGCGGCCGGCCCCAGCAAAGCGCCGGGCCGACGACGCTGCGGCCCATGTCGAAGGTGCGGCTCATGCTGCCGCCCGCGTCCACCAGCACGCGCCTGCCGCCGGGCGCGCTCACCAACAGGGCCTGGGCCTGGCCCACGTCAAAGACCGTCAGGCGCACCTCGTCCCGGGCCTCGTCGCGCAGCATTTCCGCCTGGGGCCAAGCCATGAGCAAGAGCCCGCCGAGCAGCAGCAGCAAGGCCTGGGTGCGCGGCCTGGGCCAGCAGAAGGGCGCGGCGGCCAGCACCGCGGCGGCGCCCAGCAGCTCCGGCCACAGGGGCCGCAAAAGCGCCCAGGTGGGAAACAAGCCCGCCGCCACAAGCCGGTGCAGTTCAACAAGCATCCAGTCCTGCACCCAGCTCGCCCAGCCGAGCAGCGCGCCCGCCACGCCGGAGAGGCCCGGCACCGGGGCAAGCCCCAGGCCCACCATTCCCAGCACCTGCACCACCAGCCCCTGCACCGGCAGCCAGGGCAGGTTGAGCAGAAAGTTGGGCGGATAGGTGCCGAAGTACCAGACCGTCACCGGCAAAAGCGCGAGGTTGGCGCACAAGGTCAGGGCCAGGGCGTCCCAGGCCCAGTGCAGGGGCCGCAGCAGCCAGCCGCGCGGGCGCGGGACAAAAGCTGCGAACCAGGGGTACAGCAGGGCCATGCCCGCCACGGCCACGGCGGACATCTCCAGGCTCACGTCGAACACGCTCAAGGGGTCCAGGCCGATGATGAGCAGCAGGGCCAAGAACAGGCCGTCCACCAGGGCGCGGCCCCGGTCAAAGAGCAGCAGCAGGCCCCAGAAGCCGAACATCCAGGCCGAGCGCACCAGCGACGGGCTGGCCTGGCCCACCCACACATAGGCCGCCACCAGCGGAAAGGAAAAGAGTATGGCCAGCTTCTGCCGGGGGATGCGCAAAAAAAGCCGGGGCCACGCGAGCCCCACGAGCCAGGCCAAGCCCAGGCCCAGCACCGCCACGTAAACCACGTTCAGCCCCGACAGCGCCAACGTGTGCGAAAGCCCGGCCGCGCGCAGCTCGTCGGTCACGTTCTGGTCGATGCGCGAGCGGTCGCCCAGCAGCAGGCCAAGCACAATGGCCGCGCCCTGGGTCTGCGGCAAATGGGAAAGCAGCGTGCCGCGCAGGTTCTCGCGCAGGTCCCACCAGAAGGACGCGGGACGCGCCCCCCAGGCGGCCTCGATGTCCGCCCCGCGCGAATAGGTGCGCACGAACACCGCGCGCAAGCGCTGCTGCCACTCGAAATCCGCGCCGCCAAGGTTGGCGAAGCCATGCACGGGCCTGAGCCGCAGCTCCACCTCCACGCTCTGCCCCGGCGCGGGCCGGTAGCCCGGCTCGTCCCAGTCCCAGGCGATGCGCCCAGGCACGGCCACGGTTTGCGGCTGCGCTTGCGCGGCGTTGGCGGGCGCGTTGTCAGCGGGGGGAGCGTCGTCGGCTTGGGGAACGTTGTCGGCCCCTTTGTCCGGCTTGGGCGTAAAGGTGGCTCGGGCGTCTTCGAGCATAATCTCAAGCCGGCCGTAGGTCTTGTCCGTCACCTCGGCCACGCGGGCCCGCACCAGGGCGCGGGTCTGGCTCTCGGCCACCAGGGGCGGCAAGGCGGGGACCTCCGGCAGGGCAAGGCGCGCATGGGCTTGCCCCCCGGCAAAGCATGCGGCGATGATGCACAAGGACGCCAGCGCCCGCCACAGCCCCGGCCGGCGGAAGGCCGCCAAACCGATCCCCAGGAGCGCGGCCACGCAAAAGGCGGGCTCCGGGTGCCGTAAGCCCCAGATGCCCGCCACATAGGCCAGAAAGTATACCTGCCAGGCCAGCAGCCCCGGCGGGGTCACGCCTGGACCGGGGGCTTGACGCTGGCTGTCCTGCACGGTCCCGTCTCGCTGTCCCGATGAGCCGGAGCGCTCCGCTAGGCCTGTTCCTTTTCCCGGCGGATGCGCGCGCCCACGGCGGAGAGCTTCTCCTCCATGCGCTCATAGCCGCGGTCCAGGTGGTAGATGCGCTGGATCTCCGTGGTGCCCCTGGCCACCAGCCCGGCCAGAACCAGGGAGGCGCTGGCGCGCAGGTCCGAGGCCATGACCGGAGCGCCCTCCAGATGGTCCACGCCGCGCACCATGGCCGTGCGGTCCTTCAAGGTGATGCGCGCGCCCATGCGGCCAAGCTCGCTCACGTGCATGAAGCGGTTCTCGAAAATCTTCTCCTGAATGGAGCCGGAGCCCTCGGCCACGCACATGAGGGCCATGAGCTGGGCCTGCATGTCCGTGGGGAAGCCGGGGTGCGGCTGGGTGGTCACGTCCACGCCCA
>Ga0209373_10001002_pt1 | contig 37389 bp, 24 predicted proteins | sample Higcelweek5metaG_FD_187173 | JGI IMG/M metagenome (GOLD analysis project Ga0209373, IMG submission 187173) | Freshwater pond sediment microbial communities from the University of Edinburgh, under environmental carbon perturbations - High... | ecosystem: Environmental > Aquatic > Freshwater >... | reverse complement strand
AAGGCTGCGCACCGCCTCCATCATCAGCAGCGCGAAGTCCCTGCAGGAACCGCTGCGACGTTCCAGCGTCTCCAACGGGGTCTGGGTACCTTCCGCCTCACGCGTGTGATAGGTGAAGCCGTTGCGGATCGCTGCCGTCATCGCCAACAGCATGGGCAACGTTTCCACCAGCCCATCGCCACCGACCCGCGCGCGCGCGAATTGCCGCGCCCATTCGTCCACCTTATGGTCGGGGTCTGGATAATGGCGTTCGATGGTGCGGCCAAGGTCGGGCATCTCGGCGGCGTCATAGCTGAAAGGATAATGGCGCGCATAATCCTCCAGGAAGATCTCGGCAGGTTCCGCCGGAAACTGCTCCAGCACGATGCGGCTTTCAATGCTGAGCCGGCTGGCGCTGATACCATCGAACCGGGCCAGCGCCACTGAATTGCCGAATACATCATGCATCCAGCGCAGGTCGCTGGGGGGCGGGTCGATCACCAGCCCGGTTTCCAACAGGCGCAAGTCGTGGCTGTCGCGGGGACGGAACATCATCCGATGCGGCCCCAGTGTTACCGGACTGGTATAATCATATGTCGTCATATGGGTGACGGTCAGAATGCCCATGATATGTTTGCCCCCGGTTTCCCCTGCCCTAATAACGGCGATGACGGTGAAGCAGTTCCACCGAAAGTGCCGGTGAACCCGTTACAGCATTGGCAGATGCGCAGTTGCACACTACCGTCCGGGCAAGGACCGCGCTATGTAGGCGTCAGAAAATGCAATTCGGCCGCCCGCCCGTGCCGGGCCCTGACCGGAGATTGGTGTGATGAAGCTCTATGGCGCGCTGCTCAGCCCCTATGTCACCCGCGTGGTGCTGGCCATCCGCTTCAAGGGATTGGATATCCCCCTGGTGCCCCCGCCGGGTGCCGGGCTGAAATCGCCCGAATATCTGGCCATCAATCCTTATGGCAAGATGCCAGCCCTGGACGCCGGGGATGCCAGCATCATCGAATCGGAAGTGATCTGCGAATTCCTGGATGAACGTTTCCCGGAAAAGAAAATCCTGCCCGGCAACGACGTTGCCCGCGCGCGGGCCCGCATCATCAGCCGCGCCATCGATCTTTATGTGCTGCCCGCATTGCTGGGGCTGCTGGGCCAGATGAACCCGATCAACCGCGATGCCGCCCTGGTGGCGGAAAAGCGGGCGGAGTTGCGGCGCGGCATGGATGGCTTGGAAACCTTCATAGAAGCGGCCCCCTGGTGCATGGGAAGTGAATTCACGCTGGCCGATTGTGCGGTGGTGCCCGCCTGCTTCTTCTTACAGAAATTCCTGCCAGCCTTCGGGGCGATGGATGTGTTTGAACACCACCCCAAGCTGGGGGCGGTGTGGGAACATGCCAATGGCGACCCGATGGTGGCCAAGCTGATTGCCGAAATGACCGGTGCCCTGGATGATTTCATGCGCCGCCGGGCCGCCAACAGCTGAACCGATAGAACCAATTGGCGCACCCCGTTGACCGCCGCAACAGGCGGGCGCATGGTTGCGCCCGTCACGCGCCGGCAAGCGCGCGGGCACATGCAATCCAACGCAAATCAAGAACAGGAACCAAATCCATGGTGAAGCCGATACGCCTTGCGGCAACAACCGCCGCGACGATCGCCTTGATGGTGGGTGTCGCCCATGCCGATGAAGGCATGTGGACGCTGGACAATGTGCCGACGGCGGCGATCGCCAAGGCCACCGGCTTCACGCCGGATCCCGCTTGGCTGAAGAAGGTGCAGCTTTCTTCCGTGCGTCTGGCCGGCGGCTGCTCCGGCAGCTTCGTGTCCGGGGAAGGGCTGGTGATGACCAACCATCACTGCGTCGCCGATTGCGTGGCCGAACTTGCCACCGCCAGCGATGACGTGCAGGCCAATGGTTTCCTGGCCAAGACCCGTGCGGACGAGCGCAAATGCGCCGGGATTGAGGTCAACCAGCTGACCGACATCACCGATGTCACCGACAAGGTGAACAAGGAGACGGAAGGCAAGAATGGCCAGGATTTCGCCAGTGCCCGCCGCGCAGCATTGTCCCAGATCGAAAAGGAATGCGCAGCCAACGACGCATCGCTGCGCTGCGATGTGGTGACACTGTACCAGGGCGGTCGTTATAACCTTTACAAATATAAGCGCTATCAGGATGTGCGGCTGGCCTTCGCCCCGGAAGCCGGCATCGCGGCCTTCGGCGGCGACCCGGACAATTTCAATTTCCCGCGCTATTGTCTGGACATGTCGCTGCTGCGCGTCTACGGCGCCGACGGCAAGCCGCTGAAAAGCCCCAACCATTTCCAATGGTCCAAACAGGGCACCAAGCCGGGCGACGCCACCTTCGTGTCGGGCCATCCCGGTTCCACCTCCCGCCAGCGTACCATTGCGGAACTGGAATTCGTGCGTGATAGGGTTGCCACCTCCTACCTGTTCTACGCGCAGGAGCGGCGTGGCCGCCTGATCGAATTCGGTCGGGAGAACGAGGATCGCCGACGGGAAGCGTTCGAGCCGTTGGCCGGCACGGAAAATGGCATCAAGGTGTGGCGTGGTCGCCAGCAGGCCCTGGCCGACAAGGAATTCTTCGGCGCCAAGGTGAAGGCAGAGCAGGAACTGCGGGCGAAGATCGCCGCTGATCCCACCCTGTCCGTCCAGGTAGGCGATGCGTTCGACGTGATCACCAAGGCCCAGGACCGTTACGCGCAACTTTACCCGCGTCTGGTGATGCTGGAGCGGATGCGCGCCTTCGACAGTGAACTGGCCAGCTTCGCCCGTCTGCTGCTGCGCGCCGGCGATGAAAGCAAGCTGCCCAATAATGACCGTCTGCGGGAATTCAGCGATGCCCGCCTGCCGGCCCTGAAGCAGCGCCTGTCCAACCCGGCCCCGATCCACATGGATCTGGAAATCGCTATGCTGACCTTCTCCCTGACCAAGCTGCGGGAGGAATTCGGCCCCGATGACGCCATCGTGAAGGCGGTACTGGGCAAGCAGTCACCCGATCAGGTGGCCACCGCCGCCATCAATGCCAGCAAGCTGTCTGACCCGGCGGAGCGCCTGCGCCTGTTCGAAGGCGGCAAAGCCGCCATCGATGCGTCTGACGATCCGCTGATCAAGCTGATGAAGGCCATCGATCCGGCAGCCCGCGCCGCCCGCAAGGCGGTGGAAGAGGAAGTGGAAGCCCCGGTGGAGCAGGCCCAGGCCCGCATCGCCAAGGCCCGCTTCGCCCTTTATGGCGACAGCGTCTATCCCGACGCCACCTTCTCGCTACGCCTGTCCTACGGCAAGGTGCAGGGCTGGGAGGAGTTGGACGGCCATGAGGTGGAACCCTACACCAGCTTCGCCGGTGTCTATGACCGCGATACGGGTGCCGCCCCGTTCGACCTGCCGCCGCGCTGGGAACAGGCCAAGGGCAAGGTCAATATGTCCACCCCCTTCAATGCCGTGACCACCAACGACATTATCGGCGGCAATTCCGGTTCCCCAGCGCTGAACAGCAAGGCTGAAGTCATCGGCCTGGTGTTCGATGGCAATATTCACAGCCTGTCGGGTGACTATGGTTACGAACCCAAGCGTAACCGCACAGTAATGGTGGATGTCCGCGGCATGACGGAGGCCCTGCGCAACGTCTATGGCGCCGATCAGTTGGTCAAGGAACTGGGGGTGAAGTAAGCCCCTTCCCCCGCCAGTCCGCCGGGACTGGCGGGGGGGCGCCCTTTCCGGCCAACGGTCGCTTGGCAGTACCGGGAGCGCGGTTGCTGCATGCTTCGTATACGAAGCATGCAGCAACCGATTATCAGCAACGCCGTTTCGCCAGGTTGCTGCCCGGCATAGACACCAAGAATCAGATATCAGAGAAATTATACAGTTAATCTATGTTCATCCTGCTTTTTGGATGAGAGCGGGTCTGATCAAGTCCGTTGGCTTTTTACTTTGGCGATCATGCGACAATCCGCCACACCCTTCCGGATAGGGGTTCACAGACAGGGGTATGGATGCGGAATCCCGCAGTTTGGCTATGCTGCGGCGCACATATTGCGACTTTGCAGTTATTACTCGCTAACACCCATATGGCATTTTTCATTACACGGATCCGCTTGACAGCGCATTCTTCGCTAAGTCACCCTGATCTTGTTAGCAGGAGCACATGGGAGAGACCGGCCTTGGCCGGCGCCGAAGGAGCAACCGCCCCGGAAACTCTCAGGCAAAAGGACCATGTCGCTCGGGATTACAATCTGGAAAGTGACGGCTGCTGCGGCAGCGTGTCCGCCGACGGGGTAATACTCTCAGGCAAAGAAACAGATGGGGCGCCGAAAAGCATTTGAACCGCTTTGGGGGCGCAGCCATGTCCATATCCAGTTGATCCCGGACGCCCGGAATGCGGGCGCACACTCTCCCACAACATTCAAATCAGCATGACCTGCCGACGGCGGGGACCGCTTTTTATTGCCGCCAGTCAGGACCGGCAAAGCAAAAGCCGTGTCCTTTTCGCAAAAATGATCGGCGGGGTGCGTGAACAGGGAAGCAAGATGAACAGGTTCCTTAAGGCGGCGCTGCTGGGCAGCGGTTCCGCCATCACCCTTCTATTGTCCGCCGGGGCCCTGGCGCAATCGGCAGACACGAATTTGCTGGCATCGCCCGCCAGCCCACCGCCAACAGCGGCGGCTCCTGCGCTGCCTGCTATTGACACGGACGAGTTGGAGGAAATCGTCGTCACCGGATCGCGATTGAGCCCGGAATTTTCCGGTACCACACCGGTACAGGTGATCAAGGCGGATATGGCACGCAATGCCGGGGCCTTCGATACGGCCAGCATCATCAACCGGGCCGTGGCGGCCATGGGCTCGCAACAGGTGAATAACCGCCTGTCGGCCACGGGGGCGGGCGGTATGGTGGTGGATGGCGGCAACAATGCCCAGACCATCGGCCTGCGCAACCTGGGCGCGGGGCGCACACTGGTGATGTTGAATGGCCATCGCCTGACGCCGGCTGGTACGGGCAGCCGGGTTGGTCAGGTGGATTTGAACACCATCCCCTCTTCCATCATCGACCGGGTGGAAGTGCTGACGGGTGGCGCCTCCTCCATCTACGGGTCGGATGCCATTGCCGGCGTGGTCAACATCATTCCCCGCCGCGCGTCCGATGGGCTGGAAATGAGCCTGGATGGCAATGTTTCCCAGCATGGCGGGGGCAATTACTTTCAGGGCTCCATGTTCTGGGGCAAGGATTATGGCGATGGCTATATCAATATCGGTGCCGAATATCGCCGCCAGGAATCACTGAAGAACCGCCAGCGATCCCGTACATCCTGCGCCCAGGATTATGTCTATGATCCAGCTACGGGCCAGCGCACCGACCTGCTGGATACCAGCGGCAATATCAAATGCCGCAACCTGAACCCCACCGGCGTTTTCTTTGATTACACGTTTTACGGTGGCTGGTTTCAATATGATCCGACGTCCGGCAACCCAGCCTATCCGGCAACGGCCCTTGGCCTGCGCAACAACCTGCCGGATTGGGTGCGCACAGGGCGCGGCGGCTTCCCGGAAACCTACACCTATGGCACCAGCGACAGTGATGCCTATCAGAACGCCGATAGCATCTCGCCGCTGGAAACCGGCAGCCTCTACATTTCGGGTGCCTATCAGATCAGCGACAATGTGGAAGCCTATGGCAATGTGCTGCTGAACCGCCGCGTCTCCTCCTCCGACACCTGGATGTTCCTCTATCCGCTGCTTTCCCCCACCAACCCCAACAATACGGTAGCCCAAGGCCTGATCCAGGCGAGTGAAGGCGCTTCCAGCGGTCTGGTGCAGCCGCAGATGAACATGGCGCAGTATCAGCGCCAGACGGTGAATTATGGCCAAGCCACCGCTGGCCTGCGCGGCGATGTGGATATCAACGCCCGGTACCGTCGCTGGTCATGGGATGTATCGGGCCATGCCGGTCGATCCGATGGCCGTTACAGCAGCGATTTCTTCTACGCCGACCGGCTGGCCGCTGCCACGGCACCGGGCGTTGCCTGCGATGCCTCGCTGATCACCATTTCCGGCCCGACCAACTGTGTTTCCATCCCATGGCTGTCCAAACGTTTCCTGGTGGATCAGGATTGGACAGAGGAGGAGCGCAATTTCCTGCAAGGGCGGGAAACGGGGCGCACCAAATTCGATCAGGCCGGCATCGACGGCTCCATTTCCGGCCCGCTGTTCGACCTGCCAGCCGGGTCGGTGGATGTGGCGACCGGCTTCGCCCTGCGTTATCAGCGCCTGAACGACACGCCTGGCTACAATGCCCGCAATGGCAATTACTTCGCCGCCTCCACCGCCGGTATCACCAAGGGGTCGGATACGGTACAGGAACTGTTCGGGGAAGTGGGTGTGCCCCTGCTGGCCGACCTGCCACTGGTGGAAAAGCTGACCTTCACCGGGTCTGGCCGCTACACCAAATATCGCAGCTTCGGATCGGATGAGACCTACAAGGCCGGCCTGGGCTGGACAGTAACGCCTTGGCTGTCCATGCGGGCCAGCACCGGCACCTCCTACCGCGCGCCATCGCTTTATGAGCTTTATCTGGCCAACCAGCTGAGCTTCTATTCCTATTATGACCCCTGTCGCCGCTATGGCGACGATGGCACCGCCACCGTTACCGCCAACTGTGCCGCCCAAGGCTTCGCGCCTGATTTCGATCCGGCCAACAGCGGGATCACCGCAATTACCGGCGGCGGCAAGGGACAGCTGGAGGCAGAAACCTCCCGCAACAAGAATATCGGCATCGTGCTGACACCAGCCTTTGCCAACCTGAATGTCGCGGTGGATTATTACAGCATAGCCGTGAATAACGAAGTTTCATCCTACGGCGTGAACAGCATCATCAGCCGCTGTTACAACAATCCCACCTTCCCCAATAACAGCTTCTGCGCCAAGATCATCCGCGATCCCACCACACAGGCGATCACTATGGTCGATGACCGGCTGGTCAATCTGGCCCGACAGAACCAGCGTGGGATCGACGTTTCCCTCTCCTTCCGGCAGCCGACCGATTTTGGCGGCTTCGGCATTGATGTGCAATGGAACTGGGTACTGGAAAACGTGCTGCGGCGGGATGATACCTCCTATGAGGATCGCAACGGCCTGTCCGGCAGTCCCAAGACCACCGGCTGGGTGGAAGCCAATGTGAATATCGGCAAATGGACCGGCTTTTACGGCTTCAACTTCATCGGTCCCACCAATGACGCCAAATATTATGATGGCGACAATCTGTTCACCTATTGCGGTGCCTATGCCGGGCGTACCCAGGCCGGCAACCGCAACGACTGTCTGCAAGTGGCGGAAAAGCTGAAGGTCGGCAGCTACATGACCCATTATGTCAGCGTGAAATACCAGTTGATGGAGGACATGTTCACCCAGTTCGGCGTGACCAACATGTTCGACAAGAAGCCGCCGGTGATGGGTTCCGACAGCTTCACCTATCGCACCGGTTCGGTTCCCAGCAACCTGTACGATCTTCGGGGCCGTACCATCAGCTTCCGTCTGGGTAAGACCTTCTGAACGGGGTTATAAAAGCCGGCAGCCAAAGGTCATGGCAGCCGGAATCCGCGCCGAAGGGCGCCGGCGGCGGCACGCAACCGACGGACTGGAAAGCGGGCCGCCGCTATGATTTGCGTGGTGACAAGGATCAGGGAGACGGTTTTGCGCCTGTTGAACATTCCCATGAAGGGCTGGCTGCTGGCCGGATGCGCCATGTTGGGGCTGGGGCTGGGCCTGGCCGCCACGGCCCAGGCGGGCCAACCCAGGTTGCTGCGTTACCCGGATATCCACGGCAATCAGGTGGTCTTCGCCTATGCTGGTGATTTGTGGGTTGCCCCCACCGACGGTGGGGCCGCACGTCACCTCACCAGCGGGCCGGGACTGGAACTGTTCCCCAAATTCTCCCCCGACGGCAAATGGATCGCCTTCACCGGTCAATATGGCGGGGATGAACAGGTCTTCATCATCCCGGCCAGCGGCGGGGCGCCGCGCCAATTGACCTATTATCCCGCGCGCGGACCGATGGCCCCGCGTTCGGGCACCGACAATCAGGTGACAGGCTGGAAGCCGGACGGTTCAGCCGTGCTGTTCCGGTCGTTCCAGGATGTGCCCCAGGCCACCGACTCCCGGCTTTACACCGTAGCTGTGGATAATGGCGCGGTGGAGGTGCTGCCCATGGCCCGCACCGGCAGCGGCACCTTCTCCCCCGATGGCAAGCAGATCCTCTTCTCCCCCCTGTTCCGCGACTTCCGCACCTGGAAACGGTATCAGGGTGGCTGGGCGCCTGATCTTTATATCGCCGACCTGCAAAAGCTGACGCTGACCAACATCACCAACACGCCGCGCACCGAGCGTGATCCGATGTGGACGGACAAGGGCATTTATTACCTGTCCGACCAGGACGGGCATATGAACCTGTATAAGGCTGGGCCAGATGGGGCCAACCCGCGCAAAGTGACGGATTTCAACGAGGACGGGGCCGAATTTGCCAGCGCGGATGCGCAGGGCGATGTGGTGATGCAGTTCGGCGCCGGCCTGCGACTTTACGAGGCGGCAAGCAGTAAGGTCCGCCCCTTGGATATCGACGTTCCGGCCACCGATGTGGACCGGATGCCCCGTCTGGTAAAGGGGGCGGAGAATATGGAATGGAGCGCCCTGTCACCCGACGGGCGCCACGTGGCCATCATCGCGCGCGGTGATATTTTCGTCATGCAGTCCGACAGCGAAGGGGCGGTGGTCAACCTGACCCACAGCCCGGGCGCACATGACCGCGACGCCGCCTGGTCGCCCGATGGCGGACGCATCGCATACTTCTCCGACGTCAGCGGGGACGAGGAAATCTGGATCGTGCCGGCCAGTGGCGACAGCCCCCGGCAGGTGACGAAGAACAGCCACACCCGCTATTACCGTCCGGTCTGGTCCCCAGATGGTGCCCGCGTGGCCGTGCTGGACCGCGAAGGCACCCTGTTCAGCATCGACATGACGAGTGGTGAACGAAAGCAAGTGGGCAGTACCAAGGCATGGTATCTGCGCCAATATGAATGGTCGCCCGACGGGCGTTATCTGGCCTATGCGGAATTGCAGCCCAACGACATGCGCACCCTGCGCATCTGGGATTCCCGCAATGGCGAAACCGTCAACGCCACCGACCCTTTCTATGACTGCGGGGAACCGGTCTGGTCGCCGGACGGGCGCTATCTGGGTTTCCTGTCCGTGCGCGACGTGAACCTGCAGATCAGCGAGACGGAATGGAATTTCGCCGCCACGCGACAGACCCGGCCCTATCTGCTGGCCTTGCAGAAGGACACACCCAACCCCTTCCCCAATGGCAGCCCCGCTGGAACGGGAGGTGCCCAGGAGAAGGACAAGGCACCCGACAGCCCGCCACCGGTGGATTTTGACGGGCTGGCCGACCGGCTGATCCTTTTGCCCCTGGACAAGGACAATTACAGCGACCTGAATTTCGGCCCCGGCAACAGCCTGCTCTATCGGGTCAGCGATCCCGCCCGATTTGGGGAGGATGGGCCAACCCAGGGGACGCTGTTCACCCTGCATCTGGGCAAGAGCAAACCGGACAAGGTGGCCGGTGATCTGATCGGGTATGAATTGGACCGGCGGCGCCAGAATATCCTGTTGCGTCAGGGGGAAACCGACCTGCGCGTTGCCGCCATCGGCCCCGGTGGCCTGGGTGGTGAGCCCAAGCGCCTGGACCTGGACCGCATCACCCTGCGCATCGACCCGCCGCAGGAATGGGCTGCTGTGTTCAACGAGGCATGGCGGCTCTACCGGGACTATTTCTATGATCCCGGCATGCACGGCCATGACTGGCAGGCCATTGGTGAGCATTACCGCGCCATGCTGCCGGCATTGGGTAACCGGGCGGACCTGAATTACATCCTGGGCCAGATGGTGGGCGACTTGAATGTCAGCCACGCCTATGCCAATGGCGGGGACCACAACCTGCCGACCCGCCCCAATACCGGCTTGCTGGGCGCCCGTTTCACCTTTGACAAGGCGGCGGGGCTCTGGCGGATCAGCAAAATTTTCGAAGGGGAAAAGGCAGACCCGCTTTACCGTTCCCCATTGAACGCTGTGGGCAGCAAGGCACGGGTGGGGGAATTCCTGCTGGCCATTGATGGCCAGCCATTGGATGCCAGAACCAACCCTTATCAGGCATTGGCCGGCAAGGCCGATCAGGTGGTGGAACTGGCACTGGGCCAGACCCGTACCGTGGAACGCCGCCTGCTGGTGCGCACCCTGCGCAGCGAGGCGCTGCTGTTGCGCCATGAACAGCGTCTGGCGTCACAGCGGCTGGTGGAAAAACTGTCCGGTGGCCGCGTCGGCTATGTGCATATCACCGACATGAGCGGGGCCGGTCTGTCGGAATTCGTCAAGGACTGGTATGGCCAGTTGCGCAAGGACGGAATCATCATCGATATCAGGGGCAATACCGGCGGCAATGTCTCCCGCATGATCCTGGAACGGCTGTTGCGCCCGGCCTTCACGCGCGGTTTCGTGCGCGGCCTGCAACAGCCGCAAACCTATCCCTGGGGTAATTATACCCAGGTCTTCACCGGTGAAATGGCCATGCTGGTCAGCGAAACCACCATGTCGGATGGCGACACCATGGCCTGGACCTTCAAACAGACCGGGCGCGGGCCGTTGATCGGCAAGCGCACCTGGGGCGGGGTGGTCGGCATCGGCGATCTGGGGCCGCTGCTGGATGGCGGCAGCGTGACCGTGCCGCAATATGCCCTGGCCGGCCCCAAAGGCGAATGGATCGTGGAAGGGGAAGGTGTCACCCCGGATATCGAGGTGGATTTCGACCAGACGGCCATGCGGGGTGAACCCGATGCACAGTTGGCGACCGCCGTGCAGAATGTGCTGTCCCGCATCAAGGGCAACCCAGGCAATCTGGGCAGCCCGCAACCCTATCCGGTCAAGCCATAATGTAAATGTGCGGCTGGCGTTTCACCCGCCAGCCGCATTGGTTTCGCAATTGAGCTTATTGCGCCGTCTTTTCCACCAGATCCAGACGCGCCCGATAGGGATCATCGACAAAGCGCGGACCTTCCTGGGTGAAGTCCAGAATCTTGTCGGCCTTAGGGTCATAGGGTGTCCAGGCCGGGCCACCCTTGGCCGACGGCACGCCGTCACGCGCGAAAGAAACAAAATACTCGTGTGCCGCCTTGGACGTCGCCTCGTCCGCCGGCGTCACCTGCCCAGGATAGCGGACATTGATGGTACGGAAGAAATAGGGGATTTCACTGGCATGCATGGCCCCCGGCGTCTTCTCCCGGATGGAATCCGCGACATAGGAGAAGCGATAGGCGAATGTGGGCACACCGCGCGCCACCGCCGCACGGGCGACATAACGGGCCGGCTCAATGAAGCCACGATCGCCCATGATCTTCCAGATGATCATCATGTCGTTCGGGGCGGCATACAGGCGCTTGGCCTCTTCCGCCAGCGGGCCGAAGCTGGCCAGCACGGGCGCCACATCCTTGCCCATGGGGAAGCCATCCATACCGGTGGCACCGACCATGACCGGCACCTTGGCAGACCCCCCGCCTTCCGCCAGGATCAGGGCGGGGTCGCGCGTCACCAGTTTGCCATCGACAATGGGGCCAGTCATGGTGCGCGGGCCGGCAGTGAACAGGCTCCCCATGCTGGCATCGGCCACCTTGTCCGCCGGCAGGGCACGCAAGGCCTTCAGACCGCCCATCCCTTCATCGGTAACGCCGACGGACTGGGCGAAGGCCAGGCCAACCTTCTCTGCTGCAGCCAAATCCAGCATGCTCATCAAACCACCAGGGCGACCGCCACCGGACATGGCGATGGTCTTGGCGAACAGACCCTTGGCCGGTTCCAACCCCTGCAACACATTGACTGACCGGCCACCGGCAGATTCCCCGAAGATCGTCACATTGGCTGGATCACCGCCGAAAGACCCGATATTGCGCTTTACCCATTCCAGGGCCGCCACCTGATCCATGTAGCCGAAATTGCCCGTCGGCTTGCCGCCTGCTTCCGTCGTCAGGGCGGGATGGGCGAAGAAGCCCAGCCGACCGATCCGGTAATTGGCGCTGACCAGAATGACGCCGCTTTCGGCGAAGGCACTGCCATCATAGACGCCCGGCGACGTGCCACCGTTGACGAAGCCGCCGCCATAAATCCAGAACATCACCGGCAGCTTAGCCCCCGGTTTGGCATTGGCCGGTGCCCAGACATTGAGATAGAGGCAATCCTCCCCCACCGGGCCGCCCAAGGGTGCCGCATCGCCGGGGAACGGCACCTGCTGGCAGTCATTGCCATAATCCTTGGCGGGGCGTACCCCCTTCCACGGGGCCACCGGGGCCGGGGCCCGCCAACGCAGATCGCCCACGGGCGGTGCGGCAAAGGGAATGCCTTTGAATGCCAGTACCTTACCCTGCTCCACGCCTTCCAGCGTGCCCGTATCCACCTTCACCTGTGGGACGGCTGCCAAGGCCGTACCAGCCAGCAAAGGCAGGGCAACAGCAGCGGCAATCAATCGACGTAGCATGATGCAACTCCAAGGCTTAGGAACCGTGACGGTAACCAATTTTATAGAGAGGATCGCCGCTATCAGCGGGAATGGCTGGCGATTGGTTGGCGACCGACCGCATGTTGGAGGGCAATTCGAACGGCAGGTGCCCCTGTGGCGCAACCTTGCCCGTCAACGCATCGAACAGGGCTGTATCGGTGGCCCCGAATTCCGCAATCAGGGTGGCTGCATGCGGCTTGATATTGGTCAGGATGGCGGGCCGGTCCATATAAACAGTGACGATCACCGGCACCTTGGCCGCCGCCTGACGCACCAGGGCCAGCCCGGCATCGCCTTCCTTGAAATCCAGGTCGCCTTCATGCTGCATCCGCCCGAAGAAATGGCCCGGATGCAGGGTCTGGAACGGGGTTTTCAGGCGGATCAGGGCGATATCCGCCTGATCCGGGCTGGCCACGATGGTGAAGCCAGCCGCCTTGGCGGCGGCTTCATCAACGCCATGGATGAACAGGCGCTTGCCGCCACCCGCCGGCAGCGGGGCCGGGCCCAGCCGGTTTTCCAGCATGACCAACGCCTTGGCCTGCACCTGCCGCCCTTCGGCCAGCACATCGGCCCGCCCGACAATGCCGGGGGCGGCAGCGGCATCGACGAACGGATTTTCGAACAGGCCCTGTTCGAACTTCAATTCCATGACGGTGGCCACCGCCGCGTTCAACCGGCTCTCCGGCAGCAAACCCTGTTTGACCGCCGCCAGCAGCGGCAAACCATCATTGACGCCGCCGAACTGATCAATCCCAGCCAGCATGCCCTTGGCATAACGCTGCGGCTGGGTCAGATCCTCCACACCCCAGGGGGTGGCAATATCCTTGGGTTGCTGCGGCGGGTTGCCGGTGCGGCAGCTTTCATTGCAATCATTGGTGATGGCCCAATCCGACAGGACCAGGCCCTTGAACTTGTGCGTGCCGCGCAGCAGATCGGTCAGCATCTGCTTGTTGTAACCGCCGCTGACCGGCTCCACCGGCTTGCCATCCAGGCTCAGCCCCTTCTGGATGGTGTATGTGGGCATCACGCCGGTCACGCCCGCCTCGAACGCGCCCAGGAAGGCAGCGACATGGCGGTCGAAACCGCCCTTGGTGTAATCGGTGAAGCGGCCATAATAATTATGCCCGTCGAACCCGTCGATCTGGGCACCATAGCCCACCCAATGTTTCACCACGGTGGTGACACCGCCGGGTGCCAGGCCCGTGTCCGCCCCCTGCATCCCCTGCACATAGGCCTTCACTTGCGCGCCCACACGGGCCGGGTCTTCGCCGAAAGTACCGTTGATGCGGGACCAGCGCGGTTCGGTCGCCAGATCGGCCTGGGGCGAGAGCGCCATGTGGATACCGACGGCGCGATATTCCGCCCGGATGCGATCAGCGAAATGTCGGGTCAGCGCCGGATCATCCAGCGCGCCGAATCCCAGCGTTTCCGGCCATTGCGAGAAGCCGCTGGCCTTCACGCTGGCACCGCCCACCACCTGGAAATGGTTGCGCGGGTCGGTGCTGATGGTCAGCGGGATACCCAGGCGCGTACCGGCGGCAATCATCTGCAGGCGGTTATTCTCCGCCGCAAAGTCCGCCGGGGCGATGGCCATGCGGGTGATCAGGCTGTTGACATGCTGGTCCCGGACAATGGATTCCGCCACAGGCGTATCATAGGCGGGGCCGGACGCCATGGGGCCGCCCTGCACAGGGGCCGTGCCATGCACGGCAGCCCCCGCCTTTTCCTCCAGCGTCATCCGCGCCACCAGATCGGCGGCACGGGCCTGGGACGACAGACGCCAATCCTCAAAAGGTGACAGTTTGCCATCGCGGTCAAGGTCGCGGAAACGCAGACCGTCCGTGCTCAACTGGGCGCCGTCCGCCGGCAGGGCCGGCTGCTGTGGCCCGGCAAGCGCCGCAACGGGCGCGAGCGGCAGCACCGCCAACAGAATCAACCGTTTGATTTTTTTATGCATTATGTTTCCTCCCTGCCGCCGCGCTTCAAATCACGAAACTGTTGAAACTGTCCGCCGGCAGCAGCGCGCGCAGTGTCTTCGTGCCCAGCGTCAGGTGCAAGGGCATCGTTTCCGTCATATCGTTCTGGGCAACGATGACGGTACGGCCATCCGGGTTACTGAAGGCCAGCAGGTTTTCATAACCGGCATAGGAAATGGTGCCGATCCGCCTGGCCCCCGGTTGCACGAAATGGCTGAGATGCTTGAAAACATGGTAATCGGGGTTGAAGCGGTGCTTGCCCGCATCATCCACACTGATCATGGAATTCTGCGCCCAGCCCCAACTGCTGAGGCCGTTCCGGTCGGCGGCGATGTTCCAGTAATCATAGACACTGGCGCCCGCGCGCATGAAATCCTTCATCATCTGCCAGCTGAAGCGGGCAAAACGCCAGTCGTTCAGACCATTCCCGCATTCCTGTTCGGACTGGTAGATCTTCAGTTCCGGGTGAGCGTGGTGGATGAAGGGGATGGCCCCCCGCCCGGCCCATTGCGCGCCCACACCCTTGATATGCGGGCGTACCTTGGGATCGGCGTAGACCTTTTCAAACATGTCGGCATCGGCACGTTCCAGCGTGCCGAAGAAAATATCGGTGCCACTGCCCGCCAGCGCCTCGGCCAGATGCGGGATGAAACGGGCAAGCCCTGCCGGGGTCCAGGTGCAACTGGGAAAGACCTGGGCGGAATTGAACTCATTCTGCGGCATCACCATTTCGATGGGCAGGCCCAGCTTGCGGTATTCATCAACGAAACGCCGGAAATACAGGCCATAGGCCCGGAAATGGCGATCATCCTGGATGAACGTATCCTGCCCTTCCTCCCGAACCTGATCATCGCGGATACCATTATCCGGCAAGCCCATGCGCGGCTTGGCGGTGGCATAATGGCCGTTGGTCTTCATCCAGGTCGGTGGTGACCAGGGCGACGCCCAGAGCGACAGGTCCGGGCAGCGCTGACGCGCGGCGCGGATGAAGGGGATCATCAGGCGGTGGTCGCGGGCGATGGAGAATTTCTCCATGGCGAAATCGCCGGCAGTCTCGTTATGGGAGTACCAATCCAGCGCATAATCATTGGCGCCGATGGGGATGCGGCAAATGCGCAGGTTTGCCCCCTTACCGGGGGTGAACAGCTCCTCCAGCACCCCGTCGCGTGCAGCCGCAGGCATCGCCGACAGGGCCTGCCAGCCGCGTTCATGGATGCAGCCGCCAAACCCTTCGATGGTCTGGAATGTCCTGTCCGCCTGCACCATGACATGCAGGTCGGTGACCGAGGTGAGATTGATCAGCGGCAGTTGACCCGGCATCACCTGCCAAGGCTTGTCCCTGGTGGTCGAAACCCAGGTAACGCTCGCTTCCCCCGTCACCGGGGGGCCATTATCCACAGCGCGGGCCTGTTCCTGGGCAATGGCGGGCCCATTCGTTGCAGCCGCCATGGCGGCAAGCCCGATGCCACACAGGATGGCACGGCGGTCAACGCCGTCCCTGTCTTCTTCCGTCACGGCGCATCCTCCCTTGTCATTCTTCTTGGCCGTCAACCGGGCGGGGCTTACCCCGCCCGGTTCGGATCAAAGAGAGATCAGGGTTTCAGCGTGCGTTCGGCAACCTTGGCCTTGCCAGACAGAACCGTGGTGCTGGCCGAGGGGCCGACCACCACATCATATTCACCACCGGCAATGCGCCACTGATTGCCCTTCTCATCGAAGCTGGCCAGCAGGCGCGGATCAGCCTTGATGGTGACGGTGCGACGTTCACCCGGCTTCAGGTCGATCTTCTCGAACCCGATCAGGCGCTGCAGCTTCTGGCCATTGGCACCGGCCAGATAGATCTGCGGGGCGTCCTTGCCCTGCAGCTTGCCGGTATTGGTGACCTGGAAGCTGACCTCCAGCGTCTCACCACCCTTCACCTTCAGCTTGTCATAGGCAAAGGTGGTGTAGGACAGGCCATGACCGAACGGGAACAGCGGCTTCATCCCCTTCGCCGCGAAACGACGATAGCCCACGTCGGCACCCTCCTCGTAAACAACGTCGAACTGCTGCTTTTCGGGCAGACCCCAACCCGGCAATTCCTGGCGCGGATACTGGTCAAGACCGGTGGGGAAGGTCACCGGCAGACGACCGGAGGGGTTGACCTTGCCGGTGATCACATCGGCAATGGAATCACCACCCTTCTGGCCGCTATACCAGGCCGCCAGTACTGCACCCGTCTTGTCCAGCCACGGCATAGAAACCGGGCCGCCGGTTTGCAGCACGACGATATTGTTGGGATTGGCAGCCGTCACCGCCTCAATCAACGCGTCCTGTCCCTGCGGCAGCGACATGTCAAAAGCGTCGGCCCCTTCGGCCATCCATTGGTTGGCGAAGATGATGACGATATCGGACTGCTTGGCCAAGGCGGCAGCCGCCGCCGGATAGCGCCCGTCATTGAAGGTGATTTTCGCGTCCGGCAGCCGTTCCTTCAACGCTTTCAGCGGCGAGGAATTATGGAATGCCTGACGCATCCACATGGCCATCATGCCTTCGCCACCCACCGGAATCACCGCCGGATTGCCGCCGACGCTGGTTACCTGGGAAGAACCGGCACCCGACAGCACGCCGGCATCGGCATGGCCGCCAATGACGGCGATCTTCTTAGAGCCGCCGGCCAGCGGCAGCAGGCCCTTATTGTTGGTCAGCAGCACGATGCCTTCATCGGACACCTGCTTGGCAATGGCGGCATGGGCATTCAAGTCCACCGAAGGGGTGCCGGGCTTGCCGTCGAACAGGCCGGCGGCAAACATGGACCGCAGGATACGGCGCGACATGTCGGACAGGCGTTCAGCCGGAATGCTGCCGGCGGCCACGGCCTGCTTCAACGGCTCCCCGAACCAGATCTGCTTGTCCAGCTGCTGGCCGGATTGCTGGTCCAGACCCTTGACGGCGAAGTCGGTGGCGTGCACGGCACCCCAATCCGACATCACCCAGCCCTTATAGCCCCAATCACCCTTCAGCACCTTGTTCAACAGGTGATCATTGCCGCAGGAATAATCGCCATTCACCAGATTGTACGCGCACATCACAGAGCCGGGCTGGCCGCGCTCGATGGCGATCTGGAAGGCCAACAGGTCGCTTTCGCGGTGGGCTGCCTCACCAATGATCGAATTGGCCCAGTGACGGTTGGTTTCCTGGCCGTTCAGGCTGAAATGCTTGACGGTGGAGACGATATTCTGGGACTCGATACCCCGGATGCTCTCGCCGGCCAGCGTACCGGCCAGCAGCGGATCTTCACCCAGATATTCGAAGTTGCGACCATTGCGCGGGTCACGGGCCAGATTGACGCCACCAGCCAGCAACACATTGAACCCCTTGGACGCCGCTTCCTTGGCGATCGCCGCCCCGCCATCATAAGCGAGCTTGGGGTTGAAGGTAGATGCCAACGCCAGACCGGACGGCAAAGCCGTGGCCACATCGCCGGGACGGGCATTAGCGGGGTTGGTCACCCCAAGGCTGGCATCGGTTTCCTTCAGCGCGGGAATGCCCAGGCGTGGCACGCCGGGGATATAGCCAGCACCCGGTACCGCCCCTTCCGGGATCGGCGGTGCGCCGGGGAAGGTCAGCGCCATCGGCCCGTGCAGCAGGCCGATGCGTTCATCCAGCGTCAATTCGGCATCCAGCAGCCGGGCGCGTTCGTCCGGCGACAGGGCTTGGTTCTGCCAAGCCCCCTTCACCTGCGCCAAGGTAGGGCCAGCGAACGCCGTCAGGCATAGGCTGGTCGCCAGTGCCGCCTTGAACGCTTGATGAACCTTCATCACTGATCTCTCCTGTCCTTAATTTTAAAAATGGGGCGCGGGGGCAACTGCCATCCCCCGCGCCCAGAGGGGACTGTTAAAACTCGATGCCCAGCCGAACACCGTAGGTGCGGGGCGGTGCGTAATAGTTGCCTGTACCGTTGGTAGCCGAACCCGTGGTGGAATTCGGGGCTGAGTTGGTCAACACATCCTCATCCTCAAGATTGCGGACATAGGCCATGACATTCCAGCCGCCTTCCGACGGTTCATAGGTCAAGGTCAGGTCAGTCTTGGTGAAGGATTCCTGCTTGTTCTCTTCGAACCCGTGATATTCCAGATACTTGGCACTTTCAAAATGGGTCTGCACCCGGGCCGTCAGACTGGCGCCGCTGTCGAATTCGAACTTGTGCTGATAGCCCAGATTGATCGACCATTCCGGGGTGCGCGCCATTTTACAGCCGGAGAAGTCGGCCGCACGCGGAGCCGCACTGCTGTAATCGGCCGTGAAGCAGCGGGCAATATTGGCATTGGCGCTGTTGTTTGAGAATGTATCACCCAGTGGCAGCGTGAAGTCCTTATAGCGCGCATGCAGCCAGGAAAGGCTGGCATCAATGCGGTCCTGCTCCGTCAGCAGAAAGTCACTTTCCAGTTCCAGACCGTAGATTTCTGCCTTGTCAGCGTTCAACGTGACTGTAGCATTCTGCCCGGCAATAGTACCGATAGCGGAAATCTGGAAATCACGATAATCATAATAGAAACCGGATAAATTCAACTGTAGTCTGTTATCCATGAAACGGTTCTTCATACCTATTTCATAGGAAGTGATACTTTCAGGTTTGTAATCATTGGGTGGCAGGCCGTCATAATATCCGCCAGCCTTATAACCTGTGGCCACATTGGCGTAGACCATGCTGCTGTCTGTCAGATCATAATCGACCCCAGCACGCCAATTGACCTTATTCCATTTGTTATCCGAAACATTGAGCGTAACAACTCTAATAATTTCTCCGGCAGTATCGGTAAAATATGTGCCGCCATCACGGCCTTTTTTATCTTCAGTATAGCGCAAACCGCCGGTCAGACGCAACTCATCTATAATTGACCAAGTGGCCTGCCCAAAAAAAGCAGTAGTCTCAGAAGTAACACTCGGCTGAATAAACGATAGATATTCATCTTCAGATGTAAATATTCTGAAGTCAACGTCATTATCTTCTTTGAAGTGATAGGCACCAACAACCCACTTCAAAGAACCGGTATCACCACCTAAGCGGACTTCATTAGACCATGTCTTATCAACGCCATAGAAGTAATTCGGATCGTTAGATGCAGAACCCTCACCGACTCGATCATCATTGGCATAATTATAGCCAAAAAGATAGGTCAACTGGGCCCAATCCAGATCCAGATTCACCTCCGCGCCTGTGCTCCAATAGGTGTTATCTCGCGAGGTGTTAACATTGGAAATTGTCTGCCACGGGCTGCTGGTGCGGGCGGGATACGCCACATCGCCACCTCCGGCCCCACCGCTGTGCAGATAATCACCACGCAGATTGATGCTCAGATTATCCGTCGGGGTCCATAGCGCCTGCAAACGCCCCGACTTGTCATCCTGATCATACTTGTCATTACCGGCTGTCGGGCCAGTATTGACGACCTTCTGATAACCGTCATGGCTGGTGGTCTGGAAGGCGGCCCGTACGGCCAGAGTATCATCCACCGGCACATTCAGCATGCCCGAGGTGGTCAGCGCATTGTAATTGCCGTAATCGATGGAAGCGGACCCTTCCAACTTCTGTGTCGGCCTCTTGGTAATGACATTGATGGCGCCCGCCGTGGCGTTACGGCCATAGAGCGTGCCCTGCGGCCCGCGCAGCACTTCCACCCGGTCGATATCATAGAACAGGGCGCCGGTGGCGGTGGCGCGGGCGATATAGATGCCGTCAATATGATAGGCGACAGCCGGGTCACCCACTTCCGTCACGTTGGAACTGCCGATACCGCGCATGAAAATCTGCGAGGCACCGCCGCCGCTGTTGGTGATCTGCAGGCTGGGCACCTGGGCGGAAAGGTCGACAACGCTCTTGATACCCTGGCTTTCCAGCCCCTCACCGGTGATCGCGGAAATCGCCAGCGGCGTTTCCTGCAGATTTTCAGCCCGGCGCTGCGCTGTCACCACAATCTCCTCAAGTTGCAGGCTGTCGGCCTGCTGTGCCAGAGCCGGCAGCGCCGGCAACAGGATGGCAATGGCCGCACCGGCCATCAGACGGGACTTCCGCATCACTGTCTCACTCCCTTTCATAGGTTTACCCTTGTTGTCGGGGAGTTGTAGACGCACGCTCGCATTCGCTGACCACCTGCCGGTCAAATGACCGCACAGGCACAGACAAGCCCTTCCAGAAAAATAATTATTCCCGGTTTACCTGTACATCATGGTCATGAGGGAAAAACCCGCAAAGGGTCACACCCTCCGCACGGCGAATCTGGCTTCACGCACGTTTCAACTCCCCTGCCTGGCCCCGTTATCGGGGTCTCATGCATTGCCGGAACAGGTTGATGACAACGTTGTCCCGAACTATATGTTTGCCGGCTGTTTGCCGGAATTGTTACGTAGCATCATTTATGAAACCGAGCAACAGGAATGTCCAACGTTGTCCCCATTCTTCGTTACAAAAATTACCAAGTTCTACCGTTAGCGGAAACTTCCTGATAATAAATCATACTAATCCACAAAAGCAGGAGCGGCTGTGAGCAAGCCAACGATCCATGACGTGGCCAGGGCAGCCGGCGTCTCCATCAAAACCGTGTCGCGTGTATTGAATGGGGAGCCGAAGGCCAGCGCCACCACAAGGGAGAAGGTCATGGCAGCGGTGGCGACGCTGAACTATTCCCCCAATCTGTCGGCGCGCAGCCTGTCTGGCTTGCGCAATTACATGATGGCCTTCGTGCTGGGCAGCACCTTGGATAATCCGTCCCAGTCATTGCAAAATGAATATATCTCGGCGCTTCAGGTCGGCGCGGTGACAGCCGCACGGCAGGCCGGATATCACCTGCTGGTGGAACCACTGGGCATGGGAGCCGAGGGTTTTCGCGAACGCGCCCGCCGGCTGCTCGCCATGCCGGCGGTTGATGGTTTCATCTTCATGCCTGGCTTGGCCGATGATCCTGAAATGCTTGAATTGATGATTCAGCGGCCCGGCACCTATGTGCGGGTCAGTCCGGGGCGGGAAGTGCCATCCCTGCCCGCCGTGGTACGGATCGATGATTACCAGGCTGCCTTCGATATGGCCTGCCATCTGCTGGACCTGGGCCACCGGCGTATCGCCTTCATCCAGGGGCTTCCTGGATTCGGGTCGGCCGAGGTGCGGTTTGAAGCCTTTTGTGCCGCCATGGCGCGCATCGGCGGGCATGATCCGGACCTGCTGCGTCCGGGCAGCTATATGTTGGAAAGCGGCAAGGCGGCGGCGGAATCGCTGCTGTCGCTGGCAGAGCCGCCCACCGCCATTTTCGCTGCCAACGACGCAATGGCGCTGGGGGCGATGGCGGTGGCGCATGGCCGTGGCATCAGGGTACCCGATGAGTTGTCAATCGCCGGGATCGACGACATTCCCATGGCCGCTGCCGTCTGGCCATCCCTGACCACCGTGCGCCAGCCGCTGGTGGCCATGGGGGCGGCGGCGGCCAATTATATCATTGCCCGGTCGCAGGGACGGCATGATGCCCCCCTGCCCGGTACGTTCCGTCATGAACTGGTGGTGCGGGAATCGACCGCACCACCCAAGAAAGGCTGATGGTACGGGTCAGGCTGTCGCCATCCGCCCGCGCAGGGTCATGATGGTGGCGGCGGCACCGGCGGACAGCACCACCGGCACCATGGAAAGCGCCACGCCCCCAGGGCCCCAGCCCTGACCCAGCAGATGCCCCGCGACCAGCGGCCCGACGATGGAACCCAGCCGCCCGACCGCGATGGCTGCCCCCGTCGCCAGCCCGCGGATCTGGGCCGGATAATAAAGCGGGATAACGCCATAGAGTGAATATTGCGCGCCGAGCAGGAAGAATCCCGCCAACCCGGCATAGGTCAACACCGGCACGATATTATCCGCCTGTGCCAGCCCGAACAGCGACAAGGCCAGGCAGGGATAGGCCATCATGATCGGAATGCGCGGCCCGAACCGGTCCACCAGCGCGCCGATGATGAGAGATCCGGCAACACTGCCGGCATTGAAGGCGAAAGCAGCCTGCGCACCTGCCCCCGCACCCAGCCCCTTGGCCGATACCAGCGAAGGCAGCCAGTTCAGCAGCAGATAAAGCACCAGCAGCGTCATGCCGAAGGTGAACCAGGCCAAGGCAGTGATCAACCCCCGCCCTTCGCGGAACAGATCAGCCGGCCCGTGCCCGCCATTGGCGGTCTTGGGCACCGGCTTGCTGTCCGGCATCAGCTTGATCATAGCGGGGATCAGCAGCAACGGTGCGATACCACCCGCCAGGAAGATGCTGTGCCAGCCATAATCCTTCAGCAGGCTGGCAGCGAACAGGGCGGCCAGCGCGCCGCCCACCGGCATGCCGCTGAACATCATGGTGATGGTGCGGGTGCGCCGTTCCGGCGGGGCCATTTCAATGGCAACCGCGATCAGGCTGGGCATGGCGGCCCCCATGCCAGCCCCGGCCAGCAACCGGTAAACACCCAGTGCAACCGGGCCGTTGGCCACCAGCGTGGCCATGGTGAACAGGCCGAAAATGGCAACGCAGATCAGCAGCAGCGGTTTGCGCCCCATCCGGTCGGCCAGCCAGCCGCCCGCCAGCGCACCACCCACCAGCCCCACCATACCGGCGCCAAACACCACGCCCGCCTGGCCCGGCGTCAACCCCAGATCGGGGATCAGATAGGGGGCGGCCACGCCAATGGCCTGGATATCGAAGCCTTCCAGCAACGCGATCAGGAAACAGAGGAATACGGCAACGGCGCTGAAACGCGGCGCCGCGTTGGTCACTTGCATCGGGAACCTCCCTGGTCCGGCCCCGCTTATGGTGCGGGCTGCTTGGATCATTGAGTTTCAGCCTAGCAGGTTTGGTTACACTGTATAACTATTATTTTAACGCACGCTTTCCTGCCCACGCCGTTGCCAGGATGGAACGGATACCGCGCTGCCCCTGCTGGCGGTCCAGTTGCACAATCACATCCACCACCCGCCGCGCATAGGCGATGGTGTCATGGAAGGACAGGTTGAACCCTGTCTGCATCACCATCAGGGCCAACTGTTCCAGCGCCCCTTCCGGGCTGTTGGCGTGGATGGTGCTGACAGAACCGGGATGGCCGGTATTGACCGCACGCAGGAAACTGACCGCCTCCTCCCCCCGCAACTCCCCCAGGATGATGCGGTCGGGCCGCAGGCGGAGGGAGGCTTGCAGCAGGTCGTTGGTCGTCACCCGCGCCTCCCCCATCTCCCCCTTCACCGCCACCAACCCCACGGCATTGGCGGCGGAAAGGCGGATTTCCGGCGTATCCTCCACCAGCACCAGCCGGTCCGCCGCTGGCATTTCCCGCAGCAGGGCATTCAGGAAGGTGGTTTTGCCGGTGGAGGTGCCACCGCTGATCAAAATGGTGCGCCGCGCCCGGATGGTTGCCCGCAGATAGGCAACCGGGTCCGCCATGGGGTCGGCATCCATGGCGCTTAAATCGTCCCCGCCATGCAGGGGAACGTAACTGTCCAACCCCACATCCACCAAGCGATGGCGGCGGATGGCCATGGCCCAATGGCCACGGGTGGCGGATGGGCCGACAAACTGCACCCGCGCCCCATCCGGCAACCGACCGGACAGCAGCGGCTGGTTGCGGTTGACCCCCTGGTTGGACAGGCGCGCCACCTGTTCGGCCAGCCGGCGCAGCAGGTGATCATCAATCAGCGGCGCGGCATGGCACTGCATGCCCCGGCCCGACCGTTCCACCCAGACCTCGCCCGGACGGTTGACCATGATTTCCGTGGCGTCCCCATCTTCCAGGAAAGGGCGAAAGGGGGCCAGATATTCTGCCAGATAGACCGCACCGCCATCCATCACCGCACCTCCCCGCCGGGGCCGGCAACCAGGGAAAAATCCAGGTCACGGGCCACGAAAACCCGGATCGGTTCACCCTGGTCCACCAGGATGGTGGGGGGAATGGTGCTGTCGCGCTGGGCCGCAACAGAGGCGGCACTTTGCGAGCCGGACAGCACCAGCGTGGCATTACCGATGGCACTGAGCGCCCCCACCACCGACAGCAGGGTGGCCGAACCGAACCGTTCCATGAAATGGGTATCCACATCGCCGGTCAGGCCGGATTTGCCATCCTGGCTGATGGCAGGTGACGCCAACGCCACCGACACGCCATCGGGCCGGATCAGCCGGGTCCACAGTACATAGATGCGCTTCTGGCCCGCCTGCAGACCGGATTTATACTGCCCGATCAGGCGGCTGGTGCGGGGGACCAAAACCTGGGAACCATCGAAGGAACGGACATCCTGGCTGACCACGGCCCGCACATAGCCAGGCAGGTCGCTATCGATGGCGGTTTCCAGGATGGCCGGGATCAAGGCCCCCTGGGCCACTGTCGTGCCCGGTGCGATGGCGCGGACGGCACTGGCTGTATCCACCCCGCCATTGCCGACACGAAAGGCAAAGTTCTCGTTTTCCGACAAGCCAGCGGGTGGCCCGGCAGGCTGGACCGGGGTAACCCCCGCTGGTGCTGCAGGGGTGGCGGCAGGCATCGGGCCGGTTACAGGGGCCGACATGTCGAACACCATCACCGGGGCGGCCAACCGCTGCACATCCGGGGCTGGTTTGGCTGGCGCGGGCGGCGGGGCAGCCAGTGTCACCGGGGCCGGGGGTGCGGGCTGCACCGCCACGGGCGGCGGTGGGGCGGGCGGGGCCACGGGTTCGGCCACCGGCAGGGGCGGCGGCGGCGGGGCTGGCTGGCGGCCCTGGTTCAACCCCCAGAAGGTGAGACCGCCCAGTGCCAGCACGCCCAGCATGCCGGCGGCCAACCCCAGCCCGCCCCCGCCGCGCCGGTCGGCCACCACCGGATAATGCGGCCTGTTGGCCAGCACCAGCGCCCCGGCGGACATGGCAAGGCGCGGATCATCCACCTGATCCAGAATGCGTTTTTCACCGACGAGCTTCATGGGAGCAATCCTTGCTGTTGCCGGTCACGGACGGGCGGCGGCTTCGGCGGTCTGGATCAGGGAGGTCAGGCGCGCGGTGCGCTTGCCATTGCGCAGGGTGATGTGGGCCGGCACGCCCTCAATCACGATCATATCGTTGCGCATGGCATAATTGGCCGGGCCATCCACCCCGTCGGAGTCGGGCACCAGAATGGCCGGCAACTCGGCCCCCGGCGGCCAGCGCAGATAGGTTGCCTTGCCATCATCGAACAGTTGGGCCGGCAACAGCTTTTCCGTGCCCTCCATCTCCCAGGCGAAATTCAGGTCCGTGGGTGCCGGGGCGGGTGGAGCCGCTTCCGCCACCGGGGCCGGGGTGATGGCCGGCGGCTCCACCGCCGCCACCGGCTTCGTCTCCACCGGCGTGGGGTTGGGATAGGCAAACCGCATCACATAAAGCGGCGTCCCCTTGGACGTGACATTCAGGTCGAACAGATAGGTACGGCGGTCGGTGACAACCGTCATATTGGTGCGGCTGTCCGGCAAAAGTGGTTTCAGGAACAACAAGTCGGCCCGGCGGTTGGGCGTAACCTGCCAGCCGGCGCTGTCACCGACCGCCACATTCTCCACCCGCTCCCCCTCTTCGAACTGGATCGTGCTCTGGATGCCCAGCTTGCCGGGAATGCTGACAACGGTCGCCTCGTCATAGGTTTTCCAGACGATGCGGTTATCGGCCAGCGCCGGAGCGGAAAACAGGGTGGCCCCCAGCAGGGCAGCGGCAACAAAATGGCTTTTCATGGGGCTGAAGCTCCCTGGCTTGTGCGGGGCCGGCGGAAACGCTGGCCCAAACCGGTGGAAGGGGAGAAACGGGTAGGGGCATTGACGGGATTGGGGCGGTTATCACCCCCCTGCCCGTCCACGGCCATCACCTGCGGCCCGGCCCAGCCGGAACGGTTGGAAGGTGCGGCGGCGGCGACACCCGCAGCGGCAGTGGTTCCGGCATAGGCGCTGGCCAACGGGATGAATGTCGCCCCCAACGCCGCCGCACGGGCGGGGCTGCCACCCTGGCCTATGCGGGCGGCGGTGGTCACCGGGTTCAGGGCCGGCAGCGGCGGCTGGGTCGCAGGCACCCGGCCCTCGCCACGCTGCGCTGCAGGTTCCTTTCCATGCAGGCCCAGCCGCCAGCCCGATGTCAGCCCGGCGGCCATCCGCAGCACCAGCAGCATCAGCAGGGCGAAGATGCCGGCCCCCAACAGCACCCCCACGGCCAGTTCCGGGCTGGGCGTGCCGCCGGCCATGGACAGGTCAGCCAGCATCGGCGCGATCAGGGCCAGCGCGCCCGACCCCACCAGCACCGTCAGCAACGGCACGATGGCGAACAGCACGGATGCGCGCAGCCAGCCTTCAAACAGCCCGCTGGTGGCACGGAACAGGGCCAGCACGATGAAGATCGGCCCCAGGGCCAGCAAGGCTGCCAATGCCACCTTGGCCGCCACCAGCACACCCACAGTGCCGAACAGGAACAGCAGCGCAGCCAGCCATAACAGGTCCGCCGGGCGCATGCCGGCCAGCATTGTCGGCTTCTCCCCCCCGGCTGGCACCGCCTGGCGGGCCGCTTCCAGCACCAACTGAAACAGTTGATCCAGCTTGTCAGCGAACAGGGTCGCCGCCGATCCGCGCGTACCGGCCAGCAGGCTGGCCAGATGGTCCGGTGCCCCGACCAGCAGGTTCCACACCACCTGATGATAGGCGGCCCAGGAGGTGGCGAAGGTCAACACCAGCCCCAGGCCCAGCATGCGCGGGGTCAGGTTGGACAGGCCGATATTCATCCGCCCGGTCAGCAGCCGCACCGCCATCAGCGCGACATAGAGCGTCAGCAGCAGGGTCAGCGTCTGGCCCAGCGTGCCATCCGGGCCCAGCAGGGTGGAAAAGGCCTTTTCCGTCGTCTGGGCGGTCAGGCAGTCCACGGCGCGCAGCGCGCCGGCAACACCGCCATTATCCAGGCTGGAAAATGCGGGACAGGCTTGGCTGGTCATTCGGCGGCCATCCTTTCCACCGGGGTGCCGGGGGCGGCACCCGGCCACGGCGCACCGGTCAGGCGGGGATACCAGCGGGCGGGATCATCGCCGGTGCCGGCGCGGATCATATCCAGCCGGCGCACCGCCGCCTCCCGCCCCGACAGCACAGCCAATATTTCCGGCTGCCCGCCCAGATCCAGGCGCGGCACGATGGAATGGTTGGCATGGCGGACCAGGAAACAACGCCCATGGGCCGGCAGGTTGCGGATCAATTCCAGCTCATGCGGGGACAGGCCGAAACCGGTGCAATAATCATCCTCCCGCGCCTTGGGGTTGGGCATGAAGATCATGGTGGCGGTCTGTTCCACGATGGCGCTGGCAATCCGGCTTTCCAGCGCATCGCGCGCCGACTGGGTGGCGAAACCGACGATCGCATTGCGCTTGCGCAGGGTTTTCAGCCAGTCGCGGATGCGGGCAGCGAAGACAGGATCGTCCAGCGCCTTCCAGCCCTCATCAATCAGGATCATCGCTGGATGGCCATCCAGCCGTTCATCAATCCGGTGGAACAGGTACATCATGGCGGGGGTGCGCAAGGCTGGCACATCCAGCAGCGCCGTCATGTCAAAGCCCAGCACCATGGCGTCCAGGTCCAGCCGGTCCACCGCGTTATCAAACAGCCAGGCATGTTCGCCGGTGCCGATCCAGGGGGCCAGACGGCTGGCCAGATCGCCGGGCGTAGGCCGGCTGGCACCCGCCAGCAGCTCGCGGAAATGGCGCAAGCGGCGCAGATGCGGGGCGTGGTCGTAACAGGCGTCCACCGCATCGGCGATGGCGGCCTCTTCCTCCGGCCCCTCCACCTTCAACAGGCAGGCCAGGAACAGGCGCAGGAAAGCGCGGTTTACAGGATTATCCGGCAGTTGCAGCGGGTTCATGCCGGTGGGTTCACCCGGTAGCAGGCGGCTGTAATGGCCGCCAATGCCGCGCAGGAAAATTTCCGCCCCCCGGTCCTTGTCAAAGAAGATGGTGCGCGGCTTGAATTTCTGCGCCTGGGCGGCCAGGAAATTCAGCACCACCGTTTTGCCCGACCCGGACGGGCCGATAATGGTGAAATTGCCCAGATCGCCTTCATGGAAATTGAAGAAATAGGGGGTGGCGCTGGTCGTCTCAAACATGGCGACGGCATCGCCCCAATGGTTGCCGGCGGCACTGCCCAGCGGGAAACCATGCAGCGACAGGAACCCCGCCGCATTGCCGGTGGAAATCAGCGCGCGGCGGACGATATAGCCTTCGTTACCGGGAAACTGGGCCCAGAACAGGGGTTCCAGGTTCACATCCTCCCGCACGGAAATGGCACCGATATCGGCCAGCGCCGCGCCGGTGGCGGCCACGGCATCATCCAGGGAAGCCATGTCGGGTGCCCGCACCAGCAGGCCCAGATGGTGGTCGCCAAAGCCGCACTGGCCGGCGGCCAACGCATCGCGCGCGGCCAGCATCTCCGCCCGTTCGGTTCCCGCCTCCTCATCCGTGGCGCGGTGGCGGCGCAGGGCCAGATCCATCCGTTCACGCGCCGTCTGCCGGTCGACCGGGGCGAAGCTCTCCGTCAGGGTCAATTCACACGGCAGGCGCAGGATACCATCCAGCATGCCGGCACGGGTAGCATCGGGATATTCTTTCACCGACAGGCAGGCGGCAACATGCCGGCCCGACGGCCCCGCCAGTTCCAACGCATCCAGCCCGAAACTGACCCGGGAATAAGGGATGTGCCGTCCCAGATCGGTGCCGGCAGGCGGCAACAGCACCGGCCGCATCTCCCCATTATAAAGGGCGGACAGCAGTTCCAGCACCTCCGAACAGGGGCCATTGGCCGTGTCATAGCTTCCCAGCGCGCGGGCACCATAGGGTTCCAGCCCGGCCACCAGGGCGGCGACCGTGGCATCCAGGGCGCGGCGGTCGGCTTCCAGCTTGTCAGCGCTGCCGCCACGCCGCCGCCAGCGGTCCAGCAGGCCCGCCTTGCCCCGGGCGGGACGGCGCATGATGGTCAGAAACTGTTCATTGATGAACAGCCGTCGTTCGGCCAGCCGTTCATTCCAGCGCCGGTCAATATGGGCGGCCAGCGGGCTGTCAAATTCCGCCGGCAGTTCCGGCTGGATGCGCCGACGGATGACATGGTGATAAACAACATGCCTTGCATCCAGCACGGCACGCAGCATCACCTCCCGCACGGCCAACCGGTGGTTCAGGGCGTCGGCATCCTCCGTCTCGAACGGCAGGCCGGGCACATGGATGGCACGCAGCAGCGAACCGTCGCGCAGCAAAAGCGTGCCCGCATCCAGATGGCTGGCATAGGGCAGACGGTCACCGGCACTGGCTTCACGCTTGGCCCAGGAAGCGGGGCCTTTCCATGTCGGCATGGTTCTTCTCCCGGATAATCCCAACGGACATTGATTATGACCGTTGGGACGGTGGCGACTGCCGCCGCGCGGCACGTGCCGCGTAAGCCAAGCCAAGGGATGTCGACATCGGCGTTTGAGGCACTGGAAAAGGGTAAGCCGGAGCCTCAGGCCCCATAAGAATTGCTGCGCCAGCGTTTCCAGTTCGGCACACGCGGGCAGCGGGACACCTTGGTCAGCCACAGATCGAAAATGCGCGGTTCGCGCAGACAGGCCAGATAACCCGCCATATGCACCAGCACCGCCACCGGCAGCGCCAGGAACGACCGGGTGACCAGGAACGCCTCAGTCGTCACCAGCAGGTTGATGACAAAGAAATTATAGGTCACGCCGGCAAACATCTGCGGGCGGGTCAGGGCACGGAACACGGGCGTGCGGGTCAGCATCGCCCGGCCCTCAGCGCGCCACAGCGGTGGTGGTCTGGATGCCGGAAACAATGGCACCCGCCCCGAACAGGATGAAACAGCCCAGTACCACGGTGGCCCCGAACCGCCAGTTCAACCGACCGGTCAGCATCAAAAAACCCACGGCAGCGACCGCCATCACCGCCACGGCGGTGGCGACATTGCCCAGCAGCGTGCCCTGCATCCAGCCCAGGGCCGCCACGATGGGGCCGGCCCCCTGCGGATCGGCCCCCTGGGCCAGGGCGGGGCTGGCCAGCGCTGCCATGGCTGCAAGGGCACGGGCGGTGCGTTGGAACAGTTTCATCTCTCTCTCCTGGCGCTCTATCAACCCGGCTGTTGGCCCGGCGTTGCCACAGGGATAGGACCGGCATTTTTCCCCGATATGTCGGTGACCGAACGGCCAGCGCCATCTTGTGTCACCTTGTTGCAGACACCGGGCACATGGTTGGCCCGATGCAACATTCCGACATGAAGCGACACGCGGATGCGAATTCAGGCTCGTACAGAACCGCATCCGAGGCCATAATCGGGATATGGATTTGATGACCCGCATATTGATCGTGGATGATGATCCGGGCCTGCGCGGCCTGATCTCCACCTTTCTGGACCGGCACGGATTCCGCACCGACACGGCATCCAACCCATTGGAAATGCGAACAAAGCTGATCGGTGACCGCTATGATCTGATCGTGCTGGACGTGATGATGCCGCAGGAGGACGGGTTGACCGCCCTGAAGGGCTTGTCGGCCCAGGGCGGTCCGCCGGTGATCATGCTTTCCGCCGTCGGCAGCGACGTGGACCGTATTGTCGGGTTGGAGATGGGGGCAGAGGATTACATGGAAAAGCCATGCAATCCGCGCGAATTGCTGGCCCGCATCCGCACCGTCCTGCGTCGCAACCGCGCTTCCATTCCCGCCGCCAATGGGGTGGAAACAGAGGGTGTTCCAGAACAATGGATCAGCTTTGCCGGCTGGCGCCTGCAACCTGACAGCCGGGTTCTGCTATCCCCAGCCGGGGCCCACGTCACCCTGTCGGACAGCGAATTCCGCCTGTTGCGGGCATTGTTGGACCATCCACGCCGGGTACTGACGCGCGACCAGCTGCTGGACTACGCGCACGGGGTGGAGACGGAACATTTCGACCGCGCCATCGATGTGCAGATCAGCCGCCTGCGCCGCAAACTGGCCGCCGCCGACGATGCCAGCGAATTGATCCGTACTGTACGCAACGAAGGCTATATGTTCGTTCCCACCGTCAACCGCTGAACATTCCTGTGCTGTGGTTGCTGCATTTTCGCCACAGGGGTACTCCTTCCGGCATTCATGTGCATGACATATTCCGTCGACCGAAACATTATGACAGCCAATCTTCACCGCTGACACGGGGCTGACATTTGCGGGCAACAAGCCCCCGCCATTCCTCCGCTTGCGAACGGTATCGCGTGAAAGATGCCGCCCCCGTAAACAGAGAGAGAAACATGGCAAAGGATCATATTGAAGACCACGATCGCGGCTTGGCCTTCGATCTGGAAACCATCAGCCGGAAGATGCTGGAACGCCGCCGCGCGCTGGCACTGCTGGGCGGTGCCGGCATGGGCGCGCTGCTGGTGGGTTGCGGCGGGGGCGGCGATTCCGACAGCAGCAGCGCGACCACCGCCAGCACCGCATCGACCACCACATCAACAACAACGACCACAACAACGGATACCAGCACCAGCACTGGGACAACCACCACAACCACCAGCAATTCCTGTGTTGATTATCCGACTGAAACCAACGGCCCGTATCCGGCGGATGGTACCAACACCTCCAGTGGTTCCACCTCCAACGTGCTGACAGCTTCGGGCGTTGTCCGTTCGGACATCCGGTCCAGCTTCATCAGTTCAACGACCACCGCCAGCGGCGTGCAAATGACGCTGACCATCACGCTGAACAATTCCACCGGCTGCACGCCCTTGGCCGGCTATGCCATCTATATCTGGCACTGCAATGCCAACGGCCAGTATTCCCTGTATGACCTGCCGACGGAAAGCTATCTGCGCGGTGTGCAGGTAACCGACAGCAACGGCCAGGTGACCTTCACCACCATCGTGCCGGGTTGCTATGCTGGTCGCTTCCCGCACATCCATTTTGAAGTCTTCACCAGCCAGTCAGCCGCCACCAGCGGCACCGGTCGGACGGCGACGCTGATCTCACAGTTCGCCGTGCCGAAGGAAACCTGTGCGACGGTCTATGCCGCCGGCGGTTATGGCAACAGCACCACCAACCTGTCGAACAGCAGCATCACCAGCGACAATGTGTTCGGCGATAACACCACTGCCCAGATCGCCGCCATGACCCTGACGATGAGCGGCAGCGTCAGCGCCGGTTATACCGCCTCCGTCACTGTCGGCGTCTGATCCGCTGCAATAACGGTGGCCTTGGCATCATCCGGGGCCACCGGCTATCCTGACAGTCGATTTTCCAGGGTCCGCCATTGCGGACCCTTTTCCGTGGCGAGTTGGCGGTTTCCTTGACCTTGCGCGATCCCCTGGCCGGACGGCCGCTGTTCATCCGCATTTTCGCGCTGATGGTGGCGGCAGTGCTGCTGGCCCAGGTGATCAGCTTCCTGGTCCTGCTGGCGATTCCCATGCCGCCGCCTAACCAGCATAATCTGGCAATCGTGGCGGAAAGCCTGCGCAGCGGCATCGCCGGTTCCGGCCTGGATCTCAGCTATGGCAAGGCCCCCCCGAATGCCGGCCCCAGGCCACAACTGGATTCCGACCGGAACCGGCTGATCCAGATACTGAATGTGGCGCCTGATCTGGTCCGGCTGGAACTGCGCGGGCCGGGCGAGCGTGACGGCAGACGCCCCGATGACATGGGCGGCCTGTGGCCTGTAGACCATCCGCCGCCGCCGCAGGGCGGGAACAGGAAGGATGATCATAGCCCCCCCGACTGGGACGGCGACCGCCCGCCACCGCCGCCGGGTGATGATCGACCCCCACCCGACGGGGATCGTGGCGGCCCGCCCGGCATCCAGGGCGGGGATATGCGCGACGCCATCGATGACGACATCATCGAAGGTGATTTCGCCGCCGCCCTGCAACTGCCCGACGGGCGCTGGCGGTTGGTACAGCCGGCGGGCGGTGGATTGCGCGGCTGGTATCTGCGGCTGGGATTCTGGCTGTTGACAGCGGTGGCCGTGGTCACCCCGCTGGCCTGGTGGCTGGCCCGCCGGTTGGCCGGGCCCGTCACCCTGTTCGCCCGTGCCGCCGAACGGCTGGGCCGTGATCCGGCCGCCCCCGCCCTGGATGTCAGCGGCCCGCCGGAGGTGGCGGCCGCCGCCCGCGCCTTCAACCGCATGCAGGAACGGCTGCGCCGGTACGTGGAAGACCGTACCCTGATGGTGGGCGCCATCGCGCATGATCTGCGCACGCCCTTGGCCCGGCTGGCCTTCCGGCTGGAGGAAGCGCCCGACCATGTGCGCGAAGCCGCCGCCCAGGATCTGGCGGAGATGCGGGAAATGGTGGCCGCCGCGCTGGCGTTCGTGCGCGACATGTCCCGCCCGCTGGAACGCACCCAGCTGGACCTGCGTGCCCTGGTGGCCGGGCGGGTGGAAGCCAGCCGCCAGATGGGCGAACCGGTCAGCGCCGGCCCCCTGGCGGATGCCGTTGTCGATGGCGATGGGGCCAGCCTGGGCCGCGTGATTGATAATTTGATCGGCAATGCCGTCACCTATGGCGACACCGCTTATGTCAGCCTGCGGGTGGAGGATGGCTGCGCCATTGTGCTGATGGAGGATGAAGGGCCGGGCATTCCCACGCCCCTGCTGGAACGGGTGTTCGAACCCTTTTTCCGGGTGGAACCGTCGCGCAACCGCCACACCGGTGGCACCGGGCTGGGCCTGGCCAGCGCGCGCGCCGTGGTGTTGCAGCATGGCGGGGAAATCCGGCTGGCCAACCGTCCGGCAGGGGGGCTTTGCGCCCAGGTGGTGCTGCCGCTTACCGGGTTCAGGTAACGGCGTAGACCCGCACGATGGCTTTGTCCGGCAGGCGGGCGCCGACACAGATGAACAGGCTTTCATTCAACCAGCGATGCGGCCCCTCCCCGACCTCAAAGCTCGGGGTCGCGCGGAAGTAATAATCATGGGGCAAAACAATCTCCCCGGCCAGCAGCCGCTGCATCACCGCCCCCTCCGCGCGGCGGATACCCCGGTTCTCCACCCCAATCACCTTGCCATCTGCCGCCTTCAGCCAGTAACGCGCATGCAGCCGGGTCAACCCGTCACCGGGGCGTATCCCCTGCCAGTCAGCCCCGCCGGGCAGCACCTCGCCCTGCAGGCGCGGACCATGGACCCGACCGCCGATAATGGGGATGATACGGCGGCGGACCCCATCAACCACCCCCAGTTCCTGCACCGGGGCCAGTTGCACATCCAGTTGGAAAGCAAAGGATAATCCCGGTTCCGGATACTCCGCGCGATCCTGTGCCGCCGCCGGCAATACCGACAGCCCGGCCACCGCACCGGCTGTCATCAGGGCACGGCGATCCAGCTTTTCATTCTGCGTCATCTATCCTCCCTGCCGGCCATTCAGCGCGGCTGATTTTTCTGTTATCCAGAAACGATAGCATTATTGGTTACATGACATAGCGAAAACCGCCCCTTCCCGGCCGACAGAATAAGTTGCGCCCGCCGAACAATCCCCCTTGCGGAGTGATTAGTTATGGCACATAACATAATCAGACGAGGCCGAACGGCCCATGGACGGGAGGATGTGAGCAATGGCACCCAATCTCGATGTTGCCCTGCTGATTGGCGGGCAATCTCTCCAGGCCGCTGAGGGCCGGACCTTCACCCGGCGCAACCCGCTGACCGGCGAAGTGGCCAGCACCGCCGCCGCCGCTAGCATGGGCGATGCGGTCGCAGCGGCGGAAGCGGCTGCTGCCGTCTTCCCCGCCTGGTCGGAAACCGGCCCCAATGCGCGCCGCGCCCTGTTGTTGAAGGCAGCGGACGCCCTGGCGGCCCGCATGCCGGATTTCGTGGCCGCCATGGCCGATGAGACGGGGGCCACCGCCGGCTGGGCCGGCTTCAACGTCACGCTGGCCGCCTCCATGCTGCGAGAGGCGGCATCGCTGACCACCCAGATCAGTGGGGAGGTCATTCCATCCGATAAGCCGGGCTGCATCGCCATGGCGGTGCGCCAGCCGGTCGGCGTCATCCTGGGCATCGCACCATGGAATGCGCCGGTGATTCTGGGCGTGCGCGCCATCGCCACGGCGCTGGCCTGTGGCAATACGGTGATCCTGAAGGCGTCCGAACTCTGTCCCCGCACCCATGCGCTGATTGGGGCTTCCCTGGCCGATGCCGGTTTCCCCGCCGGCGTGGTCAATGTGCTGACCAATGCGCCGGAGGATGCGGGTGCCATCGTTGGCGCGCTGATCGACCATCCGGCGGTGCGGCGGATCAATTTCACCGGCTCCACCCGCGTGGGCCGGATCATTGCCGAACGGGCGGGCCGCAACCTGAAGCCGGCCCTGCTGGAACTGGGCGGCAAGGCCCCCTTCCTGGTGCTGGACGATGCCGACCTGGACGAGGCGGTGAAGGCCGCCGCCTTCGGTGCCTTCTTCAATTCCGGCCAGATCTGCATGTCCACCGAACGGATCGTGGTGGATAACAAGGTGGCCGATGATTTCGTCGCCAAGTTCGCCGCCAAGGCTGCCACCCTGGTGGCGGGCGACCCGCGCCAGGGCAATACGCCGCTGGGTTCCGTCGTCGATCCGCATGCCGTGACCAGCATCCAGGCGCTGATCGACGATGCCGTGTCCAAAGGGGCCAAGCTGTATCAGCCGCACGCTACCCAGGGCACATGCATGTCGGCCACCATCCTGGATCATGTGACCCCGGAAATGCGGATTTACGGGGAAGAAAGCTTTGGCCCCGTCACCACCATCGTGCGGGTGGATGGGGAGGATGCGGCGGTGAACACCGCCAACGATACCGAATATGGCCTGTCGGCTGCCATTTTCACCCGCGATGCCGCGCGCGGCCTGCGGCTGGCCCGCCGCATCCAGTCCGGCATGTGCCATGTCAACGGTGCCACCGTACATGACGAGGCGCAGATGCCGTTTGGCGGCGTCAAGGATAGCGGCTATGGCCGTTTCGGCGGCAAGGCCGGCATCGACAGTTTCACCGAACTGCGTTGGATCACCCTGGAAACCAAGCCGGGCCACTTCCCGATCTGACACCACAATTCCTATAAGGATAAGAAGAAATGAGCGACACGGTTGCTTTCGACGTTGTGGACGGCATTGCCTGGGTACGTTTCAACCGCCCGGACAAGCGCAATTGCATGAGCCCGACCCTGAACCGCCGCATGATGGAGGTTCTGGACGAACTGGAATTCCGCGATGATGTCGGCGTTCTGGTGCTGTCGGGCGAAGGCACCGCCTGGTCCGCCGGCATGGATTTGAAGGAATATTTCCGCGAAACGGAAGCCAAGGGGCTGGGTGCCACCCGTCAGGCCCAGCGGGAAGCCTATGGCTGGTGGCGGCGGCTGCGCTGGTATCAAAAACCGACCATCGCCATGGTCAATGGCTGGTGCTTCGGCGGCGGCTATGGCCCGCTCTATGCCTGCGATCTGGCCATTGCATCGGAAGACGCGAAGTTCGGCCTGTCGGAAATCAACTGGGGTATCCTGCCGGGCGGCGGTGCCACCAAGGTGGTGGTCGATCTGGTTCCCATGCGCGATGCCATGTATCACGCTCTGACCGGGGAAGCGATCGATGGCCGCAAGGCCGCTGAATGGCGTCTGGTGAACGAGGCGGTGCCGGCTGACCAGTTGAAGGACCGGGTAACGGCCCTGGCCAAGGTGCTGCTGGAAAAGAATCCGGTCGCCCTGAAGGCCACCAAGGATGCCATTCGTCGGGTCAAGGAAATGACCTACGACAATGCCGAGGATTTTCTGGTCCGCGCGCAGGAAGCGGCCAATTCCTACGACAATGACGGGCGCAAGGAAGGCATCCGCCAGTTCATCGACGAGAAGAGCTACAAGCCGGG
>Ga0209373_10001001_pt1 | contig 37448 bp, 21 predicted proteins | sample Higcelweek5metaG_FD_187173 | JGI IMG/M metagenome (GOLD analysis project Ga0209373, IMG submission 187173) | Freshwater pond sediment microbial communities from the University of Edinburgh, under environmental carbon perturbations - High... | ecosystem: Environmental > Aquatic > Freshwater >... | reverse complement strand
ATGCTTGGACCGCTGGAACCTTGGGGCTTTTCTTATTCCGAAAAAATGACTTTCCCTCCGGTATTCGAAGATGTCTCGTTCATGTTGGTTTCCGATACCCGCATAAACATTACCTTGGGCAAATAACATAAAATTGAACTGCCGAATGCTGAAAAGTTCATTGTTCCCCATAATGCTATTCTTGATGGTTAGTATAACCGCATTTTCTCAAAACTGGGAACTACCGTTGAATAAAGACGGCATAAAGGTGTATACTCGTAACGCCCAAGGTTCACAATTTAAAGAATTTAAGGCCGAAATCCTGATCGACGCTTCTTTGAAAAAACTTGCCAATGAAATAATGAATGTTGAGAATTATCCGCAGTGGTGCTATAAAACCATTGCAACCAAGATTTTTAAAAGAGAAGAGAACAAGGTTTACTTCTATTTTCTCTCCGATGCACCACCAATTGTAAAAAAACGCGAAGCCTACTACTGCATTCAATCAATTACCGATGAAAAAACAAAGACCACCGTCATCAGAATGAATACAGTTCAGAATAGCAATCCCATTCCTGCATCTTGCGTTCGAATTCCGGTTTCAAACGGAATATGGACTTTGACACCAGTTGAAGAAAACAAAACACATATCCTATTTGAAATGCAAGCTGAGCCCGGCGGAATTATCCCATCGTGGCTTGCAAATTTGGTTGTTGAAGAATCGCCTTTTGTGACCCTTCGCAATCTCAGAAAAGTAGTGACCCAAAATTAAGTTTGCACATTCCCATTTACAATTCCGTTTCAAACAATCTGCGTTGTAACAATTGTCACCAAAGTTGGCACCCTCGAAAGTTAGCTTTGCCCTGAATTAAAAAAACAAAAATGCACAACGTAGGAAAGATTGATCGATTGATCAGAATAATTGCAGCAACTGTTCTTGTAATACTTTACTTCACAAACGTACTCGAATCTGGGATTTTCCTGTTCATCGCACTGACATTGATGTTGACATCGCTAAGACAATGTTGCCCAATTTATGCCCTAATCGGGAAAGGGACTTGTGGTGTTGAGCCTGTTAAAACGGATAAAAAGATTGAAACCGAAAAACTCGATCTTAAAAAATAATCAACATTGCTGACATAGGGTTGACATTGAAACGTTTTAACTTGGTGCAAATTCAAAAAATCAACAGCAATGGTTCAATCAAGTTATTTTATGGATAAAGCGCTACAACCCCGACATTACCGATATTGAAGAACTTTTCCCATTAAGTTTTAAGCATTGGAACGTACTTATGCAATACATTTACGACAACTTTATCCAAACAGAAGAAATGTTTGGGCTAAAGCCCATTGATCTTTCACTCATTTTATATCCCGGGACTAAAGGCACTGGGCAATTGATAGCATTGCACTGAAACCTCGCTCCTCGTCATTGATCGCGCGGGAGCGGGGATGCATTTGCATTTTTTAAAATCAAAAAACAGTGCTGCAATCGTCAATATCTATTTCCCGAAACAGAAAGGTCATCGTGCATGTTTCAGTCAATGTTTTCTGAATCCAAAAAGCCATAATGAAAGTGTTGGGAGTGATTTCAGAGATTGAAAGGTTGTACTGCACGTGTCATATTCGGTTTTCTGAACCGGACATGTTGCCCCGCAGCCTGCAGGTATGGTTTTCAGGTTCCAAAACGTTATCCTGCAACCTGAGAATGCGACTTTCGAGTTTATGGTAGTTGCAGGGTGGTTGGGGAATGTGTGATTTGGGACGAGACCTTTCTCGCTCACATAACCAGCAGCTCAGCTGTAAATGTAATCTTCTGCCCTGAAAACCAAACCTACTTCAACAATTGATACCTGGCTCCTCGACATCTGTCCAACTATTCGCAGCAGCGGCCGCATATCCAGATCAGCCTGGTTTGAACAATTGGCTACACTTTTTTAAAGTGCTCATAATTTCTCCTGCTGAATTGCGTTTATCAATTGTTATGAAAACCGATTCGTTATGAGAAATAAAATATCAACATGCTTCATCTTATTGATTTTAGTGGCAACCCAATGCTTTTCTCAAAATAAATACGTTGGAGTGAATGGATCTGTAGTTTTTGATGTTTATGATTTTTTCGATCCCTCCAATTCTCTTTCAGCAATACCAGTTATGTGGACATCGTGGGGAATAATTGCTGGCCATAAAATAAATGATTCATTCCATATAGAAACGGGTTTAAGTAAAAAGGAATATTTTTTTGGCTTTGGTTTATTCGATGAAGGCAAAGCTTACCATGAAATGAAGTACAGTTCGTTCAATTCATGGCAAGTTCCAGTAAAACTTATTTCACGTTTAAACTTATTCGAAAATCGGATTTATTTAACTTGCCGCTTAGGTCTTAAGCTTGGCATAAACACTAGTTACAATAGTATGGGATCATCGGCAGAAACAGGGAGTTGTACATATGAAAATCTAAGCGTAAAATTTAGTCATGAAAAATATGATAAACTTCTATTCCCACTTTTAGAATCAGGCATAGGCTTTGATTTCCGGTTGTACGAAAACTCATTCTTGTTTTTTTCAACAAATTATCATTCGGGGTTCAGTACTGTTGATGTTGTAAATATCGAATATACTGATAAAAACAATGTACAGGGTACTGCACACGGTATAAGCAAGGGTAACTTTTGGGAAGCATTGGCAGGGTTTAAGTTCTTTTTTGATTGATTTAAAAACCCACATTACAAGCATCGCAGAGATAGTAGCCGACACCTAATCACGCGAATTAAATAATCAAAAAAAGGCTGCCCAAATGGACAGCCTTTGCTATTAGATAATTGCAAATTCAACTATTTTTTAATCATCTTGAATTGTGCAACCTGATTAGAACCATCGTTAACAATCACCATGTATAATCCAGCCGGTTGATCTTCAATTGAAGCTCTTTCGATTTCTGAAACAGCGGTTAAAGAAAGAACCTTTTTGCCCATAACATTGAATACTCGAATGCTATTTCCTGCTTTTAAACCATCGAAACAAATGGTGCCAGTTGTTGGGTTAGGATAAACTTTAACCAACGAATTACCGAAAGAAACAACATCGGTACGATCGATAATGATAGCATATGTTCTGTTAACAAGACCATTGTTGGAAGTAACGGTTATCTTCAATCCATCGGTCATCGAACCTGAAGTTACTTCAGCACCAGTGGCATCAACTAATTTAGAAGTTGCACCCAACGAGAATGTAAGGTTTTCGAAGAATTCATCAACAGAAGTTGTAGGAAGCACACCGTTAATCTTCTTTGTAGTTTGATTAACCTTGTACAATTCAGAGAACAAGTAGGCATTGTACCTTTCAGCAAAATCACTATAAAACTCTAACGAATAAACCTTCGTCGTTACACCATCTTGTGCAGTAACAATCAGTTTATCATCGTCGTAAATGCTACCCATTTCTCGAACTTGCCCCATGTTATTTTCCAAAACAATGGTTGCACCAGGTGCAGGGGTCAAATTACTGAATAGGGAAGCTACGCTCGATCCGTCAGGAACAAGTTTAATCATTGCTGCATCCTGATCAATATTGTAAACCGTAGACAAAACATACGCATCGGACAATTGGCTATTTGGTATCAACTGGTAAGTGATACGGGTAACTCCATCTTGTGCAATAACCTCGAAGAATATTTTATCGGTTGCAATAACATCGACATAAGTAGAGTCAAACTTCATTTGAACAAATGGAGCATACGAGCCATCGGCCTTAAATGCGCCAAACAACGAAGCATTTGCAGGAGCAGTCACATTGTCAAATACTTCACGTAGTGTTGTACCTGAATCAAAACCTTCTACTTTTCCTGTTTCTCCGGTTACTGATATCTGATATTTAGTTGAAGTCAACAGTGCATTGGTGTCGAGACCTTGAGCTGCAACGCTAATCGTGTACCAACTTTCGTTTTCGCCATTAGGAGATACCACCTTTAGCAATGTACCATTTGGCAAAATATCGCTATCGGTAAGAAGCGTTCCATTGCTTGTAAGGGTAATGGTTTGACCTTCGATAGTGATAATGCGCTGCATAAAGTCAGCAACAGTAATACCTGCTTGAACACCACCACCAATGGTTTCGCTCTTCGAATACCCTTTACTTACGGTGTATGAAGCAGAAGCAACAGTTGAAATAAACTCAGTAATAGGATTAAACTCATGCGAACCAATACCATCGCTGCTCATTGCTCTGACAATTGGCCATCCATAACCAGCTTTTGTCCAATATGCTTCGGTTGTATAAGCCCATTCAGAAGGTTTATTATTGAGTGTATCTAAGAAAGAACCAGCCGGTTCAGGATTTCCTTTATAATATTGGGGCAAACGTTTCATTCCCGAGTTTTGCTCGAAATTGGTTACTGGCGTTTCAATCATAAGCCCGGGACCTTGACCATTGCAACGTCCAATTACATCAATCACTTGTACATCGTAAGGGTCGATAAGAGGTTTGGTTCCATTAAGTACAGAATCATTTATGATTTTATAAAGGATCCAGTCGTCGTTGAACCAACCACCACAAATACTTGAATAATTAGCAAGTCCACCAGCATCTTCAGCTAATTCAATACCCCAAGGGTTGTACCCATTTTTGAAATTCACATCAATTTGATCGGGAACTCCAGGGTAAAGTTCAGCAGTAGCATCTTTAAAGTTAGGGAAAGCCCATGCCATAACAAATACATCGCCACCCTCAACAATTGGGTTCACCCCAAGGTCGGGTTTAAGTATACCTGGTTGAACTTGCCATTCAGCTTCATCTTCCCAAATATAACCGGGAACATATCTGCGGAAACGGTTGGCCCAATCGGCGTCGGTAGAAGAAGTAGTGATAGCACTAGATGTATTCATGCTGTTTGAGCGTACAATTACATAACGACTCAAGTCGAGTTGTTTATTGCCCGGGTTGCAAATTTCAATCATCGTTTGTCTGTAGTCAGCACGGAAAACAAATTGTGAGAAGAACGGTTCAGCCTCGTAAGGTTGAACATTGCTAAGGTCTTTCTCTTTTTCCAAACGAACAGAATAAGTTAACGAGGTAGTATCATCTTCGGCAGTTGTATGGAACTTAACAGTTTTAGCAGCATCGGAACCGAATAGTGAAGTAGCACGTTCAACTACAATTCTTGTGTCAACATCTTCGGGCTTTGCTATTAAACCAGGTATTCCCTTAGTTTCGAAAGGAACTTGAACCGTGTAATTGTACTTTGTAGGTGAAAAATTTGGAATGGTATCGCCTACCCAACCATAAATTCCTTTATAGAATTCTGGTATATCGGGCCAAGTAATTGATGCAAGGTTTGCATTGTGGCTTGGACGATATTTCAACACATTAATGTAGTAATCCTTAACAGCAGTTCCGTTTTGAGCTGTTACTCTAAGTATATCACCCTTAATTAAGTCTGGGCGTTCTGTTCCATCAGCCCATACAATTTTCCATGTAGCAGCGTCGGGTTTTTCCAAATATTTAAACAATGTATCAACGCGTGTAGCATAAGGAACTTCACTAATTGTATCCATTCCCGGAACCCCTGCACTAACAACAAAAGGAGTATACCAGTTACCTCCGCCAGCTTTGGCGTTTTTAGGAATAACTCTGTTTTCAGAAGCAGTTGGTGCTAATGCAATCAAATTGAATTTTACAATATCCATCTGGTCGCCACAACCATAGAGCGTAATTGAATCGCCTGTGCGAACTGAATTGAAGGCAGAGTCAATTTTTAATGCTGTTGCTTTATACTTCCACGCAATACCTGGAGCACGGTCAAACTCATTCATAATTGAGTCTTGCCTGCGAGCACCCCAATTAACAGTCATTGTATTACTATTCCAATCAATAGCAATGGTTTTAGATTTCAAATTCTGGGCATTAATCCTATAATTACCATGGTTGCCCACAGTCCAGAATTCTTTACGCCCTGCTTCAAAACCGCCAGCAACTAAAATTGGAACTGGTAACCATTCAGAGTCGGTAATATCTACCCCGCGTGCTTTTTCCCAGTCGATATTACCAGTTGTAACGGTATGTTTACGAACTAAGATTGAATTAGAAGTAGCACTAGGCACACCAGCAACATCGCTTGCGCCTTGGTTTCCCGGTCTTTGACCATTATTGGTAAATATACCGTTAACAGCGTCGGTAATGGCTGAATCGCCTTCAGCAAAATGATCACAAATGTAGAAGCAATAAGTACCAGCCCAGCACACCAACGCATTTTGCCAATCGGAAATACTATCGGTTCGTGCAGCACCACCAGGTGATTCACTAGCATGAATTTCCATATCGGCTAAAAGCCATGTATCGTCTTTAGTAGTTGGATTGTACTTTTCAGGATCTACTAAATGCATTTCGCGCCCCCAGTCACGTACGGTGGCAATAACAAAAGTTTCGCCAGGATTAAGCATTCGTGCGGGCAGCGGAACAAAAGCATCGTTTGTGCGAGAAAAAGTATTAACAGTATCCCAGGGAGCATATGACCAGGGAGAAACAGATCCCACATCGAACCGAGCAAGATCGACCGCTACATTACCCATATTACATAACTCTACATAAGAGTGATGATATTGGTCCATTCTAACCTCTGAGAATATCAAGTTCCGATAGGGCTGTTGCGCCTTCAAAACCACAGAGAAGAATAGCAATAAAAGTAAAATTTTAAATCTCATAACATTATTGATTAAGTTTACAATTAGTATTTAGCATTCTGTAAATTTCCTTTTGCCTATTTTTTGTTTTTATCTTTTTAAGATCTCAATCATTTCAATTGCATTTTTTTATCAAGTAGAAATATCTACCCCCCGTCTTCCCTTTTTTTCAAAAAACCATGAATTTGAATTCATCTGATTGCCTAAAAATTTTGTCCTCAAAAAACAATCAATACACTAAAATCAACCATCCATTTTTTGACCATTTACATCAGCATTAATAACCGTTGACACATGCATTGCTGTTCGTAAAAACGCTTGTTTATTCTGCTAATACAAATGGATAAAGCACGAAACAATTCATTCAATTTCATTGTATAATGTTAAGACTTTGTAGACTAAATGAGGGGGGAGAAATGTATCAATTGGGGTAAATATTTATTAAAATGGTGGCAATAATTCTTCAAAAACGGATTAAGCATGATAGTGCAAGATTTGACCATTCTTATTAAATTTCCTTTTGATATTTTTGGCAATCGTAATTCCATATTTTAATGCAAATCGCAATGATCAAAGGAAAAATTTTTATAAGCACACTATTGATGATGTTCGTTTTGTTTTCGTGTAAGCAAGATGAATTTGACAAATACGAACGGCCTGAATGGTTGGCTGGAAAAGTATATTCTCAAATAAAGGCAAATGAAAACCTTAAAACATTTGCAAAATGTTTGGAGATAACCGAGTATGATTCGATCATCAACACTTCTGGCAGTTATACTGTTTTTGCTCCATCTGATGAAGCATTTGTACAATTCTTCAGTAGCCATCCTACATACAAAAAGGTAGAAGACATTCCTATTTCTGAATTAACCGATATGGTGAAGTATCATATCGTTCAGAACCCATGGAGCCGCCAACAATTAAGGTCGCTGGATGTAAAGGGGTGGATTGACCGTGAAGACGAATACAACAACAAACCCCGCGGATACAAACGTGAAACGTTGCTGTTGAAAAAGGATTCAAAATTTGGTGTTAAACGTATCGGAAAAAACATCGATGATTTGATAATCATCGACACAACAAAAACCACATGGCATTATAAAGTGGCAACTGATTCGCGCAAATTTGCCCCAATTTTTTATTCCGAATATTTCAATATTTATGGCCTTCAGTTATCAGACTACTCCTACTATTTCGACAGAGCATTTGAATCGCCCGAGGATCTTTTCTTTGTAAACTCAAAAATATTGGGAGAAGAAATGTTTGCTGAAAACGGTTTTGTTTATACAATTGACAAAGTTGTTGAACCATTGCTTAATGCAAATGAAATTCTTCGCTCGACAAAAAATGAGTACAGCTATTCTAAGTTTCTCGATTTAGTGAACCAATTTCCAAAATTAGTATATAATAAAGACAAAACTTTTGACCAAGCCGGTGCTAGTGAAGGGCTGGCTGTTGACTCCTTGTTCGACTTAACTTACCCTGACCTAACATTCGATATAACAAGTGAAAAAACAAAAGCACCCGCCAGCGGATCTGGACTTCCAAGTGAAGTTACCATCCGTTTTCACCACGGATTAATTGCTCCAACCAACGAGGCTTTCGACGAATTTGTTCAGCAGTATATCGAAGGAAATAATCAATGGGGCAGCCTCGATGCTATGCCTGAAAAAATCAAAAAGATAATTGCCAATTCCTACTTCTCAATTAACCCTATTTATGAAACCGATATTCAAACCGGTTTTTATAATGGAGAAGAAGATATTGTGAGAATCGACGGTAGCAACATTGTTCAAAAACAATATGGCAGCAACTGCACATTTCTTGGTGTAAATAAAGCTGTTATCCCAAGGGCATTTAAAAGTATCACTGGCCCAGTATATCGTCAACGCGGCTTCTCAATTATGATGAATGCCATCGAATATTCTGGCTTATTATCTGCGTTAAAACGTGAGGGACAAGGCAATATGCTTTTTGCTGTTCCCGATGTTCAACTGAGGGCCGACTCTTCGTTATTCTATAATTACATTAAAGTGAATAACATTGAGCGTGAAAGCTTTACCGCCGAAATGCTTGCACCTGTTATTAAGCGATACGTTTTTAATCAAAACGACATCAGGCTTTTACTGTTGAACCAAATTGCTGTTGAATCGCCAAATGGGTTGGCCCGTAAAGAATTCTTAAAAACCTTGTCGGGTAACCACATTATTTGGAACAACGAAAATGGAACTGTTAGCGGAACGGCAAAATCAACATTCGGATATATGGGTTCTTCAATTGTAACATTGAACCCTGAAAAAATTAGTACCGATACCGATAATGGAGATACATATAGCGTAAATTCATGGTTCAGCTTTTCGAAAGAAGAAATTTATGGCCAAATCAAAAACAAGTTTCCTCAATTCCACAATTTGTTAATAAAAGCTGGTTTGGCTTTAGATAAGGAGTACCGTTATTCTTTCCTTTCTGAAAATAAATTATATACCATATTTGCCCCAACCGACAAAGCATTACAAGATATCCAGGCTGATACGTTAACGGGTAAAAATCTCGAGAATTTCTTAAAACTCCATTTTATTCAAGATGAAATGATTTTTACCGATGGAAAACTAAATTCTGGCTATTACAAAACAGCATGTTTGCTTCCAATTGCAGGCACATCGCGCACCGATAATGCACAGATCTATTTAGAACCTGGTATTGACGAAATCACCATCAAGAATAAAAATGGAGGAGACTATTTAGTTGTTGAAGAATCGGATCGGACAAATATGATTGCATCAAAGAATTTAGCCGAAAATACAACGACTAATTTTCCAAATATCATGTCGACCGGAGTTATTCACCAAATAGATAAGGCATTTATGCTCAATCTGATTGATGTTAAATAACGAAACCAATATTAATAGATTTTGATTTAAAAATTCTTGTAGGTTCAAAGTTTGCCGCAAGCAAGCATATGAAAAATAAAAATGAACAATTTTCACATGAAAAGAATAAATAAATCCATCATCCTGATTATAGCTTTGATGCTTCTCTGTTTTGTTGAGCTTATGGCACAAAACCGACAGGTGATTCGCGGTAGGGTTTTCGATAAAAATGGGAATGAACCCATAATCGGTTCAACAGTAGCCGAAATCGACAAGGACAATCGTATTATTGGTGGTACTTCCACTGATATAAACGGTGACTTTATTTACACCATGAGGGATTTCAGCAACACGCTTCGCTTCAGTGTTATTGGATACCATGGCATTGATTTGAAACCTGAAGCAAACAAACCAATGAGTGTGGCCCTAACATCGACCGATATTGAGATTGGAGCCATTACTGTTACAGCTGAACGTAAGAGCAATACAGGTTTGACCAATATTGAGGACCGTGACAAAGCTTCATCATCGGTAAAAATTGACCTGTTAGACATGCAGGAAGTTGGCGTTACTTCGGCAGCCGACGCTCTTCAGGGAAAAATTTCCGGTCTCGACGTCATCAGTGCTTCGGGCGACCCGGGCTCTGGTTCACAAATTGTAATCCGTGGATTGAGTTCAATTGGAAATAACAAACCGTTGATTGTTATCGATGGTATTCCACAAGATAAAGTAAAGGCCGATGTAGACTTAAGTGCTGCCGACCAAGAAGACATCAGCAACCTCATCAATATTGCACTGCAGGATATTAAATCCATTGAAGTATTGAAAGATGCTGGTGCTACAGCAATTTACGGCTCTAAAGGTGCCGACGGTGTTCTCTTAATTGAAACCCGAAAAGGGAAAATGGGCGAAGTGCAATTCGAATACCAATACAAGCACAGCTTAAATATTCAGCCCAACCCAATACCAATGCTTAGCGGCGATGAATACATTATGCTTCAGTTAGAGCAATTACACAATGCACGTGGTGTATTCAACCTGCCCCGCGAAATTGCTTATGACCCCGATTATGCCGATTTCTACAACTATTCGGCCAATACCGACTGGCTAAAAGCCATTACAACCACAGGCCAAACCAAAGACCACTATTTCGCACTATCGGGTGGTGGCGATAAAACCCGCTATTCGGCATCGGTAAGTTATGTCGACGAAGGTGGTACAACTATAAATACCAATGCAAAAAGATTCTCGACCCGTATTAATCTCGACTATATTCTTTCAAAAAAATTGATGTATACCGTTTTGTTTAGCTACACAACAAACGACATTGACCGCAATGTTGAGGTTAGTGGCAAGAATATACGAGAAATGGCCTACATCAAAGCACCAAACATGAGTATTTGGGAATACGACGAGTTGGGTAACCCAACCGGTGAATATTTTACCCCTATTAACAGCTATCAGGGTGACGGAAGTTCATACTTCAACCCAGTTGCTGTTGGTGAATTGGGTGTAAGGAATGTAAAAGAATATGGATTGGAAAATACATTTAAACTTCGGTACATGTTTAACGAATGGCTCCAATTTAAACAATCACTTTCATTTCAATACAACGGTTCAAAGGAAAACACTTTCCTTCCATACAATGCAATGGGTATCGATTGGATCAACTGGCAAGTTAACAAGTCGTCTGAAGGGAACAACATCAGTTCATCTATCAGAACCGAATCGCAATTTGTATTCAATGCTCCTCTCGATGTAAAAGTCCACGACTTATCGGGTGCAATTTCGTGGGTTACTTCTCAATCGAATTATGAATGGATGTACCTCGAAACCAATCGCACACCATCCATCGATATTCAAGACCCCGCAGCAAATGCGCAAATAAACTACCTAGGATCAGGATCGGGCGATTCAAGGGATTTGGGCGCAGTTGTAAACATTAACTACAAACTGCTCGATAGGTACATGCTTCAAATTAATTCCCGCGCCGATGCAAGTTCATCATTCGGGATTAACAGTCGTTGGGGATTTTTCAATGGTGTTTCTGTTGGCTGGCGTTTTTCGAGCGAACCTTTACTTGCTGGTCTCGAATGGTTGGGTGAAAGTAAACTCCGTTTTAGCTGGGGTACTGCCGGTCGTCAACCAAGTAATCCATATGCCCGCTATGCACAATATCAAACCTCTGGATCGGGCAATTATATTGGCAGTCCAACAATATCACCAAATAGCATCCAGCTCAATAACTTGAAATGGGAGAATGTAAAATCGGTTAACGGTGGTTTGAATCTAAATTTGTTTAAAGACCGTATTTACATCGAAACTGATATCTATTCAAAAGTTACAACCGACCTGCTCTTTTCAGATTACGACCTCCCTTACTCTTCTGGATTCGAAAAGTTGAGTTTTTTCAACGGAGGAGAAATGTCGAACAAAGGTTGGGAATTGATGATCAATGGTAAAATTATCCGCACAAAAGATATTATTTGGAGTGTAAACTATAACATGTCGCACAATATAAACAAGTTCACCAAATTGCCCGAGAACTTTAACAACGAGCAATCGACCTCGATCCAAAATGGTGAGTATCCAAAACGTGTTGTCGAAGGTGAACCTATTGGATCGTTCTTTGGATTTGAATACCTCGGAGTTTGGTCGCGCGACGAAGATGTGATGGCCACCGATGCAAACGGAAACCCATTGTACGATGCCGACGGCAAAATTATTCCGCTCACCTATTTAGGTTCTTATACCTTTAAAGGTGGCGATGCAAAATACAGAGACCAAAATCACGATGGGAAAATTGACTTAAACGATGTGGTTTATATTGGCGACTCGAACCCCGACTATATTGGAGGTTTTGGAACTTCGTTAAAATATAAAGATTTCGATATTTCAATTGGCTTTCACTACCGTGTTGGTTTCGATATTATAAATGGTATTGCCATTCAAACTGAAGGAATGGACAACAAGAACAACCAAAGCAAGGCAGTGCTCAGGCGTTGGAGAGTTCAGGGACAAAACGAACCCAATATGCTGCCTCGTGCTTACGAAAACCACCCAGCAAACAACCTTGGATCTGACCGTTATGTTGAACAAGGCGACTACTTGAGGTTGAACAACATTAAAATTGGATATCAAATGCCCAAAAAGATATGTAATATGCTTCATGTAAAACGCATGAACCTGGCATTAAGCGCTCGTAAGTTGCTCACATTCACCAAGTACTCAGGTCAAGACCCTGAAATTGGACAAGATGCAAGTGACCCATTCTGGATTGGTGTTGATCAAGCACGCACGCCTCCGTCAAGAATGTTTACAGGCAATATTGAATTATCTTTCTAAACCGATAATGCTTTAACAATGAAAATCAGAAATATCAAAAGGATAAACCATACGATAATTGAAGCAAAATCGAAACGTATGAAACTGAATATAAAACACCTGATAATTGCCACAGTACTCTTCTTTCAATTTGGATGTAGTGGAAGCTGGCTCGAATTGTTGCCTCCAAGTGGGTTAACTCGCGAAGAGTTTTGGCAAAGTAAAGAAGATGTGCAAGCAGTATTAATGGGAACTTACAGTAAGTTCTCAACCATGGACAACCTTCTGTTTATTCATGGCGAAGCCCGTGCCGACATGGTTACCGACGATATTAATATTGACGAAAACATAAGGAAAATGATGAACGGAAACATCTATTCCGACAACAGTTTTAGTAAATGGCAAGACTTTTATACCGTTATCAATTACTGCAACGAAATAATCGATAACGCTCCAGCTGTTCAGGATATCGATAAAACGTTCTCCGATTATCAGCTTCAAGGGTTCATGTCTGAAGCCTATTTCTTAAGGAGTTTATCTTATTTCTATTTGGTGCGCATTTTCAAAGACGTACCTTACATTACCAAGCCAAGTGAAACCGACGATACAAAGTTTTACGTAACCAAAACCGATGGCGACGCAATTCTCGATTCAATAACCGCCGACTTGGTTGAAGCCCGCAAATACCTTTCAGACAATTACCTTTCGTTAATGGAAATAAAAGGGCGTGCATCAAAAGAAGCTTGCGACGCGTTACTGGCCGACATTGCCACTATGGCAATTGACTACGAAGCCGTTATCGAACACGTTTCGAATATTGAAATTTCTGAAAAAATAGAGCTGATGCCCAGTTCAATGTGGTTCGAAAATTATTACCCGGGCAACTCGCTCGAAAGTATCTTCGAATTCCAGATGGACGAACGGCAGAACCAACAAAACAAAATATATGGCCTAACAAATGTAAATGGCCGAAATTTTGATCCTAGTGCAACAGCAATTCAACTGTTTGCCCGTAAGTATGCTACCGAGCCGTTTAGGGGCGAAGATATTTCGATAAGAAAAAACGGTGAAAACGATTACACAATTTGGAAATATGTTGGTTTGGCACCCGATGGCAGCACTACACGTCCGAGTAGTATTCAGTCTGGAGCCAATTGGATCGTGTATCGGTATGCCGACGTACTTTTAATGAAAGCCGAAGCGCTATCGCAACTGGGACGTTTCTCCGAAGCATTGTCAATTATTAACGAAATACGAGAACGTGCCGGAGTTCCGCTTATTGCAATTCAAAACTCGCCAACAGCATATGAAGATGCTATTCTTGAAGAACGCGCACTTGAACTCGCTTTCGAAGGAAAACGCTGGTTCGACCTTGTTCGGATGGGACGCAGAAACGATTTTGCCCGTAAAGACCAATTGGTTGAGTCAATTATCAGAAATGTACCATCGACTCAAAAAAGAATACTAGGCTCAAAACTTACCAACCCGTTGGGATGGTATATGCCTATTTTTAAGGATGAACTGGAAAGAAACCTGAATTTGGAGCAAAACCCATATTATAACAGATAGTAAGATGAAACGAATTATATACTTATTCACGATTGCCGTTATGGCTCTGTCGCTTCAATCATGCGATCCTGACGAACCAATTAAAGCAAGTTTTGAAGATATGATCGACCAAACCGTTTATGATTATATTGCCGATAACGACTCGCTTTATTCAAAATTCTTGAGCATTTTGAAAGCAGGAAATCTCGATAAAACAATGAGTGCATATAACCCAAATGGAAATGGTTATACCATGTTCTTGCCAACCAATGCAGCTATTGATCAATTTATTGAAGAGAGCCCTCGTTTTTCAACTTTCGAAGAACTGTTAGCCGACAAAGAATATGTTGCTGCAATGGCCCGGTTTCATGTTGTAAATATGGGAATCATTACCAACGACTTTCCTTTTGGTGCACTCCCTGAATTAAACCTTGCGGGACAGTATCTTACCATCGGTTTTGAAATGGGAATTTATAAAGTGAACAACCTTGCACCTGTTACTGAAAAGAACATCGAAGTATCAAATGGTTACATCCATATTATATCGCTAGCTCTCGAACCAGTTACGTTTACCACATTCAAATGGCTAAAGCAAAACCCACAGTTTTCGATATTTGCTCAGGCCGTTGAAGCCACAGGTTTTAACGAAACATTGAACCGAATTATCTTGCGCGATACGGTAAGCTTAAATCCGGTTACCTTGCTTGTTGAACCCGATTCAATATATAACAAAAACAAAATCTTCAATTTCGATGATCTGGTAAAACGCATCAGCCCCAATAGCAGCGATTACACCGACGAGTATAATCCTTTGTACAATTTTGTGGGATACCACATTTTATCGGGAAGTTTATTTCTATCCGATTTTGAAGAAGAATCAACAAACTACACAACATTTGGCAATAACCCAGTACAAATCAATGGAAAAAACATCGATTTAGAAATACACAGTAAAGACACACTGGTAACACTTACAAACGATACAACCTTTGTTGACTATGTTACATTCTTATACGACTTAAGCAATTTGTTGACACAAAGCGGTACTGTTCATTTCGTTAATGAACTTATGTTGCCAAAACAAGCAGCAAGGGCTGAACTTAGCTTTGAGTTTTACGAAGAACAGCTCTTCAATCAATACCGCGAAGAAGGAGGAGAATTTCTGGTAGAAGATCCAGCAATGTTAAGCTCAATAACCTGGACCGGCGGAAACGACCAATTGGTATTTGTAAAATCGGAAGACGAATCGAATACCGCATGGAACAAAGACTACCTTGTTATGGAAGGCGATTTTTCGATCAGCTATACCCTTCCTCCAATTGTACAAGGTAATTACAATTTAAGCATCAGAGCAAATGCCTATAGCGGTGATAATGCGCTGGTTGAAGTGTTTTTCGATGGTGTAAAAGTTGGTGGTTTGGTTGACCTTACTACTGGCGGCAGTTCATCGTACCCCTACATTGACGTAGAACTAGGTACCGTATCACTTATTAATTATGAACCACACGTTGTTACCGTGAGGTCATTAATACCAGGATACTTCTATTGGGATGTAGTGCGTTTTGAACCAATCTAAAAATGGATAGAATGCTTTTGACAAATTATAAAATAATTGAAATGAAAAAGTACATATATATAGTTATTGCAGCACTACTTTTTGCAGGAGCAACTGGTTGCGATGATGCATGGAACAACCATTACACCACCGAACCCGAAACCGTTAACCAAAATGTGTGGAATGCATTGAAGAATGATGTAAACGCTTCAAAGTTTGTTGCATTGGTCGAAAAGTACCAACTGGATACAATATTTGACGAACAATATAACGACGTTTACACCTTGTTTGTACCCACAAACGAAGCGATAGACCAATATACCGCAACAAAAGAAATTACAGAAAACGATGTGGCATATCACATTGCACACTACTTCATTCAACCCAATAACATTTCTGGGCAGCGTAAAATTCAAACTCTGTTGTTGAAATTCGCTCAGTTCGAAAACAGCAACAACCAATTGCGTTACGACAATAACCTGATTGCATTCTCAAGCCCGCTTTATTTAAACGGTCGTTACTTTACACTTGAAAAAGTTGCTTCGCCTAAACCAAGTTTATACGAATATATTGCCGCCGAAATCCCAATCCTGAAAAAATACATCGATGAACAGGACTCAATTATCCTCGATAAAGAACTAAGCAAACCGTTAGGGTTCGATGAAAATAACAACACCATCTATGACTCGGTCATCACTGTTATCAATTTGTTCGAAGAAGAGTTTTTCGAAGTTTCTGAAGAGTTTAGGTTAAAAACCGCAACACTGGTTTTCCCTAGAAAAGAAATCTACGAACAAGCCCTGACCGAAATGGCACTTAAAATTGGCGGTAACTACAAAAGCTATGAAGACATTTCGGAAGATTGGCAAAAAGAAGTTCTACTCCCATTCTTGCTTGAAAAAGGAATTTTTGAAAATCAACGCGAGATCGCTGAATTCCAAAAAGATACACTCAGAAACATTTTAAACGACGACGTAATTATTGATTATCGTCCTGTTGATAAAATAGAATGCAGCAATGGATACTCCTACAATTATGCCAACTTCGAGATACTCGATTCTCTTTACCTGCAACCCCTCCGTACCGAAGGTGAATCTTTGCTGAGAACGTTGGGTAAAGACCGTTATACCTGGAGCGATAGCGTTTCAATTACAAGCGATGAAACATTTGTTCCCGATGCCGACAACGTTTCTACTGCTTCGAACGACTCAATTTTGAAAATACTATTCCCAACAAACTATAAAGGTAAGTTTGTGATGGAATTCAAAACAAAACCACTTTTCCCTCGTCGTTACCTGCTTGTTGTTAGATCTCACATGGATTATGGTGGCATTTACGATATATATGTGAACGATCTGTTGGTGAAAACGTTCGACTATTACGACTTTGTAAAATATAAAGGTATTATTTCAAGTTCTGTCGACGGAGTTCGTTTTAAAGCCGACGGACGTTACAATAAATTCGACTTCTGGGTCGATAACATTACAGAATATGGCAAAGCTAAAATACGGATCGAATATAAAGGTCCTGGTCAAATGAAGAACAATGGTTTGATTCTCGATTATATCGAATGTGTAACTGAAGATATGATTGATCAAATTACTAAAAATCCTTCTGAAGAATAAACTCTTTCATTCTAAATGGCATGATAATGAAACAACTAATAGACAAAGGGAATAAAGAATCTATACTAAAACAATTAGGAATGATTGGTAAACATCTATATGTAAAATTCTTGAGATTGTATATTTTGGTATTTCTTGCTTTCGGTTTAAACACAGCCTACGCTTTAGGCAAATTTCAAGTTGTTGAGAACAGAAATACTCCTGAAAACAGCTTCTCAAAAGAAGTTAATCAGATAACAGGAACAGTAAAAAACAAAAAAGGGGAACTGTTATCTGGGGTTTTGGTATCTGTTAAAGGTACAGATATTGAAACGTTAACCAACGAGAATGGCTTTTATCGATTGCCTGACGTGTCCGAGAATCAAGTAATTGTTTTTTCTATAAAAGGATTAAAAACCATAAAAACTACAGCCAAAGCACTGACTATAAATGTTATTTTGGATAAAAACAATTCTTTTGTTGTTGGAGAAGAAAATCAATCAACAAATGAAGTATTTGAAGTTTCAGGAACGATTGTAACACCTGAGTTCAAGCCGGTTTCAAATGTCTCGGTTAGTGTTGAAGGATCGCGTGAAATGCCTGCATTCACCAACGAAGCCGGAAAATTTACGGTTAAAGCCCCTTCCACAAGCCAGTGGATCATTGTTGCTCCTGCTTCAGAATATAAACGAGAAAGGGTTTTTCTCAGCAACCGTACAGATATTACCGTAATGGTAACCCCAAAAGATATGGTGAGTGGCGAAGACGAAGTAATCATCCTTGGTCAACCCACAAAATCGAAAAACATGGCCACTGCTTTTTCAAACCTCGAATTAGACGGAGTCAAAAATTCAACAACTGCATCAGTTGACCGTTACATGCAGGGGCGATTGGCCGGAATACATGTCGTTAATCAATCAGGGACACCAGGAAGTGGAGCTGTCACTTTTATCAGGGGAATCAACTCACTCAATGCATCAATTCAACCTCTTTATCTGGTCGATGGTGTATTAATGGAATCACAGGGTTTATTCGGATCTGTAATCGATGGTTTTTCATACAACCCACTCCTTGCCGTTAACCCATTCGATATATCGAATGCCACAGTACTGAAGGATGCTGTTTATTCAGCTGCTTATGGTTCAAAAGCGTCAAACGGGGTTATAATGATTTCAACTCTCGACCCAAGTGCAACCGAAACTTCATTCGAGATCGATTTCAGAAAAGGGATCTCGCTAAAACCACAACGATACATTTCTCAACTCGATGCCCGCCAACATAAAACATTGGCCAACGAGTTGATCTATTCATCGGGAAAACTCGAGGAAGATTTAGTTGAACAATATCCAAACTTATTTTTAGAACCAGACGACGAACGATTTGTTGATTACCAACACAATACCGATTGGCAACAATACATTTTCGATAACGCAGCTTTCACTAATTTCAACATTAAAGTAAAAGGTGGTGACGAAATTGCCCGTTATGGTTTGTCATTTGGGTACTTCAACAACAATGGAATTCTGCGAAATACCAACTACGACGGTTACAACCTGCGTTTTGTAAGTTTGGTAAACATTTACACCTGGCTCAGAATGAATGCTTCTGTTTCGTTTAACACAAGTAGTTCCGATTTAAAAGAATCGGCCAGGGTAAAAGAAACCAGCCCAATTCTTACCAGTTTAGCCAAATCGCCATTGTTAAATCCATACCAGTACGATACTAAAAAGCAAGAAACAAACCTGCTTTCCGAAGTCGATGAACTTGGTGTAAGTAACCCATTGGCAACAATTGAAAATTTTGAAGCCAGTGCCAGAAACTACCATATTATTACCGCATTGGGTTTTGAAATTGACCTTCCCAAAGAGCTGGTTTTACGTACAAACGTAAGTATCATCTACAATACGTTAAAAGAAAAGCTGTTCATGCCTAACCGTGGGATGGAATTGTATTACGATAAAGAAGCACACAACGTTGCCAAAGCATCGGCAAATACATTCAATGGATTTAGCAACAATACAATGCTTATTTATGACAAGAAATTGGGATCAGACCATGTAATCAATTCAACAACAGGCATGAATGTGATGAGCAATAAGTACCAGTTTGACTGGGGTATTGCCAAAAATGCTCACGAAAATGATGAATACCGCACATTAGGTGATGGAGTCGCCAACTTGCGTGGTATGGGTGGCGACAACCGCAATTGGAACTGGCTATCGCTTTACGAAAAAGCATCGTATACCTATCAGGATAAATACCTTGCCACTGCTATTGTTTCACTCGACGGTTCATCGAGAATTGGCCGCGATGCAAGCAATACATTGAACTTATTTGGCAATCCGTTTGGCCTTTTCTATTCTGCAGGCTTGGGATGGAGAATCTCTAACGAGCCGTTCTTAAATCAAACAAATTGGCTCGAAGAATTAAAACTTCGGATATCGGCCGGGCATACAGGCAACGACGATATTGGTGAATCGAATGCAACCAATTTTTACCGTACCGTAAAATACCGCGAAACAACGGGTGTTTATCCTGGAACTATACCAAATACAGCGCTTTCATACGAAATATTGAATAAATTAAATGCTGGGGTTGATGTTGCACTTTGGGGGAACAGGGTAAGAGCAAATTTCGACTTGTTTAAAACAACCATTAGCAACATGCTCATATACAAACCACTTGCACCCTATTTTGGTTACGAATTCAGACCCGAAAACTCGGGTAAAATGCAAAATGTTGGCTGGGACGCCTATGCATTTGTTCGCATTATAAACAACCGCGATTTCAAATGGGATGTTGATTTAAACATTTCGCAAGCCAAAAACCAGATACTTGAAATAGACAACGATAAATTTATCACCGAAATGAACGGTTACAATGTGGCCAACATGGTTGGCGCACCTGCAAACAGTTTCTATGGGTATAAATTCAATGGAGTATATTCAACCACCCAAGAAGCTCAAACAGCAGGATTGATTAACGAAAAAGGGATTGCTTACAAAGCTGGCGATGCCAAATTTGAAGATATTACAGGTCCAAATGGAACACCCGATGGCACGATAAACGATTACGATAAAACCAATATCGGATCAATTTTGCCCGATTATGTTGGAGGTATCACAAATACATTTGCCTATAAAAACTGGACATTAAGCGCTTTTGTAAATTTTGTTTCGGGCAACGATGTGTTCAACTACCTGCGTTTCAAGAATGAATCGATGGTCGACTTTGCGAACCAAAGCAATTATGTTCTTAACCGCTGGCAATACGAAGGACAGGTTACCGATGTTCCCCGTGCATTATGGGGCGACCCAATTGGCAACAGTTCATTCTCTTCGCGCTGGATCGAAGATGGTTCATACCTGAGGTTGAAAAATATTTCGTTGAGCTATAAAATTCCACATGAGTTCTTAGCCTTCAAAAATGCTGAATTCTATATCTCAGCTTCAAACCTCATTACTCTCAGCAACTATTTGGGTTATGATCCAGAGTTCTCGTTCTCTTACAGTTTAATTGATCAGGGAATCGATTATGGACAAACTCCAAATCCACGTCAGTTTATAGTTGGTATTAAAATTGGTTTATAAAAATTAGGAAACAGAAATATGAATAAGATCGTAAAATCTATTGTAGTTATCGTTTCAGCCTTATTCATGCTGGGAAACCTTACATCTTGCGATGATTTTTTCAATCCCGACCAGGATATCAAGGTTTCAGAAGATCAATTGTACAACGATTGGTACGAATATCGGTCTGCTGTTATGGGGCTTTATGCTCTCCAGCAAGAATTGGTTGAACAAATTGTAGTATTGGGCGAGTTACGTGCCGATTTATTAACTGTAACTCCTAATGCCGATGCCGATTTGATGGAGATTTACAACTTCAACATTTCAAAAGAAAACAAATATGCATCGCCACAAAACTTCTTCAAGTTAATTGCTGCAACCAACCGTTTTATTGCAATTCTTGAAAAAGAACACCCCGATGTTCTTAAGCCTGAAGCTCAGGTAAACAACTACGACCGCCTTTATGGCGAAGCACTTTGTATGAGAGCTTGGGCCTATTTTAATGCAGTGCGCATTTACGGCAAAGTTCCTTTCATCGATCAACGAATTTCTTCCATCGAAGAAATAAACAATTTCATCAACACGCCCGAAGCTTATGTCGATAGTGTATACATTAAATACAGCATTGACGGATATCACAACGATACATTATACAATCAGGAAACTGTTCTTGAAAAACAGTACTTCGATACCGACAGGGTTATCCGCCATTTTACACAAGAACTGGAAACCAAAGTAAAACCCGATGCTGTTGGGGTAAACCACTACATCGAAAACGATGACAACTCGTGGGAGGTTACCATTTGGAGTAATTGGAGCTACCAAACACTACTTGGCCAAATGTACCTTACCCTTGGCGATTTAGCTCAAAGTATTGCTCATTTCGAAAAAGTGATTTATAATAATTCCACCAATCGCCGTTACCAACTCGATAATTCTTTCGCTTACGGACAATGGGGCAATATCTTCCTCAATATCGATAGCCGTGAACATATCTTATCCATTTGGTTCAACAAAGCGAACAACCAACAAAACAATTTACAACGCTTATTCGAACCTTGGGCTCCAAACGAATACATGCTAAAGCCTACAAGAGCATGTGTGCACAAGTGGGAAACCCAATGGCGCGGAACTTCTGTCAGGTACGACTATACGATTCTCGACAGTACTAAAACAATTTTACCAGGGCAACCCGCCGATGTTTACCGCGGTTATGGCACATCGTACCTTTATACCCGCAACAACACTTACATTTCAGGATATGACTATCTAAAAATGTTGGACTATAAGCGACTTGAAGAAGAACGAAGTGTAGAAAGTTTAATGGAAAATGTTGATACAATCGTTTACAAATATTCGATTGGGAAAGATGTTTTCGACCATGATGCAAACTTTATCATTTACCGTGCTGCGGGAGTTAACTTATATGCTGCCGAAATTTATAATTACTTAAATTTCGAAGATGATTTTGGAGCAGTGAAATCTTACACACAAAATGCCCTCAACATTATTAACGACGGCAGTAACTACGACTTAAGCATATCAAGGTCTCAATTAGGAGTGAGAGGCAGGGTTGGTTTAGGAAGTGGAGAATCGGCATTCAAAATCAACAATATTACGTTCATTTTCAATCCATTTACCAACAAAGTAATTGGTTGGAAAGATTTAACCGGAAACCTCTTGGCCAAACAATACCTGCTCGAAGAGAATATCCTCGATGAACGAGCCCGCGAATTGGCCTTTGAAGGTGAACGCTTTTACGACCTTATGCGTGTTGCAAAACGTCGTGGCGATCCATCTCTTTTAGCGAAAATGGTAAGTGAAAAATATCCTTCGGGAAAACGCGAACAGATTTATAATCTTCTTCTAAACGAAAGCAACTGGTATATCAAGTATTTTGACTAGAGTTTATTCAAAAAAATATCAGCAAAAGGAAGTTCAGAAATGGGCTTCCTTTTTTTATTTATTTTTTTTTCAATAAAAAAGTAGGGTGAAAAATTAATCGTTCGGATATAAGTTAAAATAGATGATTAATAACTAATAAAAATTTGAAGATCATGAAGACAACAATTCAAACATTACTTGTATTACTATCTTTTGCTTTATTCTCATGCCAAGATTTCGAAAGCTTAGAATCAGCAACCGATTTAACCGCCTCACAATTAAAATCGGCAGAAATTGCTGTAAACGACGTTGCTGTTGAAAGTGTAGCCGAAGAAGTAACTTACGAATCTGATTTCTATTCTGAATACGAAAATATCCTTCGTAAACTGGCAAAAGTAAAAGGGCTAAAACACAATCTGCTTTCTCCTAAGTATCACGGACATTATGCCGAAGGTTATGAACCCTCAGTATCAATCGATACAGCCCTTGCGGGTTATCCAATTGTAATTACCATTGAATATGGCGACAGCACAATAACCCAAAGCGGAAGAGTAATGAGTGGAACAGTAACCATTGAAATTTCAGCCGATAAACACACCTATGGTGCCACCCGAACAATCACGTACACAAATTGTTCCATCGACTCAATTGGCATTGAAGGCGTTACAACCGAAGTTTTCATTGGCGATGACATTACTACCCGCAAAATGACCACCTCGAGCGATGTTACCTTCACTCTTGCCGATGGAACTGTTATTGACCGTGTAGGGAACCATGTTCGTGAATGGACTGGCGGCCTCGAAACCGATTCAATTCGTTCCGATGATCAGATTCAGGTAACCGGATCTGTAGAAATCACAAGCTCAACTGGTGACGTTTATTCAAAGTTGATCACTGAACCGTTGATCCGCATTGGCGATTGCCGCCATTATGTTCAGGGTATTGTTGAATTCAGCCAGAACGGTGCAGTAATTTCTACACTCAACTATGGCGATGGCGAATGCGACAATATTGCCAACCTCACCACCGACGGAACAACTGTTGAAATTGAGTTAAAAGGCAAAATGCCAAAAGCAGATACCGAAGGCCATCGTGGTAAAGGAAAATTACACGGTAAAGGTAGATAAGTAAAATTTTGACTGTTTGAAAAAAGAGGGGCGTAATACACACGGCCCTCTTTTAAAGTTCTTAGATTTTAGCCTATATTTGGCGTTGATCAAACTTTGAATCAAGTTGAAGAAAGAAGAGTTCAAGTCGCTGTTCGACGCTTACTTCGAGGATGTTAGACGATACGTACTCTACCGTTCAGGAGATGAAGAAATTGCTACCGATATTGCACAGGATACATTTCTGCGCATTTGGGAAAAGCAAATGACCATTGACCCCAAAACGGTAAAAGGCTTGCTTTTTAAAATAGCTAACGACCTTTTTATTTCGCAATACCGAAGAGAAAAAGTAGCTTTTAACTTTTTCAATACTTTTGAACCCAACAAACGAAGCCATACTCCCGAAGACGAATTCAATTTTCAAGAATTAAAAAAAGCCTATGATGCAGCTTTAAAATCGATGCCGGAAAAACAACGCACCGTGTTCTTAATGAACCGGATTGACGAATTGAAATACAAAGAAATAGCCGACCAACTGGGATTAAGCGTTAAAGCCATCGAAAAAAGGATGAGCCTGGCGCTCGACCATTTAAAAAACCATTTGAAAGACTCCATTTCAGGATTTATTCTTTTCGTAATGAGCTGGGGTTTTAACCGCATCAAAATAGAAAACAACGAGTGAAACAGAAAAGGGAACATAGTAACCTAACCGCTGTCGAAAAGCAAAGCAGGGAATTCTTCTCGGGTGGTCAATTCACCTGGAAGAAAAGCGAAATCGACATTTGGGCTGCCATCGAAACACAAATCGATGCAACACCACAAGGCCGTTCGCTTACGGTGAAATTCGCTTTTGCCCGTTGGGCTGTTGCCGCAAGTATTGTTTTACTAATTGGCATAGGAAGCTTCCTCCGTTTTTATTCTGTCACTATTGAAACACCTGCCGGGCAACATCTGCTCGTTCAGCTCCCCGACCATTCAACCGTTAATTTGAATGCTCAAAGCACAATAAACTACCTTCCATATTGGTGGAGATTTAATCGCTCGGTTAAATTTGAAGGCGAAGGATTCTTCGAAGTTCAAAAAGGAAAAAAATTCACAGTTGAATCTTCAAATGGTTCAACCCAGGTAATGGGAACTAGTTTCAATATCTTTTCGCGCGATGAAGTTTACAAAGTGACCTGCATTACCGGCAGCGTTAAAGTGACATCGAAAAATGGGAACGAAGCAATTTTGAAACCCAATTCTAAAGCCGAAATTCAAACCAACGGCATAATCAAAGTGCTAACCGAAGTAGAAACTTATCCCGAAATTTCGTGGAAGAATAACATATTCCTTTTTACTGCAACACCAATTCTCGAAGTGTTTTTTGAAATTGAACGACAATATGGAGTTACAATTGAAACCAAAATTGATAATTATTCGTTGTATTCTGGTAACTTCACTAAAAACCAGAATGTAGAAGAGGTTTTGAAATACGTTTGTCCCGCACTTGGTTTGAAATATGAACGGAAAAAAGCCGGCGGATACCTCATAAGTGAAGATGATGAATGATGAGACGATTTCTGATAGGATTTATACTCGTATTGCTACCTGCTATTGGGTTCACGCAATCGAAAAACATTAAGGTTGAAGTCAAAAATCAACCACTTAATTTGGTATTTCTTCAACTCCGCAACCAATACGATTTTCAATTTTCATACAGTGATAACGAACTATCGCGTTATAAAATCACCATTTCAAAAACATTCTCATCAAAAGAAGAAACCATAAAATACCTGTTGAAAGATCTTCCTTTCCAATTGAAAATATCAGGCGAAGTATTCATCATTGTCCCCGATAAAAAGAAACAGGAAATAGAAAAAAAGAAAGAACTCACTCAAATAACCGGGCAAATTGTGGAAGCCGGATCATACGAGCCCCTACCCTTTTCACACATCATCATCAACAATCATCTCATGGTTTCCGATGTGATGGGAAGCTTTAACTATACCGCCTCGGCCGACAGTTCATTCAAGGTACATATTTCACATTTAGGCTATTATGTATACGATACAGTGCTGTATGCAAGCAGCCATCATCAGTTTAAGCTTATTCCTTCGACGAAAAATATTCCCGAAATTTTGGTCCAAAACAACATTATTGAAAAGGCAACTATGGTTGGCGGTGATGCCGGAAAAATGACGTTGAACAACAACATTTCGCGTTTTCTGCCCGGACAAGGTGATAACTCAGTCTTTAATCTCATTCGTCTGTTGCCCGGGATTCAAGCTGCAGGGGAACAATCGACCGACCTGCTGATTTGGGGAAGTTCTGAAGGACAAAGCCTTGTAACTTTCGACGAGTTTAGCATCTTCGGTTTGAAAAACTACAACGATAACATTAGCGTGGTAAACCCATTTTTAGTGAAAAACATCGAGATTCTTAAAGGTGGTTTCGATGCCCGATATGGAAACCGTGTTGGGGGAATTGTGAATATTACCGGAAAAAACGGAAATATGCAAAAACCTGTTTTTAGTTTCAACATTAACCAAACAACTCTGAATGGGATGATTGAAGTACCTCTTTTCAAAAAATCATCGTTGCTTTTAGCCTACCGCCAAACCTATTACAACCTTTATAACCCCGACGACTTTAATATTTTTGCACCTACACGCCCCAAGCCAAATGACCAAACAAAATCAACAACCCTGAAGAATATTGATTTCGACATCAATGTTTACCCAGACGATTATAAGTTTCGCGACCTGAACTTAAAATATAGCTATAGTTTCAACAATGGCGACCTTTTTTATGTAAGTATGTATGGAGGTGGCGACAGGTTTGGACTTACAGCCGATACAGAAATTACAGTTGATAATAAAGGGAATCAGCATAAAATTGACAAAACCCCATTAACAGTTTCAATTGCCAATACAGAACAAAACAACCAACGCGGAATGTCAATATTTTATGGAAAAACATGGAATAAAAGACTGACCACAAAGTTCATAATTTCGCATTCCGATTTCGCAAAACAGATTACAGAAAATGTAAAAACGACAAATACCACCTCTGGAAATATTTACAAAAAGGATTTTGCAACAACCAACAATCGGGCACTTGAGAATTCACTACGCATCGATAATTTGTTCAATTTACTAAACGGACATCAATTTGAATTTGGGGCGGGTCTTTTCAAAAACGAAGTGGGTTTTGAATTAAACACCACTATTCGCGATACGTTGTTGGTCAACTTAAACAACCAATTCAACAACCAGAGAGGCATGGTCTACGTGCAGGATATTCTCCCAATTGGCAGCCGTTTATCACTAAAAACCGGAGCAAGGTTAAACATTTCGAACAACCGGATCAGGCTCCATTTCGAACCTCGAATCAGTGCATCATACAAATTAACTGAATCGCTCAAACTGAATGCATCGTGGGGGCGTTATCAACAATTCATATATAAAATTGCAACTAAAGACCAAGACTTAAACTACTCTTACCTTTGGATTGCAAGCAATGAAAACATACCTGTTCTTAATGCAACTCACTGGGTAGGTGGATTATCGTATTTCAAAAACAATCTAACCATTAATGTTGAAAGTTACTATAAATACACCCGGAATATTATTCAACGCGTTTTTGAAGAACGATTTGAGGAGCATAAACCCATAAACGATTACTATTTATATAGGGGTAATGCAAAAACCTATGGCATTGATTTTTATGTAAAAAAAGATTTCAAGAAACATTCGATCTGGGCTTCTTACACCCTTAGTAAAGCACTCGAACAACTAGCCCCACTCAACGAATCCTTGCCTGAATATTCTCTTGCACCACATCATCAACTCCATGAGTTTAAAGTTGCTGCATTAATGAACATCAGGGATTTCTATCTTTCAGTAGATTATGTGTATGGATCGGGAATGCAGATTATACGTGAGGTATTTGCCGATGAAACCGAACGCGTAGCCTACAATCGTGCCGATGCAGCATTAACTTATAAATTTACTCCAAAGCATTTTGCAGCTGAAGTTGGCCTTTCGGCACTTAACATTTTCGATACCCAAAACCTGAAATTTGCCAACATTAAAAACATTCAGCTTTCGCCCGAACTGGGCTCCGTTCGCGTATACTCCGATGCAGTTCCTTTTACACCTACACTATTCCTCAAGTTAGTTTTTTAATCAACAACAGACTCGTAAGTCACTACTAACTAAATGTTAACTATTAACTCCTATTTCCCCATTTTTGAATATGGTGAAAAGTAAAAGATAAGAAAACATGCTTTACAATTTTTGGGATGTATTTTATTTCTAAAAAATAAGTAGTAAACTTCGAAGTTACAAACCTAATTAATCTGTTATGAGAAACTATCGATTAAATCTAACTGGATTTAGCTTTGCTATCCACCAAATTGGGTCACAATGAACCCAACCAATCAAAATATTACCATATCTGCTTAAGGGAATTGAAAACCCGTAAATGTTGAAAATTAGTTCTGTTTCATCTTTATTAAATAGAAATAATTAATAAAGATGAGCTTTTAAGAATAAATTTACTTAATTTGCGCAATCGATTGCGCGATTAATTCACAACCTAATTAACGATTAAATTATTTATTATGAAAAAATCTACTGTTTTTAAATTCTTCTGTCTGATAGCCGTTGTGCTGCTATCATTAAATTTGAGAGCTCAAACGAGCAGCACTGTCATTAAGTTGAACACACCAATAACTGGTGATGCCATTTTGTATCTTAAACTGTCGTTCAATGATCTGGATGGCAAATTTAACACAGGAATCGCACTATCTCAGGATACTGTAAAAGCCTGGGGCGATTACTCTGCATTCTTAAGAACAAACAACGTTTCGAACAATACCAGTAACACAAATATTTGGGATGTTCGCGACGGTGCGGCGTTTAAAGCTTCAGCAACAGCTCCTAGTTTTAATACCGCTCTAACTTACGATTGCTGGATGGTGGTAAGCTATGCATCTTCAAAATTCACAGCTTATATCAAAGCAGATACAGACACAGCTCCTGTTCTTGTTTACGAAAATGCAGCTTGGAGAAAAACCCCAGTAACTGCACTCAATTACATCTGTACTCCTTTCCATGCAACGGAATCACCACTTAGCCAGATTAATGTATTGAGCCATGCTATTGTTGCAGCAGTTGGTGATGTTCCTGATCTTGTTGCCCCAACTGCAGTGATCACTACAGCATCGAATTCCCCTATTAAACCATTTGATATTACCATTACATTCACCGAAGCTGTAGTTGGATTTGATTCAACAGATGTTACTGTAACCAACGGAAAGGTTAGTCGTCTCATTACAACTGACAACAAAGTATTTACAACAACAGTATCACCAAATGCAGCGGGCAAAGTTTCTGTTTCATTAGCTGCTGGTGTTGCAACCGACGCAGCTTTGAATCCAAACTTAGCTTCTGCAGCTCTTGAAATTATTTATCCTTTTAACAGCACAATTGCAAAGCTAGATTCACCAATCACAGGCAAAGCTGTATTGTATGTCAAAATGGGTTTTGATAATGTAGATGGCAAGTATAATACCGGACTTGCACTCTCACAAGATACCGTTAAAGCGTGGGCCGATTACTCTGCATTTCTACGGGTAAATAATACATCGAATACACCTGCCGCCGGCAACAACCTTTTTGACGTTCGCAACGGCGGTGCTTTTGCATTACCACTTGTACCTGTACCTTTCGATGCAACTAAAAAATATGATGTTTGGTTTGATGTAGATGTTGTAGCCGGAACGTCATCAATGTATGTAAAATCTGATGCTGATGCTGCTCCGGTTCTTGTATTTGCAAATGCTGGGTTCAGAAAAAAACCAGTAACTGCAATCAACTACATCAGCACTCCTTTCCATGCAACTGAATCACCACTTAGCCGTGTAGATGTTCTTGGTTATGCAATTGTTGGTGCAGTTGGTGAATATGATACTACAGCCCCAACAGCAGTAATCACAACTACAACTAATTCGCCTGTTAAGCCTTTTGATGTAACCATCACTTTCAGCGAAAAAGTTACTGGTTTCGAATCAACCGATATTACTGTTACGAATGGAAAAATTAGCAGCCTTGTTTCAACAGATAATAAAGTATTTACAGCAACCGTTTCACCAAATGCAGCGGGCAAAGTTTCTGTTTCATTGGCTGCTGGTGTGGCAACTGACCTTTCGCTAAATCCAAATACAGCTTCTGCTGCACTTGACGTCATTTATCCTTTTAGCAGCACAATTGTTAAGTTGGATACACCTATTACCGACAAAGCTGTTTTGTATGTAAAAATGAGTTTTGATAACGTAGATGGCAAGTACAATACCGGACTTGCACTCTCACAAGATACCGTTAAAGCTTGGGCCGATTACTCTGCATTCCTCAGGGTAAACAATACATCGAATACACCTGCCGCCGGCAACAACCTTTTTGACGTTCGCAACGGCGGTGCTTTTGCGCTACCACTTGTTCCCGTTCCTTTCGATGTAACCAAAGAATATGATGTGTGGTTTGATGTAGATGTTGCTGCTGGAACTTCATCAATGTATGTAAAATCTGATGCTGATGCTGCTCCGGTTCTTGTATTTGCAAATGCTGGGTTCAGAAAAAAACCTGTAACTGCAATCAATTACATCAGCACCCCTTTCCATGCAACTGAATCACCACTTAGCAGAGTAGAAGTTCTTGCAAATGCAATTGTTTCAGCTGTTGGTGACATACCAGGTGATACTACCGTTGTTGTAAATCATGGGTTCCCAGATAACATGGAAAATCCTGACAACTGGAACATTACCAATTTGCATTCAAACCTCGACCTTACAGCAGTATGGAACTACTCAGAAAATATTCCAACCGCAGGAGCTGGTGGTTGCTTGCGCTTAACAGCTGTAGCAGACAATAGTGAATACCAATATTGTATCTGGAAAGAAGTAACACTCGAAGCAGGTGTAATTTATGAATTCGACGCTGCATTTAAAGATCTCGTTGGATCAACTCAATTTTGGAGTGAAGTTTACATCGGTAAAATTGAACCTAACGATTCTACCGATTATAACAAAACAAACGGTGATGCTGTTGAAATTGCACGTTTCAATGCATGGAATGCTTGTAAAGCAGGTTTAGGTTTTGATGGCACTTACCAGAACGGCGGTTGCTCCGATGCTAACTACATTTATATTCCTCAAGAAACTGGCACTTACTATTTTGTAATTAAAACAGGTGTTGGCTCTTGGGTAGCTGGTCAGCTTCATAACCTCGATGTATTGATTGACGAAGTTAGCTTGGTTGCTGTTCCCGATACATTTGCTCCTACAACAACAATTACAACTGCAACTAAAAACGTTGAAAGTGCATTTGACATTACAGTTACATTCAACGAACCAGTTGTTGGTTTTGAATTGGCCGACATCACAGTTACAAATGGAACAGCTAGCAACTTAGTTACAACCGATAACAAAGTGTTTACTGCTACAGTTACCCCAATAGCTGCAGGAACTGTTTCAGTTTCAATTGCCGCTGGTGTTGCAACCGATGCAGCGTTGAATGCAAACGAAGCTGCCACAGCTATTGATGTTACTTACAAAAACGTATCGGTTGATTCTAAACGAATGAACACTCTTAAGGTATATCCAAACCCTGCTTCAAAAACAATTCATATCAGCACAGTTGATAACAATGATTTTGCTGCTGAAATATTCAACATAAGCGGAAGAAGAGTATATTCAAATAATAAACTCAACAGCAACAATGCCATCGACATTTCATCGCTGGCGAAAGGATTGTATACTGTAAAAGTAAAAACTACCGAAGGTACCATGGTACAGAAACTTGTAGTTGAATAAGAAGAATCTGATGACGGAAATAAAAAAGGTGTTCTCGTTTGAGAGCACCTTTTTTTATGATTTCAAATGCTTGTGAGCAACTAATTTATCTGATAATTTATCGAGAGCTTTAACCATCCCCTTCTCAATCACACTATAATCTTGAATTTCTTTATCAACAAAAATAAACATCAAAGCCAACTGAATGCCTTCTGTCTCTAGCTTTTCGAATAGTTCGCATTTATGTAACCGATATGCTTCGCGCATTCGGCGGCGCAATAGATTCCGCTTTACGGCATGTTTGAAATTGCGTTTTGGCACCGAAAAAACAATTTGAACAGGCACATCCAATTGTTGTTGAACCGGATAATAAATGACTTTAAACGGGAACGAGAACAACGATTTTCCTTCAGAGAAGAGTTGTTCTATAATTATTTTACTGCAAAGCCGTTCTTCTTTTTTGAACGTATTTCGATGTTGCATTTTACTTATTTTCGATGCAAAAGTAATAAAAAAGAAACCGTCCAACCCGATGAAACGGATGGACGGTTTACTTATATTTTTTGATACTTGATTAATCGCTTAATCCGTAACGTTTGAATGCAGTTACTGTTAGGTCTTTATCAGTAGAAACCAAATACTGTTTTACAGTCATTTTAGCATCTTTAATAAAAGCCTGATTCAACAATGTGCTTTCGTTGAAGAATTTGGTTAATGCACCCTGAGCAATTTTGTCGAGCATATTCTCTGGTTTACCTTCCAAACGGAATTTTTCTTTTGCAATTTCCAATTCTTTAGCAGCAACTTCAGCTGGCACATCATCTTTATCAATAGCAATTGCGCCCATAGCAGCAGCTTGCATAGCCACATCTTTAGCAACCTGTTCATCAACGTTGGCTTTGTTAAAACCTACAATTGTAGACAGTTTGTTTCCAGGGTGAATATATGCAACTAAACTTTCAGCTTCGATAACATCGAAATAGCTTAATTCTAGTTTTTCGCCAATGATACCGGTTTGCTCAATCACGTGTGATTCAATTGAACGACCATCCATTTCCAAAGCTTTTACGCTTTCGAGATCTTTTGCATCGCTAGCTAAAGCAATATCGAGCATACGGTTGGTAAGGTCAATAAAACCTTGATTTTTAGCAACAAAGTCGGTTTCGCAATTTAAGACAAGAATTGCGGCTTTTTTGCCAGCAACTTTACCAAGAACAACACCTTCGGTGGCATCGCGGTCAGCACGTTTGTTGGCAATTGCTTTCCCTTTTTCACGAATAATTTCAATCGCACGATCGAAATCACCGTTGGATTCGGTAAGCGCACTTTTACAGTCCATCATACCTGCACCAGTTACTTTACGTAACTTTTGAACATCTGCAGCAGAAATAGCCATAGTATATTTCGTTATTTATGAGATGATTTAACTTTGATTATTTTTCTTCTTCGATTTCCTCGTCGATGTCGTCTTCTACTTCTTCAACATCTTCTTCCTCATCGATTTCTTCTACTTTTTTAGCAGCAGCCTTCTTCACTTTTGGTTTTGCTTCTTTCTTGTCGGCTGTTTCTTTTTCGCGTTCGTTTTTACGTTCGCCTAAACCTTCAGAAATGGCATCACACATTTCACCCACGATCAACTTAATTGATTCAGAAGCATCGTCGTTAGCCGGAATTACAAAGTCAATTCCTTTTGGATTCGAGTTGGTATCAACCATCGCAAATACCGGAATTCCAAGACGTTGTGCTTCACGAACGGCAATTTTTTCTTTCATCACGTCAACAACAAACAATGCTGCTGGTAAACGGGTAAGATCAATGATTGAACCCAATACCTTTTCCAGTTTTGCACGTTGACGAGTGATTTGAAGTTTTTCACGTTTCGAAAGGTTATCCCAGCTGCCATCTTTCATCATCTTGTCGATAGATGTCATCTTCTTAACCGCTTTGCGAATAGTTGGGAAGTTGGTTAACATACCACCGGGCCAACGCTCAGCTACATATGGCATTCCAACACCACCTACAAGGTCAGAAATAATTTGTTTTGCTTGCTTTTTTGTAGCAACAAACAAAATTTTACGACCAGACTTAGCAATCTGTTTTAATGCAGCAGATGCTTCGTCCATTTTTACCATTGTTTTTTGCAAATCGATAAGGTGAATCCCATTCTTCTCCATAAAGATGTAAGGAGCCATGCTAGGATTCCATTTGCGCTTAAGGTGTCCAAAGTGCACACCAGCTTTCAATAATTCTTCAAATTGTACTTTAGGCATACGATTTCTTGTTTACATTCTGTAATATCAATCCACAAGTAGTCCCAAGCCTCGATTGTTATCGGGAATGGAAGTCGAGTGAATTTAGATACTAAACAAAATATGGTTTGACAAATAATATTAACGTTTAGAGAACTGGAAGCGTTTACGTGCTTTCGGTTGGCCAGGCTTTTTACGCTCAACTTCGCGAGGATCACGAGTCATAAATCCAGCTTTTTTAAGTTCAGATTTGCTTTCAGCATCGATTTTAACCAATGCACGTGCAATTGCTAAACGAAGTGCTTCGGCCTGTCCGTTGTAACCGCCACCATCGAGGTTTACCTTGATATCGTATTGACCATTAACATTTAACAGGTTCAGTGGTTGAAGCACAACATACTGAAGAGTTTCTTGTGGAAAGTATTCTTTAAACTCACGATCATTTATAGTGATGATACCTTTACCCTCTTTTACATATATGCGGGCAACTGCAGCTTTCCTTCTACCTAATGCATTTATTATTTCCATTATTTAATGCTGTTTAAGTCAATAACTTTGGGTTTTTGTGCTTCGTATTTGTGTTCTGGTCCAACAACCACTTTCAGATTTCTGAAAAGCTGAGCACCTAAAGCATTTTTAGGTAACATCCCTTTTACTGCTTTTTCAATCAAGCGTTCTGGGTACTTTTTCAGAATATCTTCTGCATTTTGAGTGGTTTGACCACCTGGATAACCTGAATGGCGAACATATTGTTTGTCACTCATTTTTTTACCAGTTAATGCTACTTTTTCAGCATTAATCACAATCACGTTGTCGCCACAATCAACATGAGGAGTATAGCTTGGTTTAAGCTTTCCTCTGAGAACCAGCGCAACTTTACTTGCTAAACGACCCAATATTTGGCCTTCAGCATCAATAACAACCCACTCTTTGTTAACAGTGGCTTTGTTAGCCGATACGGTTTTATAACTTAATGTATCCACTTGAATTACAAGTTTTAATAATTCCTAAAAAATATTGCCTCGCTTTATTACGGGGTGTCGCCAGTAATTTTATTGCATCAAATACTATCAGTTCCGGTTTGCTAATAACCATTTTATAGTATTTAAAAATCAATAGATTACCACTCCGCGAGATCGTTAATTAATCGGGACTGCAAAAGTATTTTCTTTTTTTGGAAAAACAAACGGTTTGAAAAAAATAATGATGTCAATATCAGGATTTAAGATTGGTTATAAAAGATAAAATACCAGATTCAAACCGTTATACAGTAAAAACCCGGAAAGAATAACCTCCCCGGGGTAAAACCTTGATTAAAATATCAACTTATAGCTCTTTCGTTTCATAGGTTTTTTCTCGTTCAATCGCTTGTTCGAGCCATTGTGGAATCACCTTTTCGATAAACATCTTCTTGTCTGCTTTCAATTTTTCCATAGGCAACCCAATGTAGTTTTGGGCTTTTTCTTTTGTAGCAATATCGGGATAAGCTATTTCATTGTTGTTTCCCAAAGAGGCTAAGACTCTTGACAGTTTGATTCGGGCTTCCTGAGCCAGTGTAATTCCTGTGGCAATAATTCTTCCTGTTTCAACAGGTGCATGGAAAGAAGCTCCATGACTGGCAGCTGCAAAATCCCATCGCCATTGTGCATGTCTAATATCGGTCAAAATATTTTTCATCTGTTCTTGCGTTGCTCCTTTTTCCCAAGCAGTTTTTGCTTCAACATGTGCTCGAACTAATAGTTCTTCAAGTTTATCGCGGTTTTGCAGAATCTTATCTTGTCGTTGATATACATCTTTCAGCAATTGTTCAGTCTCTTCGCGATGGCAAACCTGACACGAATTTGCAACATTATTTAAAGGGCTTTGAATGTGGTGATCAGTAAATTTCTGTCCTCCTTCGCTGCGATATGGCATGTGGCAATCGGCACACGAAACTCCGCGTTGTGCATGAACACCAGTGAGATAAATTTCATAATCGGGATGTTGTCCTTTTAACATGGGAGTTTTGCTTAATTGGTGTGTCCAATCGGCAAATCCAATTTCGTCGTAATATTTCTCAATGGAATCAGCACTCATTCCTTTATCCCAAGGAAAAGTAAGGTATTGTACACCTTCAATTTTGTGTTTGTCGAAATAATACTCCACATGACATTGAGCACACACCAGTGACCGCATCTCCTGATGACTTGCTTTACTAATGTCACGCCCCGATCGCTCAAATGCCTCAACTAATGCAGGTCGGGAAATGCGCAGGTTCATGGTTTTTGCATCGTGACAATCGGCACAACCAATTGGATTTACCACTTGAGATCCTTTTTCGTCCCAAGTTCCTTTGTAAAATTCAGCAACCCCCAACTCATTCATCATTCGCGGAACATCGGGTCCTTTGCAAGTCCAGCAGGTATTTGGTTGCGGACTTTTCACCGTTCCAACAGGCGCTCCTGTACGAAGAATGATCCGAATATCATCAATAGCATGGGCATGGCCCCGCGACTGGTTATACTCTTTCGAAAAAGCATAACCTGCCCAAAGTACAACCAATCGAGGATCGACTTCAAGCATGTCGATGGTTGCTGAACCCGAATGCTTACTACTGAAAGTAGTATCCTCGGTTTGTAACCACGATTGATACTCCCGTGGAAAATTTTCACCCCAAATACTGCTACGGGGTTCGAATTCAGAATGTTGAACCTGTGGAGTGTAAACAAACATGGTTTCAGCCCTCCGCTCCATAATTGATGAGGCTAACAAACCCAAAACAAAAACGACGATCACAGTTGCGAAAAACAGCAACCAACCTACAATGGGTCTTTCTTTAATAAGTTGAGTAATTGGCTTCATATCTTTTTCTTTTTATTCAGATTTGTTCATTCACTTTCTAATCCACGAAGGTACAGGGCTTTCGAGTAATGGAACCCGGGCATAAGGCACACTTGACAAACTATTTACCCTTCCATGGGGTGTTTCGCGGTGACAGGACCAACAAGCCCTATCAATTCGATCGTGATTAAATGTTACTGATTTTTGATTCATTCTATCATCGGTAAGCAACGGTTTGTGGCAACGGATGCAATTGTTTTGAACCACCTCCTTACTGTCTTCAATAATTTGAATCACCTGAGGTTCAAGCCGAAGCGCAAACATGGCAGAATGACGTAATCCATCTTTCCCTTTGAAATAGTATTTGTTCACTATATTATTATGAGGTACATGGCAATCGTTACATGTTGCGACTTCGCGATGGCTA
>Ga0209373_10001000_pt1 | contig 37463 bp, 34 predicted proteins | sample Higcelweek5metaG_FD_187173 | JGI IMG/M metagenome (GOLD analysis project Ga0209373, IMG submission 187173) | Freshwater pond sediment microbial communities from the University of Edinburgh, under environmental carbon perturbations - High... | ecosystem: Environmental > Aquatic > Freshwater >... | reverse complement strand
TCTAAGATAGCCTATGAATTTTTTGCCATCAGAAAAAACACATCACGTCTTACATCTAATTTTGAATCCGCAGTCAGTTCAAATTGTGAAATTCCGTTATCTGAGCGTAGCATGATTACATTTGAGACTCCCGAGACGGATCGTAAGGCCTGCTCAATATCGTTATCTGTTGAACCTAACATAATTGATAGTTTAGATTGATCCGAAAGTCTTTTGGACAATTCAACCGGTGTATCAATAGCAACAATACGCCCGGCATTGATAATAACAACACGATCACATATGGCCTGTATTTCGGAAATAATATGTGAACTCATAATGATCGTATGTTCCTTGCTCAGTAATTTGAGAAGCATCCTAATTTCAATAATCTGTTTGGGGTCAAGACCGACTGTCGGCTCATCAAATATCAGAATTTTGGGTTTTCCGATTAGTGCCTGAGCAAGACCGACACGCTGCCTGTATCCCTTTGAAAGATTGTGTATCATTCGTTTAGAAGCATCCGATAATTTAACTAGCGACATAATTTCATGAATTTGTTTCTCGCGAATACTCCGGGGAACTTTTTTTAAATCGGATATAAATCGCAGATATTCTAAAACTGTCATATCGAGATAAAGTGGTGGCTGTTCAGGCAAGTATCCGATCAGTTTCTTGGCTAACGACGGCTCTTCAAGGATATCATGTCCATCAATCATCACTTTTCCGGATGTAGCGGATACAAAACCTGTGATGATATTCATTGTTGTTGTTTTTCCAGCGCCGTTTGGTCCCAGAAATCCAAGAATTTCACCTTCTCTGACATCGAAAGTAACCCTATTCAAAGCTTTCTTGTCTCCATACAATTTACATAGATCTTTAATTTCGATCACGAAGATACCTCCATGAAATCTGATTTGAACATTCTGCAACAAAAAGCATAACGATTTGAATCTCTTACAACGCCATCCACTTGTATAATGTCATCACTTTCTTTAATGAATAGATCCACCTTTTCTTTAAACTTTATCTCTGACAAATAATTGATATCCAGTGACAGTATAATACATTTGGATAATGTATCTCTATGTGCAGCGTCCATACACCATGCTATATACCTCGTATTGTTTACATGCATATTCCGGTCAATTTCTGAATAATCAGCATACTTCACTATAGAATTATGTTCACTTTCGCCTTCTTCAATATTAGTTAGGATAGGCTCTAATTTGGGAGGATTATCATACAAAATACATTTATCGATAGAAGCTTCTTCAGAGATCTTTGTAAACAGAACCGGTCGGATCGGTCGATGAGTATTCTTATCTGCTGCAATCCACATCGATGTTGCTTTGCCAATTTCATGACCTAATGAATCATAGATCAAAAAATCGCGAAGGAAGTATATTCGCTGAAATCCTCTCGACCATGTTTTTACGGTCAATTCATCTTGCCATGAGGGCAATGTCGTCATAACAACAGACATCCTGAGCAAAAGCCAGCAAGCATTTTGCTCATCCATTTCGTCGGATCCCCAACCATGCTCTGCAGCGCTTCTGGAAGCAGCTTCCTGAAGCATACCAAATAGTGAATGTAAATGAAGTTTATCACAATGATTTACATCCGGTCCAAGGACTTGAAAATGATATTCCGACACTTTATCCATTTTGCATTATTTTTTTCGTCCGCACTTCACGCTCGAAAAACCTTCTATAATTGATTGCCATTTATTTGATACCACCGTCTAATTCAGATTTTTTAATGATCTTTCGACCCCATATTAGTACAGCTAATGCAAAGATAAACAGTACAGAAACTCCGGCAATTCCACTGGCGGCACTCCCGGTTGCAAGTGATATAAACCCATATAATGCCGTACCCATAACAGCAGCGAACTTCCCGAAAATATCGAAGAATCCGAAATATTCATTTGATCTTTCAGGTGGTATCAATTTACCGAAGTAAGAGCGTGATAACGCTTGAATTCCACCCTGTACGGTACCGACGAGAATAGCCATCAGAAAAAACAGTAACTGTGAGAACTTAATTGCATTGTCATAGTCATTACCCGATGTAGGGGCAGACTCAATGGAGTATCCCATATAGAAACCAACTCCGCATATCAACACATACATGCATACTGCTGCAAGAATCATTCGCATTGCTCCAAAGCGTTTTGCCAGTTTCCCGAACAAAATAGTGCACGGAATCGCAACCACCTGAGTTACCAGTAGTGCACCAATTAGACCGATTGTGTCCAGTCCGATTGTCGTTCCGTAAGATGTAGCCATATGAATTACTGTGTTTACACCGTCAATATAGAAAAAGTAAGCCAAAAGGAACAAAAATACTCCGCGATTCTTAATTAGAGAAATAAACGTCTTCCAGACATTTTTGAGCGTCAAACCAATCATGCCTTTTTTAGGTGCATCAATATAATGGATCTGTTTCACTTTAATCAAGATCGGAATACTAAACAGTGCCCACCATACAGTTGTGATGATTATGGCGATTTTGGGGCCAAGAGGGTTATCAAAGCCAAGAACCATCATTACGGCAAGAGAAATCAAAAAAGCAATGGTACTGCCTCCGATATAACCCATAGCATAGCCATAAGAAGAAATTCGATCCATTCTTTCCTTAGTCGTGACATCGGTTAAGAATGAATCATAAAATAGATTCGCACCGGTAAACCCAATATATGAAACAATATATCCGACAAGCATCCACTTCCAATTATCCGTAAATGCCATCATCAGAGTAAACGAGGTCCCGATAATGATGAAGAACAGAAGAAATTTCTTTTTCATGCCTCTAAAATCAGCAAATGCCCCGAGAAACGGCGCCAGAACCGCTACAATTAGTGTTGCAATAGATGAACCAAATGCCCAAGCTGTATCCGTGCCACCGGCATAAGAAATGAAGAATATCGGGATGATGGCTGCCATTACATTGGTCGCATATACAGAATTTGCCCAGTCATAGAATAGCCACGATATCTCCGTAATAGTCAGCTTGCTCTTTTTCTTCAGTTCTTTACCGGAATCTGACTCGCTCATAGATAATCCTCCGTCTTCCCCAATAGATTATTTTCTAAAGCATCTCGGGTTATATCGCTTAAACACGTCAATGAATCGCTCATCATAGTCGAACAGAACTAGTTTATTAATTCCATTTTGGAAAATCGTAAATAGCCATACGGGCTCTTTTCCACGTCCGGAACTGTAGTCATATACTGCACCTGACTTCTTAACAACATTCAGATAATCTGGATCATCTATAGGACATATCGTCGTGAAATCTTTACAACTTCCGCCAAAAACAATTTTGCGTTTTCTTTTTGCGATAATCCGTTCGACGGTCAACTCATCATTTGTAATACTATATTCAAATTCAGACCGGATCGAAATAATTAATCGGTAGGCCAGATAAACTAAACCGGCAGAAATGACGGTTGAAAAAAACACAAACTCATATGCTAAAAACAATGCAAGAGCATTTACCAAAAGTACGATCACTATTGTAGTCAGAATAATCATAATCCTAAGAATAATCTCAACAGCAGTGCTCTTCGGTGAAACTAACTTTTCAATAAAAATATCTCTACTCATATATAATCTCCATTCTTACCTTGCATATTTATATTATCCTATTTCAAAGATAATTTATACTCAAGATGCGGCATTTTCAATGCAAAAAAGCCGATGTGGTAAAACCAAACACCGGCTTTCTTCATTATAAAATTTACTGCTAGTACATTCCACCGCCGCCTGGGTTACCCATTGGCGGCTCAGGCTGAGGTATGTCACAAACAACTGCCTCTGTCGTAAGAAGAATCGCTGAAACGGATGCGGCATTCTCGAGCGCCGAACGTGTTACTTTTGCCGGATCAATAATTCCGACCTTATACATGTTTACATAGGTTTCGGTAAGTACATCAAATCCGATTCCGATGCTCTTCTTTTTGATGTTTTCGCAAATAACGCTTCCATCAAGACCTGCATTTGTTGCAATCTGACGAACTGGTTCTTCAAGTGCCTTAATGATAATGCGAATACCGGTCTGAACATCGCCGGAATACAAAGGAAGCAGAGCCTGAACATCCGGAAGAGCATTAATGTATGCAGTTCCGCCGCCGGGAACGATGCCTTCCTCAACTGCAGCACGTGTTGCTGCAAGTGCATCTTCAATTCTTAGTTTTTTCTCTTTCATTTCTGTTTCAGTCGCGGCGCCAACCTTAATAACCGCAACACCACCTGAAAGTTTCGCAAGTCTTTCCATTAGTTTTTCCTTGTCAAAATCGGAAGTCGTATCCTCGATCTGCTTACGGATCTGAGATACTCTTGCTTTAATATCCGGCTCAAGTCCTCCACCGTCAACAATGATTGTATTTTCTTTTTGAATTTTTACCTGGCGAGCTCTTCCAAGCTGCTCAATCGTTGTCTCTTTGAGATCAAGTCCGAGGTCTTCAGTAATTACCTGGCCCCCGGTTAAAATCGCAATATCCTGAAGCATTGCTTTTCTACGATCCCCAAACCCAGGCGCTTTTACAGCAACACAAGTAAACGTACCCCTTAATTTGTTGACGATTAACGTCGCAAGAGCTTCTCCATCAACGTCTTCGGCAACAATCATCAATTTTTTGCCAAGTTGAACTACTTTTTCAAGGAGCGGCAAAACGTCCTGTATGTTGCTGATTTTTTTGTCAGTAATCAAGATGTAAGGATCATCTAAAACCGCTTCCATCTTATCCATGTCTGTACACATATAGGAAGAAACGTAACCTCTGTCAAATTGCATTCCCTCTACTACTTCAAGTTCTGTACCCATTGTCTTTGATTCTTCTACAGTAATAACACCGTCAGAAGAAACCATTTCCATCGCTTTGGCAATTAGCTCTCCAACGTAGTCATCTCCGGCTGAAATTGCGGCAACACGTGCAATATCCTTTGAGCCGTTGACCTTTTTTGCTTCTCTTGCAAGAAAATCAATAGCAGCTTGTACCGCAAGTTGAATTCCTTTTCGAAGAATGATCGGGTTAGCTCCTGCTGCAACGTTTTTGAGACCTTCACGAATAATTGCTTGAGCAAGAAGTGTCGCGGTTGTTGTCCCGTCACCGGCAACATCATTCGTTTTTGATGCTACTTCTTTCACAAGCTGAGCGCCTGCATTTTCGAACCGGTCTTCCAGTTCAATTTCTTTTGCAATTGTTACTCCATCATTTGTGATAATAGGTGCTCCATATTTCTTATCAAGAACTACATTTCTTCCTTTAGGGCCAAGTGTAATTCTTACCGTGTCTGCTACTTTATTAACGCCAATTTCAAGTGCTCTTCGAGCATTTTCTGAGTATTTAAGATCCTTAGCCATTTAATATACCTCCATGATATATGTGTAAGTATTGATTATTCAACGATAGCCAAAATGTCGTTCAGTCGTAGAATCATATATTCAATTCCATCAACTTTTACTTCAGTCCCTGAATATTTACTAACTAAAACCTTGTCACCAACGGAAACTGTCATTTTTATTTCTTTTCCGTCAATCAGGCCACCGGGACCAACTGCGATTATCTCAGCAACCTGCGGTTTTTCCTTGGCAGATCCGGCAAGAACAATTCCACTCTTTGTCGTTTCGACTGCTTCAAGCATTTTGATAACAACTCTGTCACCCAACGGTTTAATTGTCATTGTAATTCCTCCCCAGTATACTTTATGTATTTAGCACTCATCAGCATCGAGTGCTAATTGCACGTATAAATATATGACTTTTTGCGAAAAGTGTCAAGACGCAAACACGTATTGAATAGATACTTCAAGCAAATGAAGATACAATTAATCACGAAAAATAATAATATATTTCAAAGTTATTGAACACCCGGAGCACCGGGAATTTCTCTAACCGGATCGACCGCAAATGTCTCACCAAAAATAAATTCCTGAACAATTGGAATTGTTCCATTCCAATCCGGCCGGATGCTCCATTGACCTTTAACAAAATCTGAATACATCCCCTGATTACAGTATCCTTCCAGTGGAAGTTGCAAGTACTCAAATTCGGTTGATGAGTAATTGGAAAGGAAAGTAAATGCATACCATTCAACCTTGTCTTTTGTAATATTGGTATATACTTGAGAAGCAATCGTTTCAACTGCATCCAACTTCTTATTAATTGAGAGTTTGTTGAATTGCTTTAATAGACTCTCAAGAACTTCAATTTGACGTTTTGACCTTCCATAATCACCATTTCCTACTTTTCTAATTCTTGAATATGCAACCGCTTGTCTTCCATTCAGAAGTTGCGATCCGGCGGTTTCGACTAAGTACTGAAACTCATCATTACCAAATTTCAAATTCTGTTCTCTAATGAGTTCATTAAGTCCGCCCTCAACAGAAGTTCTCTCCTCTTCCGAAACATTTACATATACGCCGCCTACGGCATTAACTATCTTTTCCATATGATAAAAATTAACAAATGCATACTCATCCAACTCAATTCGGAGCGAGTTTTCGATTGTAATCATAAGTAGCTCCGGTCCACCGTAGACCATTGCTGTGTTAATTTTTTGCGGATCCGAATAACCGGGAATATAAACATAATTGTCTCTTGCAATGGACATCATCTTTATTGAATTGTCATTCTCATTAATGGACATAATTATGATGACATCCGCAAGGTTTCCGGAGCCATCTTCGGTATATGACTTTGCCCTGCTATCCGTTCCGATCAACAATATGTTGTGTATGTAATCAAATTCAGGAATAGGTATACTCGTCGTTTCTGTTTGAATCACATCAGATATTTCAACGACAGAACCTTCCTCATTAATCATCGTTGGATTACTTACTATAGGTAAATAATGCACTTTGTTTAAAAGATATTCTTTGTATGCTGTAAGCACAAAAAATGCGACTGCTAGGAATACGACAACGAACGATACAAACACGAAAAAGACCCTAAGTGCCATTTTTGATTTTTTGTTCTTTTTTTTCACCACATTGACGGCAGCGTTATGTGCTCTTTTTTTCATATAAACTACGGCAAAGGTGCCGATTTTTCCTCCTATTCAATGATTAATAACCCCGTGGATTCATACACTGCCATCTCCAGGCATCTTCGCACATTTCGCGAAGACCACGATTCGCCTTCCAGTTAAGTTCCTGGAGAGCTTTCTTCGTTGATGCGTATGAAACAGGCAAATCCCCCTCTCGTCTCGGGCACAAAACGCATGGCATCTTTTTCCCAATAATTTCTTCGAAAGTTCTAATCACTTCCAAAACCGAATAACCCTTACCGGTTCCCAGATTGAAAACCTGGACACCCGTGTCACGAATACATTTTTGCACCGCAGACACATGTCCTTCAGCGAGATCCATCACATGAATGTAATCTCTAATCCCGGTTCCATCTTTTGTTGGATAATCGGTCCCATAAACAGACAATCGATCCAGTTTTCCAACCGCAACCTGCGTAATATAAGGAAAAAGATTATTGGGCAACCCCTGCGGATCTTCACCGATTCTTCCGGAAGGATGCGCACCGACAGGATTAAAATAACGAAGAAGCATAACAGACCAGTCCGGGTTTGCCTGATAGGTATCTCTTAGAATCTGCTCATTCATCCATTTTGACCAGCCATATGGATTACTGCATTTTCCGGTTGCTGAATTTTCAGAATAAGGAACTCTAGCTGAACTTCCGTATACGGTTGCAGATGAACTAAATACAATTCGTTTCACATGATGACGTTGCATTACACGACAAACCGATATTGTGCTAAGTAGATTAGACCGATAGTAATCCAGCGGCATATCCATTGATTCGGCAACTGCTTTCTTTCCGGCAAAATGAATTACACACTGAATTGAATGTCTCGTGAAAATCTTTTCCATCTCAATCTCATCGGTTACATCATAAGGATAAAAACTTACTTTCTTACCGGTAATCTCTCGAATTCTTGAAACAGCCTCAAAACGACTATTTGAGAGGTCATCAACTATAACAACAGAAAAACCTGCGTTAAGCAAAGCAACGCAAGTGTGAGAACCAATATATCCAGCTCCCCCTGTCACTAAAATATCGAGCATCACTGTCCTCCGAAAAGATAAATTATCATAACAAAGACATACTTAATAATACACTGTTAAGCAAAAAAATAACAGACTTATTAACCATTGGACATAATTAAAATACTAATTGTCACTTCTAAAAGATATAATGAATATAAATATGGATTTCACATTTGATGAAAGCAGAAGGTGATTATATGACTTTACGACCGGATTTTATATGGGGGGTCTCCACCGCTTCTATCCAGATTGAGGGAGGATCCAACCCAAGTGAACGAGCACTTTCTAATTGGGATATTTTTTGCGAGACACACGGGAAAGTTTACGACGGACACAACGCACTGATATCATCAGATCATTTTCATCATCTGGAAGAAGATGTTGCAATTATTAAGCAACTTGGCGTTAAGGCTTATCGTTTTTCTGTATCATGGCCACGTATTCTTCCGGACGGGACCGGAACTCCCAATCCTGAAGGGATTGCTTTTTACAACAGACTTATTGACGATCTACTTTTGAATGGGATTGAACCCTACTTAACCGTTTATCACTGGGATCTCCCCTATCCTCTGCATCAAAAAGGTGGCTGGCTAAATCCTGAAATACCCAACTGGATGGAAGAGTATGCCAGAGTAGTGGTTGATGCTTTTTCAGATCGAGTATCAAATTGGATTACTATCAATGAGCCTCAATGTTTTATTAATGAGAGCTACTGTAATGGTGTCCATGCACCCGGATATAACGTTAGCAACCGTGAACTGGCGCAAGCGGTACACAATGCACTAATGGCGCACGGTAAAATCGTTCAGGTAATTCGTCAATCAGCAAAGCTTCCTGCTAAGATTTCTTACGCTCAAGCAACTCCCTTAAGCAGCACTCCAAATTCAGATGCGGACATTGAAGTTGCCAGAAAAAGACAATTCAGTCTCCCTCAAGCATTTGCAGGCTCTGGAGTCATATATTCAGATCCGATTTTTCTGGGTCAATATCCAGCAGAATATTTAAGCAAATATGAATCGATTCTTCCTCGATTTGGCCAAAATGATATGCAGCTCATATCACAGCCGATCGATTATTTTGGTATTAATCTATATTTTGGTGACAAAATCGCAACTGATAAAAACAACGAGCCTGTAGTTTTATCAAACAAGCCTGGATTTGCAAAGACGGCTTTCGGATGGCCGGTAAATCCCGAGTGCATGTATTGGGCCAATAAATTTTGCTATGAGCGATATGGCGTTCCAATGCTTATTACTGAAAACGGCATGAGCGGAAACGATTGGGTTCACCTTGACGGCCATGTTCATGACCATGACCGTATCGACTTTATTCATCGTTATTTGCTTCAGATGGAGCGTGCTATTCAAGAGGGCGTTGATATTAGAGGATATTTTCACTGGTCACTTATGGACAATTTTGAGTGGGCACGTGGATACTCAGAACGATTTGGTATTGTTCATGTTGATTTTCAAACAGGAAAAAGAACGATTAAAGACTCCGCGTTCGCCTACAGTGAAATAATCCGCCGCAATACTGCCTGTTTATAAAAGACGGGTTGAGTTCTCTTAAGCAATAACAATGCCTGGGATTACTTCACTTTTCACACAATCGTGTTTTGATCATGTAGTATATTTATTATCAGATCGAGTATGCTACGGAGGTTCCATGAGTAAGACTATTTATATTGCAGACGATGAGTCAAACATACGAAATCTAGTTCAAACCTTCTTGGAAAGAGAAGGCTATAATGTCAAGGCATTTCAAGACGGCGAATCATTGTTGCGCTTTTTTTCGACGAATCCGGCTGACTTGGTGATACTCGATGTTATGATGCCGGGTAGAGACGGCTTCTTTATTTGTAGTGATATTCGTAAAATGAGCAATGTTCCTATCATAATGTTAACGGCACGAGATAGTGACGCTGATTACATTTCCGGATTATCATTAGGAAGTGATGATTATTTTACAAAACCGTTCAGCCCAATGAAATTAGTTACAAAGGTAAAAGCGATATTTCGAAGAGCCGAAGCGGACAAAACGTCATCATCCGAAGCAGACGGGACCCTTGTATTTAACGATATTACGATTTTGCTCAAAACAAAGGTAGCAACGTCAAAAGGAACAGACCTTCAATTGACACCGAATGAATATGCACTTCTAACCTATTTGATAATGAACAGAGACCGCGCTATTTCACGAACTGAATTGTTGGATCGTTTATGGGGATACGAGACTGAAGTAGAAACAAGAGTGGCCGACGATACCGTGAAACGCCTCCGAAAAAAACTGTCATCTTCCGATGTCGAGATAAAGACAGTCTGGGGATATGGATTCAGACTTGATTCTACATCTGATTCTGTAAACTAAACACGCAAATACTTGACTTCAGAAAAAGAGGTGCTTCTTATTGTTCGGCAAAAGGATCAGTCTTCGTCTTCATATCTTCATTGCTTTTTGCGTTGTATTTATGATTGCATTTTCCACCGTTTTTATTGCAATTCGTCTTGTTCTGGATAACTTTGTCAGAATAGACGCAACAAACAAGCTCGAAACGACGGTAGATCAAACCAATAAGCTAGCCAGTACGATAGGAAAGTCGACTTTTCCCGTGCTCGGGATTAACGACATAGATACTAATCTTCGTACACTGGTTGAAACTGTTTCAGGAAGCTCTGATGTGGATGCTGCGTTGTTGAATTCTGAGTTGAAAATTGAGTGGCCCAAAAACAATGTATATAATCAGGATCGCTCCAAGGCCCTAAATGTTTTGTCTGTACTCGGAAATCTCAACAAAAAAATCGGTGACGGAAAGATTTACGTTGTAAACATTGGCTCATCTTCTTATTGTGTAGCTTCAATATCTATTTTCACTTATGAAAACAATACTGATAGTCTCGAAAAGTCGCCGGATTTTTATCTTTTACTATATTTGGATATGTCTCAATATGAGATTTTTGCAAGAAATCTGGACAAGACCTTATATATAATTCTATTTTCTGCTTTGCTGCTTTCATTAGCCGCATCACTGATTGTTTCAAACAGCATAATTAAGTCACTTCATAAACTGACTGATTTTGCCAGCAAAATTGGATCCGGTGATTTTAGACCTGTTAATTTGAACTTGCTGGACAAAGAGCTTGATTCTCTCGCTTCCGATATGAATAGTATGGCAGTTATTCTGTTAAACGCGAATATAGAGCAAAAGACGTTTTTTCAAAATGCCTCGCACGAGCTTAGAACACCACTCATGTCTATACAGGGATACGCAGAAGGAATTAAGTATAAAGTTTTTGATGATGTCGTTCCTGCTGCTGAAGTTATCATATCGGAGTCAAAAAGATTGACGGATATGGTCGAGAATCTACTGGCAATCTCTCGACTGGACATGACAGCAGCCGGCCTTCAAACCACGAATAAATCAGCCTTGTATTTGCACGAACTTCTTGATTCTGTGGTTGAAAAAGTGCGAGGCTCTATACTTCTTTCTCACAAATATTTATCTCAGCATTTCGATGGGACTGATATTCTTATATGTGGTAATGAGGGCGATCTTTTTAGAGCCTTTGAAAATATCTTTTCCAATGCCATTAGACATTCAACGCTGAACATCGATTTGTATGTTCACCAAAAGACTGACGGATTCGCCGAAGTGATTATCTCTGATGATGGTCTGGGGATATCAGAAAGCTTACTTCCCACTATCTTTAATCGATTTGTTCAAGGAGAAGGTGGCAAACATGGTATTGGACTTGCCTTGGTTAAAGCAATAATTGACGATCATAATGGAAACATTAGTGCATGCAATCGTACCGGCAACGAAACCGGTGCAATATTCACAATCAATCTTCCTGTGTCCAAACACGAAAAGAAGCAGGTGTGCTACCCTTGCGTAGCCGACAAATCAGATGTGACAATTGATGGTGTTGTAGATGATTCAGGAGTTGTTGATGATTCTGAATCACCTGATGATGGAGTTCCCAAATCATCGTCCGAAGTCTGAAAATCAACAGGTTGGTCCTGTAATACTAAAGGCAAATAAGGTAATGCCGAAACAAGCTGTTTGTCGATCTTCCATTCTTCTTGCTCAAAACTTGCGGGAATGATATCTCGAATACCAAATATGTTCATCGCACCTGCAAACGTCATAATTGCAATAATTATGGATACAAAAACCAACTGAATTATGAGAACTACAGATAATCCTGTCTTATTAATTCCGTTAATCATTTTCGGCATTCTCAGTGAGTGTGAATCATGATGTGCTGAAGCAGAAGATGAAAGTGCGTCAATCATGCGGAACGAAATTGAATCAATCTTCTTATGTATATCGCTTAGCAGAGAATTTCTGGTAAATTCATCGAGCGTTCGATTGGATATTTTGACATCCTGCGGGAGTGGGTATTTTGCTGCAATATGAGATATTCTTCTTTCAAGAATCTCACCAAAAACAAATACTGGATTTTCCTCTGCTCTAACATTTCTCTGATGATATGTTTCGACAAACGATTCCATCAGTACACTTTCTGCTCGTGTAGTATCTCCCAGCACTCTATATGCTGAACGGTATGCAGAATGTGCATACTCATTATAGAAATCATCAATATTATTTCTGGTGAGACGTTCACTCCATATATTCATACCCACTTCCCCCCATCGCTTTCAGATGAATCAAAGTCATCCTGGGGATCCTCAAAATCAATAACGTCATAACCATCTTGCGAATCCGATGCCCAAGGTAACGCATTCTCGTTTTCGCGATAAAAGTGATTGTTGATATCTTCCTCATATTCGGTGTAATCCAGTGGCAACTCATTATCAGATTCAATAAACGGATCTTCAATTACTCTCTCCACTTGTTTTGAGGTTGATACATAAATCAGATTAATAATTGGATATCCAATAAGTAGCGCTGAAAATACTACGGTATAAACCAGTAACGGAATCCATATGTCCTTAAACATAAATGAAACCCCAAGACCGATCGCACCGATCGCGACTCCGTTTGCAAAAGCTCGCTCGAAAATAATGCGCGCCATTGAGCGTTTATCTTCTCGTAATAAATTACCATAATGTTCTAAGTATTTGAAATCCGGAAGCCCAACTGCAATTCCAAATAATGAGACAGTAATAACAAGTATTTTTGCCGTTGGAAATAGCACAAACAAAAGCAACCCGGCTATTTGCAACAATGCTGCAAATAGAACCACATGCCTAATAGTCATTTTGACTTGAATTAATGCCATCAAGAGTTTTGTAATAATACAGCAGAATAAAGCAAATATGAAGTAATAGAAAGAAACAGTCGCCAGAGATATTCCTACACTCTCCAGAAAGTTCGGGATAAAGCCAATAAAGAAAGCAAGTTGCATGCCAAGTGTAATAACGCAACTCCAAAGGAATGTTCCTGATTTTCGATTTAGCAAAGCGTAAAGATAACTGGTCAAATGAAGAGTAGGTTCATTGGATGCCGGGCAATGCTGAACAAAAAGCATCGCTTGAATGGCAACTAAAAATAGAAACGCTCCTGAAATTAAAAGGACCGGTAGCAAGCCAAATCGTTCGTATAGAATCCCTGACATAACAGCACCCACTGCCGCTCCAAGGACCTGTGCAGAATACTGGGAATATCTGACTGTCTTCTCTTCAAATCCTTCATGCCCGAGTCGGCTGGCGTAAAGACGGTACTCACGCTGAAAGAAAAATACCATACCCAAAGAAAACGAAATCGGCAACTGAAACAAAATATAAACCAAAGTATTATGAAATAATCCGGCTATAAGCAGCAAGAAAAAAGCGGCGACAATGGAAAGAAGTAGCGATATTCTGGATGTGAACTTTTTAAATATCATCACGCGTATTGATCTGAATCCAAAAAAACCAAGCGCGAAAAGCATAATTGAAAGTGAAATTAATCCCTGTATAACATATATAGGATAATCATCGGATGATAAAACACTTCTCAAAAAAGAGGCAATTATGAGTGGTGGCATCACACACGCCATTGCAGAAAAAAATGCTATAGATTCACATCCGGACAAGCCATATCTTATAATTTTGGGTAATTGACGATTGGGCTTTCCAAAAACATTCGTAAGCAATTTATTGGACTGATAGTAAACAATCGTAAGCGAAATCGCAATTGCAATGAGGGTGAAAACCCATGAGAGCGATGATCCATTCACAGTTGAATGGTAAGCATCCTCGGGCATCATAACCTCAATAATTCCCGAAGCGGCACCTGTTGCGCCGATAATCGGAGCCACTCCTGCGATATAATTTTGCTTATCTTCAACACGTTTAGCAATAAAGACCTGCTGCTGATCAAACGCTTTGAAATATGCTTCCCCTTCACTACCAGCATCAAGGGTGATCTCCTGATCAGACAAATCTTCCGATGAATTTGATTTGTCAGACGAATACACTCTCAGAAATGAACTTCCGGCCTTCAAATATATATTAACAATATAGGGCTTATCCTTAGCATAATTGTATATTGGAAGGGGATATTCCATGCCCTTTTGGATGACCGAATTTGAAATTCCGACACCGGAAGACAAGGCTACGGAAATCATCGCCTCAGTTCTCTCTTTTTCGAGTTGTGCCGTGTATGCAGAAGTAATTACAGAAGAAACAACAAAAAGGATAATTAATATGATAACCAGGCAATATGACAGTTGTGCAGCAATTGACTGTTTACCCTTGGGGGATTCAGTAAATCCGAAAAATTGATAATTTTTCATTCCGTGTCCCCCCAGTTCTTTTTTCTTGTTGAAAGAATTTTGGGAAGCGCATACTGTACCGAAAATAACAGAAGCCCGATGGACACAGATACTATCACAGCAAGCAAAATCTTGCCCTCGAGAACATCACCATAATTATTCAAGCCTGAATATTGTCCATTAATCTCAAATAGTCCAACAACGCTCTGTTGACTGTCAGTAATCGGAACTAAAATGCTGATGCTTTTTCCGGATACAACGGTATATGGCTTTAGATCAGCTGTCAGCCAATTTGAAACCTGCACTTGCGAAGCGGAGTAAACATTTTCAGTGCTACTCTCATGAACCACATACAATTGTCCGTCCTTGTATTGATATAATCCAAAACTAACTACAGAATATTTGTCTTCAGGGTTTGGGGGAAGCAACAAATTTATAACCGCTGAGTATTTCTGTCCGGCGGCTGCCGGATCTAATACGATATCATCTCCATTAATTACAAGTGCTGCTGTCGTCGCTAGACTCATTATTTTGTTTTCATACACATCAGCATATTCCGATTCGAATCCAAGACGCATATGGTGAACTGCAAAAGAAACCGATACGACAGAAATCACAACAGCAAACAAAGCCAGTACAATAGCTTTGATTACTGAAGCTAGTTGATTAGTTTCATTCTCGTTATCTGAGTTTATTGTCATCAAGTAATACTTCCTACCTGCTTAATCTGATATGAATTATACCCTATTTCGTCGTGAATCAACATAATTCGCCAATCATTGTATGCTACGATTCTTCTTCCGTAGATAGTTCTTCATCTGAGTAGTAGATACTTCCATATTGAATCCGCTCATAATCATGAAGTATTTCGAGGATATTTTCATCGATGTTTTCAGCACTCATCCATGGTGACCCTTCAAGGTCAAAGATTGCAAGCGAGCTAATTGCAGAAATCTTTGTCTGTAAAACTCTTAAGCACGCTCTCTCATCCGGAGATTTAATTCCTGCAAGGTCAAGAATTGTCTGCCCTAAGAAGTTGGGGCTGGTTTTTCCCTGGTAGCCAACAGGAAGCTCATAATTTGCCCAGACAAAATAAGGCGTCTCATACATCGGTAGTGACTCTGCAGCAGATATCTGGCTAATATCCGTATCCAACACGGCATCATAAAAACCAAAATCTAATTGAGGCAGATGATCGCCGAAAAACACTATTATCGTTGGTTCATCGACATTTTGGAAATAACCTATCAATTCTTCAAGCGCATCGTCTGATTCCCGAAGCAATGAAAAGTAATTCTCTGCATATGGGAAATCGTAATCTTGAAAATTTTCTATTTGCAAATTGTAGGCCTCATTATCCCATCGTTTTGAAAAATCTGCATGGTTTTGTATAGTAACACAAAATGTGAAAATGGGGCCCTCTCCTTTGTTTTTCTCATATTCTTCAATTACTCGTTCAAAAGCCGATTTGTCACTGATAAATTGTCGCACATAGGTGGGTTCGATAAAATCTTCCGCACTGATAAACTCATCAAAACCCATTAATGGATATGCTGTCTCACGGTCCCACCATTGCGAGTCAAACGGATGAATTGCAATAGTAGTGTATCCTTCATTCTTGAAAATTGCCGGCATAGCGTTGACTTCTTCGTCTAAATAAAAAGTATACACTGAGGACCCTGCAAGAAGACCCGATACAGAATAGCCTGTCAGAAACTCAAATTCGGTATTACATGTTCCCCCTGCAAATACAGACACCTGAAGTTCTCCATACATCGTATCTTGCTTAATGGAATCAAAAAACGGCATGAGTGCTTCCGATGTTTCAATATCTCTGATAAATCGTAAATCACCGTAAGATTCGCTCATTATACAAATCACATTCGGTTGCACATCATGTTTTACAACACTCTTATCAAGATCCATATCTTCCGCCATTTTTTTATATTTACTAATAATGTCTACTGTCAGTTGCGGCGAATTATCGACCTCTCCTTTGGCATTAATATTATTCAGGTGCAAAAAAAACGAAAATATCGTCCCGTTTTCATTGTAGCTTTCAAGCGGCGGATATAATGGATAGGATATGTTCATTTTTTCATGAAGCGCTACATTCATTATCACTCCAAATGCAAAACAAAGCGCCAGCGTCAATGAGATAATGATTCCGACTATTCTCACCTTCAAGTATGCAATTTTTTTGCAATATGTAAGACGAATCATGATCAGGATAATTGCGACCATAAAAAGTGATGCAACAAATTGCACGGTTATTCTAAAATCATATTTTGAAGAGACTTTTGCAGCAATTCCTGCAGCGTAAATATCCCATGGCATAAAGGGATCTCCGCGCATAACAATTTTTGTATGGTTTGTGTATCCAAGAGCAAATACAATGAGAGATGTAATCAGCATCGCTAAAGTGCTTCTGCCAAGAATAAAATAAAGAACAGTATATATTAAAACTATGATTGCAAGTCCGCATGCAATGATAAACATATATCGCCAGCTAAAAGGGAAAAGAAACTGTAAAGAATCATGGCGGGCAACATTCAAAATTTCCAAAATCAAATACAAAAACAAACTGATACAAATCGCTCGATAAAATTCTTTAAAGACTCTAGATTGGAGTAGGCGTTTAAAAAACAGTAGCACAACTGCGGCAATCAACAGTACTAAGTGAACAGACAAGCTTAGCGGAGAAAGAATACTATAATGATACGATACATTCGGAACATATGAATATCCCACAGGCACATCATACGAATTGTCTTTGTTGTCGACATCCGGATTATCTTGTGCAATCTGAGCAAAAGTATTAATTGAGTGCGTCTCTAAATATAGTACAGATCCTTTGGAAAGATTACTTACAGTAATCTGAACGGTATAGAGTTGTCCCGGTCGGAGTCGAAGGCTATCCAAATCAACCGTTACATAATTTCGGTGAGGATGAAAAAGAAATGCTTGTTTTGTATAAATCACGTTCCCAGAGTCGTCGGAAAACGAGATATCCAGTGTATCCGATGCATCTAACCTAGATTTTTTCATATCCTTATAAAGGGATAATGATGTTAGTTTTGATTTTTTGGCTTCAAACACAAAACTCACAGATTGATTCTCTTCCATGAGAATGCCGGATGTTTTGGCTTGGGCATAGTTTGAGTACGTGATAATTCGGTTGAAGCTGTTTATCAGTAACAACGATACTACAATCACAATTACAACGCATGTAAACTGATAGATTTTTTTATCAATCAGAAATTGATCGGCTTGTTTGATCTTTTTAGCCAATATCTTCATAAATGACTTTATTTTGTCTGTTTTTCGATTCAAAGAACTTCACTCCATCTTTTATATTTAACGATAGCATTATACCATCGTTGGAATATTCAAGCATTATTCTAGGTTCTTATGGATTGTTGATACTACTATCAATTTAAGATTCGATTGTCTTACATGCGCTGAAATAATCTCTGTCAAAATGCACGGTCAATCGACAAGGCCCAGCTATATAGCCGGCTAAGTCGGAATATAGGTATTGCTTAATTTCTTCATCACTCTTTTTATAGTCTTGATCGACGGTCAAATCAAACTCTATAAGCGTTGTATCCGAACTTTTAGAGACACGAAAATCGTGAAGTTTTAGATTCGATGAAAGCTTATTTAACATTTTCTCTGAGTAAATCCTAATTTCTTGAGTTAGCTCATCATCTACTTCGACAGGATCCGGATGAATTGTCATAGGAATATTTAATTCAGTCATAATCTTTTTTTCAAGAATGTCGATAATTCGATGTGCTTCCGGAAGCGGCATATTCGAATTCAATTCAGCGTGTGCTGAAGCCATTAATCTTCCCGGGCCATAGTCATGGACAATCACATCATGTGCTCCAAGAATATTGGGATCAGACAAAATGATTTGCGTAATCTTCATCATTGTTTCCGGCGATACCTCAACGCCCAGAAGCGGCGAAATAGCTTCTTTGGCAACTGAGATACCGGCATAAATTACAAGCACGGAAATAACGGCTCCGACATAACCATCAATCATCCATCCAAACATTTTAGATACGATCAGGGCAATCAACGTTACAGAAGTAATTGCAACATCAGATATACTGTCAGATGCTGCCGCGGAGAACGATTTGGAATTTATTTTCTTTGAAAGCATCCTGTAGTAAAAAAACAATCCTACTTTAACAAATATTGATCCCGTAAGTATAATCAGCATGAAGAACTCATACTTAATTGGTTCAGGAGAAATGATTCTTTCAACCGATGTTTTTAAAAATTCAACACCGACAACAACAATTAATCCGGAAATGATCAGTGCAACAATGTACTCGACCCGTCCATGACCAAATGGATGATCTCGATCGGCAGGCTTCCCGGAAATATGAAATCCCAATAGATTCATAACTCCGGAAGCAGAATCAGAAAGGCTATTAATTGAATCAGCGGTTATTGCCTGGCTGTTTGAGAAAATACCGACAAAAAGTTTGAACGCAAATAGAATTGCATTAACAATTATTCCAATGAAACATGCAATTTTGCCGGAACCGATTCTTGCGTCGGATTCAGCTATAAAAACATCATTCTTTTGTTTATTCTTCTCCGTCATACTTGCACATCCCATCAGACGAAAGAAGAAGAGTGCCGATAAACGGCACCCCTCTTCCTTCAATGTCAATTATTAACGTTTATTAGTTCTCAGGTCTCGTAAGGCGGATAATAGGAAATAGATGCTGTTCCATCGGTATAATAATAGAAATAGCAAGATGCCGTAGTTGCATCGTACGCATAAAAATACATTCCATCGGATGATGTGCTTTCATAAGCGTCTTCGGTGTAACCAGCGTCTTTAAGTAGCTGAATATAAGCAGTGGCTTGTTCTTCTGTCATTCCCTCGATCGAAACATAAGATCCGTCAGAGTTAGTAGAATAATACGTTACGATCATATTGGGGTTAGGAATATTGGCCATATCATCTGTCGGCCAACCCTTATCTTCAGCTCCGGAAAGTGTTATGCCTGTAGGATCAGGATCAGCTGTAGGTTCATCGGTGGGTTCATCTGTCGGCTCATTTGTAGGTTCTTCTGTAGGCTCTTCTGTAGGTTCTTCTGTAGGTTCTTCTGTCGGCTCGGCAAATTCCTCAAGGAATTCATCAACATCAAAATCCTTGTCGTCTTCTAGAGTATAAACGCCGACATCTTCAACATCAATTTCGTCCTTGTCAACTTTAAAGTCATACTCTTCATCTTCTAAGGTAATTGTTCCTTCTTTTTCTTCTGCATCGTATTCGAATTCTCCCTTGATTTCATCATCAACAGAGTAAAGAACGAATTTATCATCCTTTTTGAATTCGATTACATCCCCATTATCTTCGCTGGAATAAAAGCCTGAGAGTGTCTTGTCCGCACTATCCTTCTTGAGACTGTCACAACTAGTTAGAGTACCGAGCATGGAAAATGAAATTAGCAATGCCGTAAAAATTTTCAGTGATTTCTTCATAATATCTCCTCCTAATAAATGTAAGAAAAGAACGCATACTTGATTTGCATCTGATGGATCGTTCATTCTCATAAAATTATAATAATGTTTATTGCTGAAAATATCAACACAAACATATAATTAAGAAAAAAATGCTACTAATAAATGATAGATTTCACATGCTTTCATTAATCATTGTTAAAAAGAATCCCGAACCTACTGGTTCGGGATTCTTTATGGTTGCGGAGGCGGGACTCGAACCACGCGACCTTCGGGTTATGAGCCCGACAAGCTACCAACTGCTCCACTCCGCGATATAAATTTTCAGCACCAACATCACAAACTGTTTATCGTGGTGCTCGTGACCGGACTTGAACCGGTACGGGTATAACCCCGACGGATTTTAAGTCCGTTGCGTCTGCCGATTCCGCCACACGAGCTTGTTTCCGCTATAGGTGCTTAGCAATTGTAGCATTGAAGATGCATGATGTCAAACAGATTCGCAACCTCATATTTATTCTATTTTTATACCATTTTTCAAGCTAGAATATTCATTTTTAAACAAAAGAATTGGTTGTATCAATAAATTGTGGTATTGTAATTTTGTATAAAAATATTGTATGAATCTTGGAGGTGTTTTGAATGCTGAGAGGACGAATTTCTGGCGATAATGATGAGAAGAATGACAATTCTCCGCCGGACCGACTAATCCATTTCGAGCCTGAGGAAGGTTCATCAGAATCAAGTCAAGAAAGCGGATCTGTTTTTGGTACATATTACAAAAACATCGCATCCGATGAATCAGAGAATGACGGCACCAAATTATTCGGGAAAAAGCCAGCCGATAACTTTGGCAATCCGAATAATAATGCAGAGGAATCATCTGAAGCTGTCAATGAAGAATCTGCGGCAGTTACGTTTCAACCAGATGACCTTATGGATGAAGATCTATCCGAATCTTCTTTCCCCCTTTTTCTTTCATTTAAGGCTAATGATCCTGCCAAGAGCATCTCTGAGGCTTTGCGTGATAAGGCTGGTCCAAGCAACGATGAATCTGAAGAAATAATTGACTTAGGTCAAGAAAACGAAGCTATCGTTGAGTCAGAGGATGTTTTAACCGAAGACTTATCTGATGACTTAGCCGATTCATCAAACGATCCTTTTGATATACCTCTGGATGGATTAGCTGTTCCGATTTTTAAGCCGATTGACCCAAAACCTATTGAGGAAAATACTGCAACATATGATATCCCCAAAGTGTTTGAAAACGATACCGATTCGATTCAGCCTTCAGAAGACAATGCGTCTGCTCCAACTGTTTCGGGTCCTCTTTTTTTCCCGTTAAGCGATGTTCCCGAAGAATCGAAACCAGAATTTGAAAGTGATCCTTATGAGGGTACTGTTCTTTCCGATACATCACAAGAAACTGTAGGCAATATTAACCCTAATAGTGGTAAGAATTATTCCGGCAAAAAATATGGATTTTCATTTATCCCCAATATTGATGATAGTTCTTCACCCACTGTTTCTGATACATCTTCTCTTATTCAGATCGATATCCCGTCTTCAAACCAGTCCTTACCCACTGTTGATGAGATTATTCCCGAAACGGCTCCCGAAAATTTTACTGATGAAATAATTGAAACAACGCCAATTTTTGCACCGGCATCTGTTCCTATGAATTTTATTACTGAAAACATAATTGACCTGACTCCAAACAAGTCAGAAGAACTGTCCGATGAGAAAAGCATCACCCCTGATTTCGTGGCTGAAGTAGCCCCTAAAGAATCAGAGGAAAGTATTGAGAATACTGTATCGCCTATTCAAAAAACAAGGGGTTCATCCAGAGCAAGAAATGAAAGTGTTGCTTCTGTGTTGAAGGATGATGGATTCGCAGTTTTTAAGGAAGTAAATAGTGGTGATAATGAGTCGGACAAATCAAATGCTGATACAAATAATGTTCTGACCGAACGCCCAGGAAGAAATTATTCTTCAAAACAAGTCACCTCAACAGTATCTCCTTCACAGAAAGGCATTCAATCCTCTGCAAACCTCGATCGGTCAGCAAGCAAATATACTGCAGCACAGCAGATGGGCACAGTTGCGCCGCTACCGCAACGCTACCACAAGAAAAACAGACGCTCCGCGGCACCATACGTACCGATAATCGTTCTTATCGTTGTTATCGTTTTATTTATCGGACTATGGCAGGCATGGTCATATTTTGATCTGGGTAATGTATTTTCTAATTTGTTTGGTTCAAAATCCGAGCCAAAAGTTTCAACTTTTCAGACATCCTTACCAGCCTCAATCATTACTTCTGACACATCTACTTCTTCTGACTCTTCTGCGTCTTCCGAGACAACTGTAGCTCCGACTTCAACACCGACTCCGACACCTTCCCCCACCCCAACGATCAAGCCCACTGAGACCTCCGCAGAGACGACTGCTACGACAACAGCAGAGACAACTGCAACTACAACTGTTACTCCGGGAGAACCGACTAAATTTGTCACAAAGATTCTCAATGGATCATCTGATGGTGCTACCGCTTATTTTGATCTCCGCTTTGAGAACTCAGGATCAAATGACTCTTCTTTAGTTGACTCATTGAAGCAAATAACCATCACATATGAATCTTCCCAGACGATTGAAGAAGTTACCAGTAGTTACTTCACTTTTGTGAAGAAAGAGGGATCAACAAACATATTTATTGGAACGCCGATATCGACCGCTGTAATTATGCAGGATGACTTTGTTCTTGTAGATATTACTGGTGTAACAGCCGGTGATAAAGTTGGATCATTTTCGGTTAAATATTATATTGAATATAACAGCTAAATTTTGTACAAATTTAAAGGACCTGCACTCCAAAAGTGCAGGTCCTTTTTTTATTTTTCGATTTGCATTCCCGAAAGGAAAGCGTTTATGAATCCATCTATCTTACCGTCCATGACGCTTTGTACGTCTGTTTCCTCATAACCTGTTCGGTGATCTTTTACCATTGTATAGGGACAAAATACATACGACCTGATCTGACTTCCCCAAGCTATGTCCATTTGATTTCCCTTTAGGTCTTCTATTCTATCCATATGAGCAGCTTGTGCTAATGCAAATAACTTTGCTTTAAGCATCCCCATAGCGGTTTCACGATTTTGCAACTGTGATCTTTCGGATTGGCAAGATACAACACATCCGGTCGGAAGGTGTGTCAATCGTATTGCGGAATCGGTTTTATTTATGTGCTGACCGCCTTTGCCGGATGCCCTATATGTATCAACTCTTAAATCGACCGGATTAATTGTAATGTTGATTGAATCATCTAACTCAGGAATAACTTCACAGGATGCAAAGGAAGTATGTCGACGTCCTGATGAATCAAACGGAGATATCCGAACTAATCTATGAACACCTATTTCGGAACGCAAGTAACCGTAAGCATTATCACCCGTAATCATGATTGATGCACTCTTGATACCCGCTTCATCACCATCAAGATAGTCCAATTCCTTCAGTTCAAAATCATGCAGTTCCGCCCATCGGTTATACATCCGGTACAGCATCTCAACCCAGTCCTGGGCTTCCGTACCACCTGCACCTGCATGAAGGGTAAGAATTGCATTGTTTTTATCATACTCGCCGGTTAAAAGCGTTTCCAGACGCATTGACTCGAAATTACGCTTAAGTTCGGAATAGCCCTCGTGTACCTCTTGAAAAACGTCATCATCTTCCGCTTCGGTTCCGAGCTCACAAAGAACCAGTAGGTCCTCTCTGCTCTTTTCTAAATCAGTATAGCGATTAATTCGCTTTTGGAGGCGACGGATAACCGTTTGCGTTTCTTGCGCTTTTTCAACATTCGTCCAGAAATCCGGTTCCTGAGCTCTTGCTTCAAGTTCGGAAATTTGATCGTTCAAATTTCCGATGTTTAAAGCGTCACGAAGAAGCTTGAGCGGCTCGGATAGCGCTTCAAGTTGAAGCCGAAGAGAATCAAAGTCGTTCATGTATTATAGACTCCTGTTCTTATGTTCACTTACAAATTGCTTAAGCCTAACCAGGGCTTCATTGATGTTCTCCATAGATGCAGCATAACTGATTCTAACGAACCCTTCACCGCAACTGCCAAATGCATTTCCGGGAACAATAGCAACTTTTTTCTCGGTAAGAAATTTCTCGCAAAATTCCTCCGAACTCATACCTAGCGAACGAATTGACGGAAACGCATAGAATGCGCCTGTCGGTTCAAAGCAAGTCAATCCCGCTTGATTTAGACCGTTATAAATGACTCTTCTTCTGCGATTATATTCGTCTCTCATGTCACGAACTTCATTGTCACCATTGAGTGCTGCTTCAATGACCGCGAACTGGGCCGTTGTGGGAGAACTCATGATGCAATACTGGTGAACTTTATTCATAGCAGAAATAATGTCAGCCGGTCCTGCGGCAAAACCGATTCTCCATCCGGTCATTGCAAATGATTTTGAAAATCCGTTGACAACGACGGTCCGGTCATAAAGAGACGGAAAAGACGCAATAGAAAATAGCGGCTCGTCGTTATATGAAAGTTCGGAATATAACTCATCTGAAAGAATGATAACCTCTGGATGCTTCTCCAGAACGCTGGCGATTTGGGTTAATTCCTGCTTGGTCATTGTTGCACCGGTTGGATTAGAAGGGTAACCAATGATAATGTACTTAGTTTTCGGCGTAATTGCTTTTTCCAGATCTTCAGGACGAAGTTTAAATAGATCTTCCTCACGAGTAGGAATAATTACAGGAATTCCATGAGCCATTAATACTGTCGCTTTATATGAAACAAAGCACGGCTCAATAATGATCACTTCATCTCCGGGATTAATTAGTGCCCGAGCAGCCAGATCAAGTGCTTCACTGCCTCCGACCGTAACAATAATTTGAGATACAGGATCATATTTCAAAGAGAATTTTCTCTTCATGTAAGCGCCAATGGCCTTGCGAACTTCAATGTATCCTTGATTAGGGGAATAATGTGTGAATCCCTGTTCCAGTGAGTATATTCCCGCTTCGCGAACTCTCCAAGGCGTAACAAAATCCGGCTCACCAATCGATAGCGAAATCACCTCGCCCTTCATTTCGTTAGCCAAATCAAAAAAACGCCGTATCGCGGACGGTGGTATAGAATTTACGACACTGGAAATTTTTTCATTATAATTCATGCTCATATCTGATCTACCTCACAAAAGAAAATTTAGTCGTCTTCAAAGGACTATGGTTTCTCTGTCATCAGCGATCTTTGAGCCGAAAACAATACCGTTGGTCTTGTATTTTTTTAATATAAAGTGTGTCGACGTCGAGACAACTCCTTCAATTGGAGCAACCTTTTCGGAAACGAAAGAGGCAACCTCACGAAGTGTTGAGTCCTCAATAATGATCATTAAATCAAATCCGCCCGACATCAAATAGCACGATGTAACCTGTGGATATCGATATAACTGGCTGGCCATTTGATCAAATCCTTTGTTTCTTTGGGGCGTAATTCTGATTTCGATCATAGCTGTAACAGATTCACGGTCGGTCATTTCCCAATTGACTACTGCGGCATACCCCAAAATGACATGCTCATTGTGAAGTTTTTGCAATTCTTCAGTTACTTCTGCTTCGTCTGCACCAAGCATTACAGCCAATTCCGGCGATGATATCCGGGCATTGCGTTCGATAATTTGAAGTAATTCTTGACGATTAAGCATATTACACCTCCGAACAGTTTGTATATTTCATGTATTGTACCACATCAACATCTAAAAACACATAAATGACAAATGTAATCTGGTTCAGATCACAACGAAAAAGCGTTGAGCAAATTTGTAATCTCAATATCGGACATACAATAATTTCCCAAAATGCCGGAGCGATAGTATATACCATGATAATCACTTCCAGCTGTTACAAATAATTGATTTTCTATTGCAATTCGACTGACTTCTTCTGAATATTCTCTTGAGTGAGATGGATGGTAGCATTCAACGCCGCGTAGACCTTGTCGCTTTAGTGGTTGAATCAAAGCTTGACTATTATTATCTCCGGGATGTGCAAGAACAGAAATCCCTCCATCATCCTCTATTGCATGGAGTACTTCAATTGTATCCGGATAGTCCTTTTTAATACGAAGCTCTCCCCTTTTGCCAAAGTACTTTTCAAAAAAAGATCCGTTTACTTTGTTGGCATATCCGAGATTAATCAGTTCAAGCATAATATGGTGCTTGAAAATCTGCCCGTCAAGCGTACGTTTGATCACGTTCTCATAATCAATGGAATATCCCCTGGAATTTAACATCTCAATTTGCCTGATTGCCACGTTGTTTCTCATTTGCTGTGTGTCGTGTGCGATTTGATTGACACTGCTGAATTTGAAAGGCACATCACCCGGCCAATAAGCCAGAAGATGTGCCTTTTTCCCAGATTGACATTCTCTTGTTGAAAGTTCTATTCCACGAATTAATTGGATTCCTGTCGACGAAGCTATGCTGAAATATCTCTCTGATTTACCGGTGAGCCAGAACATTGAATCATGATCCGTGAATGAAAGATAACGTATTTTTTTGCACGCTGCTTGTTCTAAAATGCTTTCCGGAGAATCAGATCCGTCTGAATACTCAGAATGAACATGCAAATCAACACAACAAGGCATTTTATATTCTCGCCACGTTACTCTTTCTTGCGGCTTCAGAAACGGCGGCAGCAACTGCTTTGCCGACTCGCGGATCAAAAGCATCCGGAATGATAAACTCTGGTGTCAGTTCTGCTGCAGAAACCAAATCCGCAATTGCATAGGCAGCAGCAAGTTTCATTTCATCATTGATATCACTCGCACGAACATCAAGAGCACCTCTGAATATGCCGGGAAACGCAAGTACGTTATTGATTTGATTGGGAAAATCGGAACGTCCGGTTGCCATAACTTTGACACCGGCTTTGTGTGCCTCTTCGGGTAAGATTTCAGGCACAGGATTTGCGCAGGCAAAAACAATCGGGTCCTTTGCCATTGTGCGAACCATATCCGCTGTAAGGACACCTGGAGCGGATACACCTATGAATACATCGGCGCCTACTATTACATCACTCAGGCTGCCTTTCTTAAGCGAACGATTGGTTATCGATGCAATTTCTTGTTTTGCGGAATTAAGTCCTTCACGGCCTTCCCAGATGGCACCGGTCCGGTCACAAAGAATTATATTCTGAAGACCGCATGAAATCAGAAGTTTTGTTATTGCTGTGGCTGCGGCTCCTGCTCCATTAATCACAATAGTGACTTCTTCCAGTTTCTTGTCCACGATTCGAAGTGCGTTAACCAGACCGGCTAGCGTAACAACCGCAGTTCCGTGTTGATCGTCATGAAAAATCGGAATATCGCATATGGCCTTTAAACGTGTTTCAATTTCAAAACATCTCGGTGCCGAAATATCTTCAAGATTAATTCCGCCAAAAGAACCGGCAAGCAAAGCGACCGTATTGACAATATCGTCTACGTTTTTCGAGCGTATGCAAAGCGGGAATGCGTCAACATCTCCGAACGCTTTGAAAAGCGCACACTTTCCTTCCATAACCGGCATTCCTGCTTCAGGGCCAATATCACCGAGTCCAAGGACTGCAGTTCCGTCGGTAACAACTGCAACAAGATTGTGACGCCTGGTATATTTGTATGACAAATCGACATTCTCGGAAATTTCAAGACACGGTTCTGCGACTCCGGGTGTATACGCAATGGAAAGTTCCTTTTTTGTCCCGACCGGAGCACGAGCGATAACTTCAATTTTGCCCTGCCACTCGATATGTTTCTGGATTGCTTCCTGTTTCACGTCCATGATTATTCCTCCGAAAATGTTGTATTTTAAACAATATCATGATAAAAGAATTGGGGTATAAAAACAATCGATATTTCCACCAAAGTATTATGAGAATACGGCGTTAAAACCTTGCATTTACACATTCAAATAACTTCATTAAGCTGATCAGTTAAGTTGACTGTGGAATCTCTTGTGCTATTTTGTAAAACGCACCAATGTTTCTACCGATTGAGACCACAAAGAATGCAAAGAAAAAACCATCTATTAAGGAGAATCCTACTGAACTCTCAGTTATCAACAGGGAAACAAGCCAGACAATTATTTGATATAAGGAATATATCGTCAAGATGTTCATAAATATGGAAAATTTAAACCCATATGTTTTTTTAACGCTTTTTAATACTGATTCCAATGACGATGTCTTTTCAATAAAAATAATTGCGGGCGACAAATAAATCGCTGAAATCATAAACAAAGCCAGTATCAAGAACATCGGGTACTGTGCGATAAAATTAATCGGAATCAGAATCAACAAAATGATGGCTAGTAAGGATGGTATTCTTAACAAAAAACCTTTCAAATTATATTTCTGATTATCTTCAGTATGGTCTCCTAAAAAAATATATGTGGCCATAAACAAGAACAGAACGAACAGAATCGAAACAATGAAAGATGCGGCTAGGAAAACAATATTCTCTTTTGAAATAACCGGTAGCGAAAGTTGAGAAATTTGAGCGCCGTTCATTGTTTCAACGTTTTTTAGCCATTCCAATATCGCTTTCAAATCCGGATCTCCGGGCGGAGAAATCCTCATAACCGCTGAAAATGCAAAGATAACAATGAAAAGAAGGCGTGACGCCCACTTATTGTTTTTTGACTCGATCTTAAGCGATTCGAAAATGAATCCGGTGAATCTCATAAGATTATAGTTGAGCGGATGCGATGGAGAGATCTTCACAAGCACGGCCGTTTATGATGTGCTCGGCTACTACTCGTTTGGCCTTATTTGCATCCATCTTAACGTATGTGCACTTGGTACCGTCCGCATCAATTACTTCAACAATCGGCTCTAACTTACATAGTCCAAGACATCCGGTCATCGTAACACTAACATCGTTAACACCACGAATTTTAAGTTCTTCAACAAGGGCTGTCATAACCGGTCTGGCGCCCGCAGCGATTCCGCAGGTAGCCATTCCTACAACAATACGCTTGCCGGATTGATTTCTTGCAGACATGTCTATTTTGGCCTTATTCTTAATCTGTAAAAGTTCTTCCATTGATTTCATTGCTAAATTCCTCCTAAAATATTGATTTGCTGTTCCCATATATACTGTGAAAGAAAGAGATAAACTTCAGGGTCGGATAACGGTACTCCATCAAGTTTACTCCTAATTTCTTTTGTATCAATAACTGATTCGTCCTCTCCTATTGATAAAAAACGTATTGAAAAATCTCTGTCTGTATATGTTGATATCAGTGCTGCCAAACTCTCTCCTGTGTTTCCTACCGGTAAACGGTCAATTGAAGATAAAACCATGTCTGCGTTTACAATTGTGCCTGTTCCGAGTGTCGACTGAATAAGTAGCGACCCACCCGTCAATTCGCACATTTCTTTCAGAAGCGGAAGACCCAGTCCAACTTTCCTTGTCGTTCGCGTTGTGGAAAACGGATCAGTTACTTTTTTCAAAAAGTCTTCCGACATTCCCGATCCGTTATCCGCAATTGTCATCGTCAAGCGGTCATTTGCTTTGTCCAAAACAATTTCAACATTCATAATTGTTGCGCCCGCAGATATCGAGTTCGTCAGGATATCCAGCAAATGCAATGAAAGATCTCGCATAACTTTCCTCCGATATCTTGATTACCGGGTTAAACCAAAACTGAAAACTCCCGTAAGTTATGCTTGTAACCCGGTTATTATATCACCGAAGCATTAATTCTCGCAATGCAAAAACAAAATCTTGGCAGCGAATTACTTGCCTGTCCGGAACATTAATGTCATAACAAAAACCTGGATCAGCTATATCGGATAAGGTGTGTGCATCGGAATGTGTAACAAATATATAATCTGACAGTTCCGGATGCAACTCTCTAAAATCAGCATGGACTGCATTTCTGCTTAACTCAAGAATTTTGCCAGGAAATTCTGGAGGAATAGCGCCAAGACTACTTAACATACTATATGAATCGCGATCAATATGGGCAGGAATAACAACCCCGTTTACAGAAAGAACCGCTGAAACAAGTGACTGCGACGACAGCAAACTGGAGGATGAAAGAAGAAATTCCTCCTCAGCATAAACCTCATCATTTTCATCAAATAAAAGTTGCTTTCCAAATATGTCAATTCGATTAGGGATCTTTATCCTTTGCTCAGTGTAAAATTGATCAAATTGAATCGCAGAATTTATGTCCGGAAAAAGTGCAATCAAATGAAATCCTTCGGTGCACTCCATCTCCATTCCGGGAATTACAAGGGGAATTTTCTTGCCGTCTCCCTCTAACTTATTTGCTATTTGTTGAGCTGCTCGAACATTCCTGCAGGAACCATGGTCGGTAATTGCAATTACGTCCAACTTGTTAAGAAAAGCCATCGAAACTATGTTGCCCGGCGTCATCAAGTCGTCTGCGCATGGCGAAAGTGCAGAATGAATATGCAAGTCACATGAAAGCAACATTAAATAATCTCCGGTGATTGATTAAGCAATGCGTACAAATCGCAGACGGATTCATATGTGTCTTTGTTAGTAGAACATATACAAACGTCTTCTTCACGTGCTTTTTGAAGAACTGCCCCGTCAACCTGAACTCCCTCAGTAACAATAACCAGAGGACAATCGGTTAGGGACGCAACTGCGACGACGTTCATACTGCTCAAGATGGTAAACCAGCAGGAATCTCTTTCGAGACGTGACATAACCCAACTGAGCATGTCACAACAGTATCCGGAAGAAACTACCCGGTCTGAAGCATTCTCCGTTAAAACCTTCAGACCGAGTTTATCAGCAATAATATTGACACTAAGCCCACTACTCATTTGAAATCACCTCAACGCGAATCAATTCGTTCCGTTTCTCATAATAATACAATCTTCGAAAAGCGCCCTGCCCTGAACTATATCTTCCGCCATGGATGCACATGACGGTGCCCCGCATGCGCCGCAATCCAAACCAGGAAGTGTTGCCAGTATTTTGTCAATTTGATCATATTTTGACATCGCATCTCCGATGTTGTCTGACAAGCGCATTGCATTGTTCTCCACCAAAGGAATACTCCAGTGTTCTGCCATTGGCAGATCCTCTGAGTCAATCAACTTAACGTTGGCATCCCATGAATTAAATGTTTCGCCTGCAAATTCACGAAGTCTGGCTGTTGCTGCAAATCGATTGGAAACAGTTAACGGGCCGCCGACACATCCGCCGAAACAGCATGACGGCTCGACAAAAGATATTCCCGGAAGGTGATCTGCCTCGATTTCGTCCATGATCTTAACAACATTTTTGATGCCGTCAACGGTTAGAAAATTGTCAATCCCCGTTCCCGCAGCTTCTCCGCCGAGAACAGCACAACGCAGTCCTACGTCATCCGACAAAAAGATATGGCTGGATAAATTAGACTCATTTTCGGAATAATTTTTCTTGTCCAATATTCGAATCAAACGCGAATACACCTCGTGAATTCCAATCACCAGATCAACGTTTGACTTCTCCGTTCCAAGTGGTGTCAATGTCAGCGTCTTCTTTGCAGGGCATGGCGAAAAATAAACTACGGCAACTTCTTTCGAATTAACCTTTGACTGTTCAGATAGTACGGATCTCGCATATCTGGCGGTAATCTCAAACGGAGATTCAATTGACACAAGCCTTGGAATAAGCGTCCTGTATTTCATTTGAATGAACCGCACTATAACCGGACAGGATGAAGATATGAGCGGAAAACTCAATTTGCGTTGCTCCTCTGACAATGAATCAAATGACTGATTTTTCTGTCGAATAATATCTCTGATACCTTTCAGGTATGCGGCTGATCCGATAGACTCGTCAAAAACGTAATCAAAACCCAGGCTGATAATTGCACTCATGATTTTGGATCGCGATGATTTGTAAGGAAACTGTGTAAACAGGACAGGTGATACTATCGCAACCTTTAATTTTCCTTCAATTGCATCCAACGTGCTGTCAAAACTATCAGTTAATGCAGTTTTTGCATGGTAAGGACATATACGGATGCACTCAGAACAATCAACGCACCTTACATCATCAATTACCGCTTTCCCGTTTCTTACCCGGATCGCTTCTGTCGGACACCCCTTGATACAATTAGTACATCCGACGCACAATTCCTCGATCAGTGAAACACTGTGAAGCTTATTCACATAAACCCCTTCCTACGAAAAAAGAACGACCAGTTTTATTCTGGTCCCCTTCCCCAGTTCAGATTCTATCTGCAAGTCATCAACATTCTTTCGTATATTCGGAAGTCCCATTCCTGCACCAAAACCCATCTCACGTGCGGTATCCGGAGCAGTAGAAAAACCTTCGGTCATTGCTTTTCCAATATCTTCAATTCCAGGGCCCTTGTCAATGATTTCAATCGTTACGGATTCCGGAGATACAGCAACAATGGCAATACCGCCTCCACCGTGAATAACTGCATTAATCTCCGCTTCATACATTGCAATGGCAGCACGCTTAACATGCTCGGGATTAACACCGATTCGAATCAACGATCGTTTCATTGAACTTGAGGCTTCTCCGGCGTGTGTAAAGTCGTTTGCCTTAATTTCATATTCACGTATAAGAGGTTCTATATTGCTTCCTCCTTCCCGCGAATGCCGGATTTGTATAGTATGCCGCAACTCGTAAAAAGCGTCAGAGGTGTTGACAGTAATGATATGCCCTTATCACGAGCAAGATCACACATGTTTTCATCCGGTACTTTGCCACGAACAAAAACGATTATCTTCACGTCAAGCATTTCTGCAGTACGAATTGTCTGTGGGTTAACAAGACCTGTGAGCATCATTTGATTTGTCGCTCCGGAAAAAGCCATGACATCGCTCATCAAATCAGACCCGCAGGCAACACTGATTTCAATATCCGAGTTCTCTGTCATAACAATAACCCTTGCATTAAGTAGTTCAGCACATTCCAATATTTTCATTTGCAGTTCCCCCGATATTTCATCAATAATAAGCCGTTTAAGAAGCACGTAATATGATTCTTAAACAATGATATCACGAAAAGCGTAAACTTTAGAGCGGCACAATGGAATTTTATTGTTCCAATTAATTTTTCTTCTCTTAAATTTCCTGTGTAGCTTTAAAATATTGGTTCAGAATTCAATTACCTTAAAGTCATGATATAATTAGTTCGATTTATATCGAAAGGCAGGCGAACTTATGACTCCATTTCGCATTCACCCAGATCTGTTATATCTTATACCGGTAGATGCCCATAATTCTTCGGATTTAACTGAAATTCTTTCCAAGCATCCCGAAATAAGATTTGTTTCTTTAGTGGGAATTGATCTTGCCGGAAACGATACGGACGAGAAAATTCCGATAACTAATTTTTTGGATGATCTTCATGGATATCTAAGCGGACATGTCGTTCAGACCGATGGTTCTTCCGTTGTTCTCCCGGGAATAGCAACACTAAACGACGGCAGAGTCGATTTTGAACCGGATCGGGACGTCGTCTGGTATGTCGACTATAACTATGAACATCCTGACCCGATAAGCGGAAAACCGATCGGTACACTTCGTATTCCTTCTTTTCTTGTTCATAACGATGATAAGGTTTGCTCACGGTCGATCCTCAAAAGATGTGTCGATCGATTTTCAACGGAAATATTAAGTCTTCTTAAAAAATATCCTCGCCTATGCGAGGGTTATCGTTTTGAATATAGCGATGTTGACCGAATCGAAATTATTGTCGCAACCGAACTTGAGTTTTGGGTCAGTTCACCGGACGAAAAGATTAACACCCAACTTCTTTCAATATCCGAAAGCCTAAAGGAACAGTATTGGAAAAGAACAAAGGGTGTTGTAAGAACTGCCCTCGAACAAGTTATCATGATGCTTCATATGTATGGATTTGAGCCTGAGATGGCGCACAAAGAAGTCGGCGGTGTCAAAGCTCATTTATCCGGCAAGGGTGATTTCCATAATATAATGGAGCAGCTTGAAGTTGACTGGCACTATTCCAATGCACTTCAGGCAGCCGATTATGAACTGATTGCCAGAATATTGATCAAAGAAATATTCCGGATGCACGGACTGGATGTCAGTTTTTCTGCTAAGCCCCTGCAAGGAGTTGCAGGTAGCGGCGAGCATACTCATGTGAATGCAGTTGCTTACCTTAAGAGTGGTCGAAAAGTCAATCTCTTCAGTCCCGAAGACCCGCAAGCAGATTTTCTGGGCGTTATCGGTTGGGGTGCCCTGATGGGTTTTATGAAGCATTATTCTCTTATCAATCCTTTTATTTCCGTTACAACAGATGCATTTCAACGTCTGCAGCCCGGCTATGAAGCACCTACTCATCCTGTCGTTTCGCTCGGAAAGAATATCGACACTCCTTCGAGAAACAGAACTGTGCTAATCGGACTGATTCGTAACACGGATTCGCCTATGCAGACGAGATTCGAGATACGATCACCAAACCCTCATACGAATACCTATCTTTGTTTGGCAGCAGCTTATCAGTGCATGCTTGAAGGAATTGAATTTGCCGTTCAATCAGGGAGTTCTTCACATGATCTCGAAAGTGAATTTTGCAAACCTTTCGGAACGGAAGGTCAATATCTTGAGAAAGATAGACTTTATCGTTCAGAAGATGATATTTTTGCTCACTATTCTTCGGACGAAAGAGATAAACTGTTTGGAACTCCTCCATCAACAGTTTACGAATCTCTGCGCAGCCTTCTCAGGGACGATTATCTTATTCCGGTCCTTTGCGCTGGCGGTGTATTTAGCGATGGTCTTCTGGCTTCCTATGCACATGCTATGCTGGACCGCTGGCAGACGGAGTTATCCGAAAGAATTATTCCGGATAATCTTGCGCAGCTCAGACTTGTGGTTGCTTGTCATGATTCATCTAGCGAATATGACGAAGCTCTTTGGAAGGAAATTGAAAAGATCAAGAATAGCCTTGCAAAAGATACCGCAAACTATGTATCCATTTACAAAGAAATACGAATGGCAATTGATGCAAAGAATTTACGCGAACTATCCAGGCTGCAACAACTAATGAATTCACTCCAGACCGAATTGCTTACACTGTATTCCGAGTACTGTCAAAATCAACTGTAGTTTTTTTCAACATTTACTTGCGTCAAGCAATTAGAATTGCACTGGATTGTTAAGCACCGCATAGATGGACGACTGTCCGTTTATGCGGTGCTTTGATCATCTGTCGATATAGTTCAGACTAATAAATGCGAATTCTTGATATATATCCGGGAATTTTATTAATGGCTTCGGCAAGATCTTTTTCGGTAAGGTTTCCATCTCTCCCGACAATAAATGACGTTTCATTGTCGACGACTGAATCCATCGGTTCAACGTCTATTTGAGGGAATACCTCTCTTACCTTACTTTCATCGGTTGTTTTCAGGACTCGGATCAATGCTTTCACTTTCATGTCATCAAACGGAAAAAGAATTTCTTTCTCCGGATAATACCACTGAGTGATATGTGCGTTCTTACCCTTGTGCAGTGCACCATCCAAAACATCTCCGACAACAGCAGAGGCGGTCGCTAATCGTCCGGCGCCTTTGCCATAAAACATCGCGTCTCCAAGCGCATTACCTTTCACCATAATTGCATTGAAAACACCACTTGCAACACAGAGCGGTATCTCTTCATCCACAAGGTGCGGGGCAACAATCATTTCAGCAAGTGTATCATCAGGGTTCGAAAAAATAGCAAGCAGTTTAATTTTTGCGTGCATTGCTTTTGCATATGCGATGTCTGTTGAATCAATCGTTGTGATACCTTCCGTATAAATTTTGTTGGGGTCAACGTACGCGCCATTCATTGCAATACTCGCCAGAATTGATATTTTTCTCTGAGCATCCGTTCCGTCGATATCAGCAGATGGATTTTTTTCCGCGTATCCTTTTTCCTGCGCTCGCAATAGCGCTGATTTGAAGTCGGTTTTAGAAAGAGTCATCTGCGTAAGGATGTAATTGGTCGTCCCGTTTACAATTCCGGTAATCTTCATAATTCGATTTGCCGCAAGGCACCTGTGAAGCGGACGTATTATTGGAATTCCACCACCAACGGCTGCCTCAAACAAATAGGCACAATTGTTTTGACTTGCAATACTCATCAATTCAACGCCATGAGTTGCGACAAGCTCTTTATTGGAAGTAACGACTGTTTTTCCTTGAGATAGAGCTCTTTTCGTAAACTCATACGCAATTCCTACACCGCCTACGGTTTCAACAACAATAGAAATCTCACTATCATTAAAAAACACATCTGCGTCACTGGTCAGTAAATCAGCAAACTCGCTTTCGGGGAATTCTCTGACATCAAGGATTCTCTTCACCTTTAAAGTCTGTCCCAGATGCGTTGTGATTTTTTCGGAGTTCATTGAGATGACTTCCGTAACACCGGACCCCACCACTCCAAAACCAAGTATTCCAATGTAAATCATATTATGCCCCCCTATCCTTATTCTCTTGCCAGAATTCTGCACGACCGAACACCTGGAATTTTCCCGACATCCGAAAGAAGCAAATCTATTGACCGGCTCATCCTATCCGTTTCCATAGAAATGGATACATCTGCAAGCCCGTTAATTGGAATGTTTTGATTTATTGTCAGTATGTTACCTTTTGCAAAGGCGATACACTGGATAATTCCAGAAAGTATACCGGGGAAATTTTCAACCGCAATGATGAGCGTAACCAGTTTCCCCTTACTTGTCTCATAAAAAGGCATGATGGAGTCTTTATATTTATAATATGCACTTCTTGACAAACCAACCTGTTGAACGGCTTCATTTACTGATCTTGATTTGCCCGAATTCAGCAGGCGTTTAACTGACATTACCTTAACAAAAACCTCAGGTAAGATTTCTGCCTTAACCAGAAAATATTCATCATTTTGCGACATAGTCCCTCCTGAAAAATAAAAATACCGAGATTCTCATCTGCAGCGTGTGTCCTCACGAGAAGAACAATTGTGTTTAACAGAAACTATATCATGAGACTTACAATTTGGCAAGTATGGATCGAAACGCTTTTCCCCGATGACTAACCGCATTCTTTTCCTCTTCAGATAACTGCGCTGCCGTCTTGTTAAATTCCGGCAAAAAGAATATCGGATCGTATCCAAAACCGTTCGCACCGACTTCATAGTCCAAAAGAATTCC
>Ga0209373_10000999_pt1 | contig 37473 bp, 30 predicted proteins | sample Higcelweek5metaG_FD_187173 | JGI IMG/M metagenome (GOLD analysis project Ga0209373, IMG submission 187173) | Freshwater pond sediment microbial communities from the University of Edinburgh, under environmental carbon perturbations - High... | ecosystem: Environmental > Aquatic > Freshwater >... | reverse complement strand
ATTGTCCGGCGCGCGCCCTATGTCGGCATGGTGTTCGGGCCTCAGACCTATCACCGCCTGCCCGAGATGCTGGTGCTGGCGGCGCGGGAGGAGGGCTGTGTCCTTGATACGGCGTTCCCCGAAGAGCCCAAGTTCGATTTCCTGCCCAACGAGCAAAGCCAAAGCGGCGTGACGGCGTTCGTTTCCGTTCAGGAAGGGTGCGACCGTTTTTGCAGCTATTGCGTCGTGCCCTATACGCGCGGCGCGGAATATTCCCGTTCTTTGCAGAGCATTGTTGACGAAGTTAAAGTTTTGGTTGAAGGCGGCGCGCGCGAGATCACGCTGCTTGGGCAGAATGTGAATGCCTATCGCGACGAGGCCTCGGGCGCAGGGCTTGTCGAGGTGATCCACAAGATCGCGCTCATCAACGGATTGTTACGCATCCGGTACACAACCTCGCATCCGCTGGATATGGAGGACGGCCTGATCGAAGCGCACCGCGATGTCGAGAAGCTGATGCCCTTCCTGCACCTGCCTGTTCAAAGCGGATCGGACAAGATTCTGGACGCGATGAACCGCAAGCACAAGGCGAAGGACTATCTGCAAGTCATTGATCGTCTAAGAAAAGCGCAGCCTGCTTTGGCGCTGTCATCTGATTTCATCGTCGGGTTCCCCTCCGAGAGCGACGCGGACTTTGAAGCCACCATGGCGTTGGTGCGCGAGGTCGGTTATGCGCAGGCTTTTTCCTTTAAATACAGTCGCCGCGCGGGTACGCCCGCCGCCTCCATGGATCAGCAGGTTGCCGAAGAGGTGAAGGAAGAGCGGCTATCCCGTCTTCAGGCTCTTTTGCGCCAGCAGCAGACGGATTTCAACTTGGCCTGCCTTGGCAAGAAAATGGCCGTTCTTATTGAAAACACAAGCCGAATGAACGGCATGATGTTTGGCAAGACCGTCTATCTTCAAACCGCGCGGATCAAGGGTGAGGCCTCCATGATCGGAACGGAGCAATGGCTCGACGTTCAGGAAGCGCGTCCCAACAGCTTGGCCGGAGAAAAAGCCATCGGCTAACAATTGGTTAACTGATCCGTGCTAACCATGGAGGCGGTTTTTCCTTTTTGTTGCCGGAGGCCTTATGTCATCCCGTTTGCTCCGCGTCCTGCTTTTGACGTCCACGCTCGCGCTTTCCGCCTGTCTGGCGACGACCAACGATACCTATGATTCGCCTGCGGCGGGCATGCTTCATCTTGGCGATCAGGTCATGGCCAAGGGCGAGACGGGGGCTGCCATTGATTTTTATCGGCGCGGCTATCAGCTCGACAAATCGAACCTGACGCTCTCCAAGCATTTGGCTGAAGCTCTTGAAGCGTTCGGTGATGCGAAGGGGGCTTTTGCCGTTTACAAGGATACACTTGAAACGCACCCCGAAGATTTCGATGTGCAGCGCAACTATGCCCGTCTGGCTTTGACCTTTGACAAGCCACTGGAGGCCAAGCGGCACTATCAGGCGGCCTTGTTGATCCGGCCCGGCGATACCAAATCCATCAACGGTCTGGCCGTCGCTTATGACTATCTGGGCGATCATGCCAAGGCGCAGGGACAATACAAGAAGGTTCTGGCTGCCGAGCCGGATAATCTCTCGGCCCTGAACAATATGGCTTATTCCTATATCCTGACCCGTCGCTATAGCGCGGCAATCGAGGCGTTGGAGCCTCAATTGGCCAAGCAGGAGGGGACACCGGCATTGCGTCAAAATCTGGCTCTTGCCTATGGTCTGTCCGGTCGCGACGAGGATGCCGAGCGCGTGGCCAAGATGGATTTGCCTGCCGACAAGGTCGAGCAGAACATGGCTTACTATAAGCGCAAGCGCGCGGAGCTGGCCGTATCGGGGACGCCCTATGCTGAGCTTGGGACCTATGCTTCCGAAGAGCAGGCTGTGGCCGAGATCGAGAAGCTGCGGCCCGAAATGCGCAAGGTTGGCGGCTATCTCAAGCCCGTCGTGATGCCCGAAGTCGCCTCGCCCGGTGAAAAGCCCCGTTACGCCGTTCGGATGATGGGCTGTGCTCGTCCCAAGGATGTCGATCACCTGTGTCAGGCCATGGAGGATCTGGGCGTGCCGTGCGTGGCCAAGGGCGGCAAGGAAGCTGAACCCGAAGAAAAGGGGCACGAATAGTTTTTCTATCCATAAAGCAGGATATCACAGATGACTGAAATGAAGACCCTTACCATTCCCAAGCCAGACGACTGGCACCTTCATATTCGTGACGAGGCGATGATGCGGGCCGTTTTGCCCTTTACCGCCCGCCATTTTGCCCGCGCCGTGATCATGCCGAATCTGAAGCCTCCCGTCGTGACGGCAGCCGATGCCGCTGCCTATCGTGACCGTGTGCGGGCGGCGATTCCCGAAGGCGTCAATTTTACGCCGCTGATGACCGCCTATCTGACCGATACGACGGACCCCGATGATCTGGAATGCGGGTTTGAGGAAGGCATTCTGTTCGGTGCCAAGCTGTATCCCGCTGGCGCGACGACGAACTCCGAAAACGGCGTGACGGATATCCAGAATATCTCGGTCGTTCTTGATCGTTTGCAACGGATTGGCATGCCGCTGTTGCTCCATGGCGAAGTCACCGATCCCGACGTCGATTTCTTTGATCGCGAGGCGGTGTTTGTGGATCGTGTGCTGACGCGCCTGCGCCACAATTTTCCCGAACTGAAAATCGTGCTTGAGCATGTCTCAACCCATCATGCCGTGCAATATGTTGTGTCCGAAGCGCACAGCGGCAAGCTGGCGGCGAGCATTACGCCGCACCATCTTTTGTATAATCGCAACCGATTGTTTGACGGCGGCCTGTGTCCCCACAATTTCTGTCTGCCGGTTTTGAAGCGCGAGACGGATCGTCTGGCGGTTGTCGAAGCGGCGACCTCTGGCGCGCCGATGTTCTTTGCGGGAACGGACTCCGCGCCACATCCGCGTGCAGCCAAGGAAAAGGATAACGCCGCTGGCGGCATTTTCTCGGCTCCCACCGCGCTTTCCATTTATGCCGAAATCTTTGACCGCGCCGACGCGCTGGATCGTCTGGCCGAGTTCCTCAGCCTGAACGGCTCGTCCTTCTATGGTCTGAATGTCAATGAAGCCACGCTGACTCTTGAAAAAGCCGACGCGCCGCTGGAGCTGCCTTCGCCGATTGTGACGGAAGAGGGCGATGAAGTTGTCGCGTTTCCGGCAGGAATGCCTTTGTCTTGGCGCGTCGCCGACAGGTAATCGGTGGTTCGCGCTGGTTAGTTAATAAATTTCTCTCCCCTTGAGGGAGAGAAAGCAAAATCTTAGGCTTGCCTCTTGGCAAGTCTTAGATTTTGCAAGAGAGGGGGAAAGAACCAGCAGCGCATCCCCCTCACCAAGAAAAGCTAAGGCCTTGCTAGCGCAAGACCAAGCTTTTCTATCCTCTCCCTCCAAGGGGAGAGGATAAGTAGCCCGTTACTGCGGTTTTGTTAGAAAAAAGGTTCCTCATGTCCGCCTCTTTGGATGCTTTGCCCTTCATCGATCTTTATATCCAGCTGGATGGATCGGAGTCGCCGACCTTTCGCTCGAACGAGCGCGGCAAAAGCACGCATAACCAGCTTGTGCCGGAAGAATATCTTCCCGCCGTCGAACAGTTCGGCGTGAAGGTGAAAGCCGAGCTTCAGGACAGTGCCGACGGTACCATCTCGCTTGACGGGTTGCGGGTGCGGCTCTCGAAACAGCGGATGGCCGACGGGACGCTTTGGGCCTGCGCCCGTCGCATTAATACGGGCCTTCCCAATCTTTTCGAGCTTGGCTTTGCCCAGCATATCAGCAACCACATGCACTCGCTGGGCCAGCGCGACGGGCTGATCGTGATTTCCGGCTCGGCTGGGCAGGGCAAGACAACGACGGCGGCTGCGCTGCTGATCGACTTTTTAAAGAGCTATGGCGGCACGGCGATCACGATTGAAGATCCCGTCGAATATGTGATGAAAGGTCGGCACGGCGATTTCGGCCAGTGCTTTCAGGTCGAGGTCAAGTCCGAGGACGAGTGGGCTCCGACGCTGGAGCGTTCTTTGCGCTGGGGACCACGTTATATCTTCGTCGGCGAAATCCGCACCCCCAAGGCTGCCGAGCAACTGATTCAGGCCGCGACCACCGGCCACACGGTTATCACAACCTTGCATGGCGGCATGCCGGAAGAAGCCCTCGCCAGCCTTCTTTTTCTGGCCGAACAAGCCATGGGCGCGGGCGCAGGCGGCATTCTCGCGGGCTGTTTGACGGCCTTGATGCACCAGACCATGAAAGAAGACGGACCCTTTGTCCGCTATTTGTTCACCGAGGAAGATTCGGCCAGCGATCCGATCCGCTCCTTGATCCGCGAAAACAAGATCGGTATGCTCTCAACTTATATCGATCGCATCGCGGCGCGTCTTGCCAATCAACCTCTCTCTTCTTCCGGCGGTTCCGGTGGAAGAACCGGAGGCCTTGGCGGGGCTCCTTCTCCCCTGCCGCCGTTGCCTCCCATTCGCAAGTAACGGAGCCAGAACTTCATGTTCGAGACAAACGTCAATCCCGGAAGTGACAAGCTGCGTGATCTGGCGTTCATGGACCTTTACGTCCGTGTCGATCATCCAGGGCAGGCGCGTTACCGCAGCGCGGGGCGCGATTATACGAATAACTGGACCCGCGTTCTGCCTGAGATTTACAAGGAAGAGATCGAGCTGATCGCGGGCAAGCTGCGCGGCCAGATTGAAAATCCTGACTCGTCGTTTGACTATGACGGGATGCGCTTTCGTCTGTCGCATCAGCGGCTCGCCAATGGCGAGGACTGGGTTGTTCTGCGCCGCATCAGTACCAGGGTGCCAGTGCTCGACGATCTGGCTTTTGCGCCGCATATGAACCTGCATCTGCGTCGCCTTGGTCAGCGTGACGGGCTTATCGTGATTTCCGGTGCGACGGGCAATGGTAAAACGACGACGGCCTTCGGCCTTATCAACGATTATCTGCGCAATTTCGGCGGGGTGGCGATCACCATCGAGGATCCGGTCGAATACGCGCTTGGTGGGCCGGTCGGTGAGTATGGCTATTGCTATCAGGTGCAGGTCAACAAGGACGAGGACTGGGCCACGCCGCTGAAACGCGCCCTGCGCTGGACGCCGCGCTTTATTTTGGTGGGCGAGGTGCGCTCCCCCCGTGCGGCAGAACAGATTCTTCGCGCTGCGACGACGGGGCATTTGGTCATTACCACCATTCACGCCGGTACGATTGAAGAAAGCCTGATGGGTCTTATGCACCTTGCCGAGCAAAGCATGGGCTCCGCCGCCAATTTCATGCTGGCGCAAGGCCTGACCGCCGCCATGCACCAGACGCTCAATGCGAACGGGCCGTTCCTGCGCTATGTGATGACGGAAGAGGGCAATAACGGCGACCCCGTCCGCGCCTTGGTCCGCGAAAACCGCGTGGGTATGATCAATTCCTACATCGACAAACAAATCGCCCGCATGAACACCATGCAGGGCGTTTCCTCGGCCATGCATAATCCGGGGATCAGGAAGAGCTGATCAGGCACGTTTTCAAAAGGAATTGTTTTGATGATTTCAGAAGCTGTTTTGGAAGAAAAAGCAGAGCTGGAAGATTTTCTGGTCGTTGTTTTCGGTGAGGATTACCGAGTGATGGCGCGTCAACATATCGTAGAAATGTTTTCCAACGCGCTTTCTCGCCCGATCTTTTTGCTGAAACGTCAGGAAAGTCGTATTATGGCTTCGGTAGCGATTTCAGAGGCTTTGTTTACCACGCATACATGGGGTATTGGCTGGGTTGCTGTTCATCCTGAGCAACGTGGGAATGGATTGGGGCAGGAGATCGTCAAGGCTGCTTTAGAAGCGATAGCGGTACGCGTTAAAGTCCCCTCGACGGCTATTCTCTCGGCTTATCCAGAAGGTGCAAGTTTTTACAACAGGCTTGGATTCGCTGGCGCGACAATAGATCACGCAGGAAATCCGTTTTTATCAAGAAAAGTTTGTCCTAACGCTTCGGGTGTTAGTTGATAATCTCTTCCATCTTCATATCGACCAGAAACTCGATGGCGCGCATGTAATCGTTGCGGCGCAGCTTGGCGATATGGTCCACGCCGAACTCGGCTTCCACAATCATCTGGACGGTGTCCTGACGGACGTTCTGGTTATAGGAGACATAGGCGAGAAGGGCATAGATCGAGGTCAGTTCGCGTTCATTAATGCGTTCGATCTTGGGGGTGGTGGGGGTCTGGTCGGAGTGATAGGGAATGTCGTGGGAGCAAGTGACTTTCAGGTCTTTGGCGACGTCCATCATATGATCGCGAGAAAAATCCGCATGGGGACGGCGCTTGGTTGTTGTGTCTTTTGTCATTTGACCCTCCGTCGGGTAATTCGTTTTAAATATCAAACAATTAAGCCTTTTTAAGGGCCGTTCCATTCCCCTCGATTATTCCGGACGAAGGGTGGCTTTTCTCATTCCGTAAGTGCAATATATCTGAAAGGTTCTCTTTCAGCAACAGAAAAGTTCTATTGCATTACTTTCACGAAAGTGATAGTGTTGTTTTTAGAAACTTGCAGCTTTTTGCCGTTAAGAGGTCTTTACCCATGGTTGTTGGATGCCAAATTCGCGCTGCCCGCGCCTTGCTGGATATGAGCCAAGACGAGCTCGCCAAGGCCGCCGGACTCACGCCCCAAGCCATCCGTAAAATCGAAAGCGGCGACGTCCAACCCCGCGAAGGCACCATCGCAGATATTGTGCGCGTCTTCCACGAACGCCGCCTTGAGTTCACCGACAACCAAGGCGTGAGGTTCAGGCCTGAGGATGTGGAAGTGCTGAATGGTGATGCTGGGCTGATGAAGTTTTTTGATAAAGTCTATGAATTAGCAAGACTTACTGGAGTGAATATCCGCCAGAATAACATTGAAGAAGGTTTGTTTGATAAATTTGGACCAAAGGCAACAAAGATTCATCGGGAACGCATGGCTCCGCTGGTTGCTTCCCGAAGCGATATTTTTGTGCGCGCTATTTTGCGTGAGGGGGATATGAATTTTGTTTGTACGAATTATGCGGATTATAGGTGGTTTCCCAAAATGCTGCCACCGCCAGTTTCATATTATATATTTGGTGATAATGTTGGCATCTTCACTTTTGAAACTGATACACCACCCAAGATCATATTTATATCTTCTCCTACGATTACCAAGGCATATTCGACGCAGTTTGACTTAACGTGGGACATGGCTCAAATCCCTCCAATTAAGACATAGGCTTTTTCATGATTAATTTAAAACAAAGAAAAATTTTACAACCGAGAACAGATAAAGAGATTTTTTTTGATGATCTTCTTGATCTCTTTTTCGGATTTGATGCCGGCCATTTAGGTAAGTATTGTTACGATGGATCTAATTGGGATACGGTTCTTGTGGAGCCGAGTTCGTATTACGTTCCCCGTGCAGACAATGATCTTGTCCAACTCGCATCGACCTATTTACCGGATTGTTTGCCAGAGGGGCTTTCTTATATTGATTTTGGAGTTGGGGGTGTTAATGCTTTTGAAAAGCACGCATTGCCTATCATTTCTGGCGTAAAGGCTTCTTCGTATATTGGCGTAGATTCATGCAAGACATCATTAAGGAGTGTTCTTGCTCACATTGAGAAATCTTATGTTGAGATAGAGGCGCAGGCTGTCGAAACAGATTTTTTCCTTGCGTTGCCGCGTCTTGTTTCTAAGCCTTCCGTTGGTGTTATGAATGGCCTGACGTTAACAAACATGTATGGGACGCTGGAGAACAATAACGTGGAGGCGTCGTTGGTGGCGTCCTTACACAATTTAACATATGCAACGCAGAATGGCTGGCTTCTGGTTTCTGTTGACGAAAATCAAGATAAACGAATGCTGCATTCTGCCTATGAAACAGAAAGTACAAGTAAGCTTTACTTGAATGTCTTTTACCGGATGGAACAAGAGGCGTTCTCCGTAGGTTTCGACCCCTCCCTTTTTGTTTATGAGCCTGAATGGCATCCTGAGTTGCAGTTGTTTGCGCATATGGCGCGGGCGACGGCGGCGCAGGATTTCAGGCTGGGCGACTATCGCTTGCATATCGCGAAGGGGCAGAAGTTCCATTTGTTGAATTCCTATAAGTTCGAAGCCTCGTTCTTTGAGGCTTGCTGTGACAAGGCTGGATTGGCTGTTCAGCAGGTCTGGCACCATGAAACGCCGATGAAGCTCTATTTGCTTAAGGATAAAACGTGTCGTCTATAGTTGGCGGAAAAAGGTTTGTGGCGTGTTCTTTGTGTCGCCATCCTGTAAAGCCGATGGTTCTTGAAAAAGGGGCGTGAGTTGGATCGCGCGGAGAGGGCGACTCACAAAACCGTTTGAAATCAATAGGTTAGGTGTGGGTCTCGATTTTGAGAAAGCTGTTATATATCAGCGACTTAGTCCAAAAAGACTCCCGAACAGACCCGTGTGCGTACCAAATTAGGGCTCAGCTGCGTCACAGAGCCCTTTTTCTCCACGGTTCATTGATTCTAAAGGCTTTTTTCTAAATTGAAAGAGAGGGGGAAAGAGGCCCGTTTATGCTTTGGGAGCGAGGCCATTTCCTCCACCGTTTTCTTGCAACTCTTGCGTGACGGCTGGCGCAGGGGTGGGTATAAACAAGACTTATACCCTTCGCACGTCAAGAGGTGGTGTCGCTCTGTCAAAACCTGCGTCATTCCCGCGAAAGCGGGAATCTATATGGTTTCATCATCCTTTGTGATGAGCATGGATACCGGCTTTCGCCGGTATGACGGAGTCGTTGGGGGCGAAACCAATCCTTCATATGCTTTGAGTATATTTCCATTCATTCGAGCCAATCTGGGTAGAGGTCAATGTCTTCTTTCATTCAACCGCGTACGCCTTCGGGCACTTTGGAATTGTTGCCGCGCCAGCAAATGGTTTTCCAGCATATGCTGGACGTGATCCGTCGCGGGTATGAGCGTTTTGGTTTTGTCCAAGTTGAAACGCCGGTGTTCGAGTTGAAAGACGTGCTGCTCACCAAGTCGGGCGGCGAGACGGAAAAGCAGGTTTATTTCGTTCAGTCCACGGGCTCGCTTCAACAGGGGCATGAGCCGGATATGGCTCTTCACTTTGATTTGACGGTGCCGCTCGCCCGCTATGTCGCCGAGCATGAGCGCGAGCTGGTGTTTCCGTTCCGCCGCTATCAGATCCAGCGGTCCTATCGCGGCGAGCGTCCACAGAAGGGCAGGGCGCGCGAGTTTTATCAGTGCGATATTGACGTGATCGGCAAGGACAAGCTGGACGCCGCCTATGATGCCGAGCTGCCCGCCATTATCGTGCAGATTTTCACCGAGCTTGGCATCGGCGATTTCACGATTCATTTCAGCAATCGCAAGATTCTCCTCGGCCTGCTCACTGCGTGGGGCGTAGCGGATACCGAGACACAGAAGCTTGTTTTGCGCGAGATCGACAAGCTGGACAAGATCGGTTTGGCGAAGGTGCAGGAGGCGATCGTCGCGCTGGGCGTTGCCGATGCCGTCGCCGCGAAGGTGCTGGAGCTTGTCGCGCTTAAAGGAAGCAAGGACGAGATGCTGGCCGCGCTGCGCAAGCTTGAGGTAAGCGAGCCTGTGTTTGCCGAAGGGCTCGCCGAGCTTGAGAAGATGGTAAGCTCACTGCGAGCCCTTGGCGTGACCGAAGCGCGGACGCGTATCAATCTGGCGATTGCGCGGGGCCTCGATTACTACACGGGCACCGTCTATGAAACGCTGATCGACGCGCACCCCGAAATCGGGAGCGTTTGCTCTGGCGGGCGGTATGAAAATCTGGCGGGGCTTTACACGCGCTCTAAGCTGCCCGGTGTGGGGCTTTCCATCGGGGCGACGCGGCTTTATGAACAGCTTGCTGCGCTCGATTTGCTGCCGCCTGTGCCGCATACGGTGCAGGTTCTGGTCCTGCAACTTGAAGAAGCGATGCGTGCCGACTATCTGGCTCTGGCCGCGCAGCTTCGCACAAGTGGGCTGACGGTCGAGAATTACCTTGAGCCCGCGAAGCTAGACAAGCAGCTTAAATACGCCTCGAAAAGCGGCATTCCGCTGGCGGTTCTGTTCGGCTCAACGGAAAAGGAAGCCGGAACCGTTCTGGTCAAGGAGCTGGACAAGAAAATCCAGCACGAAGTGAAGCGGGATGACGTCGCGGCCTTTTTGGCTTCGCTTGGGAACTAAAGTTTTTTCTTTTTTGTGCGCGGACCGTTGCGATGAAACCTCAACGCCATAAGACCAGAGCCAAGACGGGCGGTATGCGTGGCAAGAAGACCAAGCGGTCGGTCGGGCACGTGATTGGGCATGCCTATGTGATGCGGGTGCCGCGCATTGTCTGGATCGCGCCGCTGGTGCTTTTGCTCGGGATTGGATTCGTTATCGCTTACTTCGTGGGGGAGGAAGTCCGCACCTCGCGCCTTCAGGCCGAGTATTTTGCACGAGAGACAAAGGATATTTCGTTCGTGATGGAAGAGGGCGCGTCGCCCGTTTTCCAAACTCCGTCGGCGGGGCCGTATAATCAGCGGCTGGGGTATAGCTATCTTCCCTTCTTTATCAAGACGCTTGAGGCGGACGATTATGTTGTCACGGCCCAGATGCGGGCTTCGCCTGCCTATGAAAAGCTTTTGGGCGCAGGGCTGTATCCGATCTATCGCCCCAAGATCGAGGCGGGACTTCAAGTCAGGGATCGTGGTGGACAGGAGCTTTACAAGGCTTCGTTCCCGTCCAATGTGTTTCCTGATTTCGCCAGCATTCCCAAGGTTCTTGTCGATACGCTGCTGTTCATCGAGGACCGCGATCTTTTGCGCGAGGGCGAGCCAACGCGCAATCCGGCGATTGAGTGGGACCGTTTTTTCTATGCCGCGATGGGGCGGGCGTTAAAGTTTTTTGCGCCGGATGTGAATCTGGGCGGCGGCAGTACGCTGGCGACCCAGATTGAAAAGTTCCGTTTTTCAAGCGGCGGCCAGACCAGCGGCATCAAAGACAAGTTGCGCCAGATCGCTTCGGCCAGTGCGCGGGTGTATATGGATGGCCCCAACACGCACGCTGCGCGGCAGCGGATCGTGCTTGAATATCTGAACAGCACGCCGCTGAGCGCACGTCAGGGCTTTGGCGAGATCAACAGCATTGGCGACGGGCTTTGGGCGTGGTTTGGCCTCACGATCCCCGACATTATCGACGCTTTGAATGCGTCCGAAGATGATCCCGTGTCCCTTTTGAAAAAGGCGACGGTCTATCGCGAGGCACTCGGGCTTATTCTGGCGCAGCGGCGGCCTTCCTATTACCTGCTCACGGATCGACGTGCGCTTGACGAGTTGACGGACCAGACGCTGGACAATCTGGCGGTGGCGGGCAAAATATCGCCTGCCTTGCGCGAGGCGGCGCGGGCCAGCACTTTTCATTTCCTGCCACAAGCTCCGGCCCCTGCGGCTATGGATTTTCTGGAAAACAAGGCGACGAACGCGCTGCGGGCACATTTACTCAAGATGCTGGCTTTGCGCAATTTGTACGAGCTGGACCGCATGGATCTTGAGGCGACCAGTACGCTAGACCAGAAGGTGCAGCAAGGCGTCGTCGATTTCCTGAAGAAGATGAGCGATCCCGAGCATGTCAAGGCGATTGGCATGTACGGCTTTCGCTTGCTGAACACCGACAATGACCTTTCCAAGATCAACTGGAGCGTTTTGCTTTACGAGAAAACGGATGCGGGCAACCTGCTGCGCGTGCAGGGGGATAATATAGATGCGCCGCTGGATATGAATGAGGGCGTCAAGCTTGATCTGGGATCGACGGCCAAGCTGCGGACGCTGGTGACCTATCTTGAAATTGTCGGCGAGCTGTATCGTCGTTATGCCGGACTGTCGCCCGATGATTTGAATGACTTGACGGAGGAGGCTCCCGATGTGCTGACCTCGTGGGCGACGACGTGGCTGGCGGCGCATCCTGACGCGACCTTGGATGAAATGTTGCAGGCGGGCATGGACCGCAAATATTCCGGGAGTTCTGGCGAAGTGTTTTTCACAGGTGGCGGCGCACATACCTTCGTCAATTTCGAGAAGGAAGAAGACTATAAGAACTTCGATTTGCGCGAGGCTTTGCGCGATTCTGTCAATCTGGTTTTTGTTCGCCTGATGCGCGACATCGTGAACTATACGATTGCCCAAGGCCAGCAGACGAAACAGGAATTACTAAGCGATCCCGACCATCCGGCCCGCAAGGCTTATCTTGAGCGTTATGCGGACCGCGAGGGGACGACCTTCTTAAACCGCTATATTTCGGATTATGCGGGACTGAGGCGACAGGCCCTGATCGACAAGGCGATGGGGCGGGCGCATAAGGGCGCGACGGCGCGGGCCATCCTGTTCCGCTTTATTGACCCACAGGCGACGTTCGGCGAGTTTTCCGCTTACATGAAAAAGGCGGTTGAAACGCCGCTGGACAAAGAGCGGTTGCGCCAGCTTTACGACGACTATCCGCCGGAGCGGTATAGCCTTGCGGACAAGGGTTATATCACGGGGGTAAACCCGCTGGAGTTGTGGCTCGTGGCCTATAAAATCGCGCATCCCGATGCGACGCGCAGTAAGATGATCGCCGTCAGCAAATCGGTGCGGATTGAAAGCTATGCGTGGCTTTTTCACGCGAAGAAGAAGGGGGCTCAGGATACGCGCATTCGCATTTTGCTAGAGCTGGATGCTTTTGCGCGGATCCAGCAACGCTGGGCGCGGCTTGGCTATCCGTTTGACAAATTGGTGCCCAGTTTTGCGACCTCGATCGGCAGTTCAGCGGACAGGCCCGGGGCTCTGGCCGAACTCGTCGGCATCTTGATGAATGACGGCGTGCGCAAGCCGATGCTCCGTTTCGAGAAACTGCATTTCGCGCAAGGGACGCCGTTTGACTCCATCTTGATGCCGTCGGGGCTTAAGGCCGAGCGCGTGCTTGATCCCGCCATTGCCCGCGTGGCGCGGGCGGCGATGACGGAAGTGGTGGAAAGCGGCACGGCGCGGCGGCTGCGCGGGGCTTATGTCGACAGTGATGGCAAGCCGCTTGTGATCGGGGGCAAGACGGGGACGGGCGATCATCGCTATGACGAATATGGCGCGGGCCATCGCCTCATTTCCTCGCGTGTGGTCAACCGTACGGGCACGATCATGTTCTTTATCGGCGACCGCTTCTTTGGAACGGTGACCGCGCATGTGGCGGGGGAAGAGGCCGGCAACTACAAGTTTACCAGTGCGCTATCGGCCCAGATGCTTAAATCTCTCGCGCCAGTACTCCAGCCCTTGATCGCGACCCCCAAGCCGCCTTCGCCCGAGATTTACGGCCCGCCCATGCCGCCGGAGAAGGACGGCGCGGAGAGCCTGTCTGCGCCACGTCCGCCTTCTTTTGATACTGCGCCCAAGCCCAAGGTGAAGACAACGCCGCGCCCACCGCCTGTGACCAGCCAGGACATGATGATGGATATTCTGCCGGAATAGGGCGCAGAACTGTCCGCATGAAATGATTATCAGGTTCTTGCCAACGACTTGCGGGTAGGGATAGACTGAAGGATGAAAGAGGCGAGAAAAACAGTGTCATTCCGGCGAAAGCCGGGATGACACAGGTTCTCGATGGTTTGATGGGTATAAGACAAAAAGGGAGAGACGAAAATGGCGGGTGAACCTTTTGATAATCGTGAGGGCGTGATCTGGATGGATGGCGCGTTTGTGGACTGGCGCGAGGCGCGGGTGCATGTGCTTAGCCATGCGTTGCATTATGCCAGCGCGGTTTTCGAAGGCGAACGCGCTTATAACGGCAAGGTGTTCAAGCTGCGCGAACATACCGAGCGTCTGCATAAATCCGCCGCGACTCTGGGTTTCCAGATTCCCTATAGCGCCGATGAAATCGACGCGATCACGATGCAGCTTTTGGAAAAGAATAACCTGAAAGATGCCTATGTGCGCCCGATCGCATGGCGGGGCAGCGAGGATATGGGCGTTTCGGCGCACAGCAAAAAGATTCATCTGGCCATTGCCGTGTGGGCGTGGCCGTCCTATTTCTCACCCGAAGCGCGGGCGAAGGGTATCTCGCTGATGATCTCGCCATGGGCGCGGCCTGCGCCCAACACGGCCCCCACGGCGGCGAAGGCGGCGGGTCTTTATATGATTTGCACGCTCAGCAAAAACATGGCCGAAGAAAAAGGCTTCAACGATGCGCTGATGCTGGACTGGCGCGGACAGGTGGCCGAGGCAACGGGCGCGAACCTGTTTATGGTCAAAGACGGTAAAATCTATACGCCGACGCCGGACTGTTTCCTTGACGGCATCACGCGCCGCACGGTGATGGATCTGGCGCGTCAAAACGGGATCGAGGTGATCGAAAAAGCGATCAGCCTCGATGAATTGTCAAAGGCCGATGAAGTCTTTTTGACGGGCACGGCGGCGGAAGTCACGCCCGTGGGCCAGATTGGCGATTGGCATTACACCCCCGCCACAATCACGCATCGTTTGATCGACGCTTATACAAAAGCCGTCGGGGCTTGATAGGCCTTGCTCTTGCCCCATTTTGTTTTTAGGATTCGGCGCATGAAAAGACAGATTTCGCTATTTCTTCTCGTGGCCGTTCTCCTAAGCTCTGCCGCTGCGCAGGTGCAGGCTTCTTCCCCCAAAGAGCTGGGCAAGTTCGGCTATTGGGCGGCGTACCAGATGTATGAGGGGCCTGACCCCGTTTGCTATATGACCATCACGGCCAAGCCGCCGGCCCCGAAGGGGAAGAAGAGCAAGCGCGGTGACGTGGTGCTGATGCTCTCGCATCGCCCGAAAGAGGGGGCGACCGATGTGATCAGCTATGCCGCAGGCACTAAGTTCAAGCCCTCAAGCGATGTGCAATTCAAGGTCGGCAAGCAGGAATACAGCCTGTTCACCCAAGGCGACACCGCGTGGGCCCGTGACTCGGCAACCGACAAGGCCGTTGCCGCCGCGTTTGGCAAAGCCTCCAGTCTCAGTGTTTACGGCAAGGGCTCAAGCGGCGAAGCCATCGCCGACACGGTCGCCCTGAAGGGCTTTGGCGACGCCTACTATGCCATCGGCAAGGCCTGTGGCCTCTCTGTCGAAAAGCCGAAGGCGGAGAAAAAAGCCGCGTCTAAGCCAAAAACGACCGAAAAGAAGCCTTGAAAGCTGCAACCTTTGACTTTTGCAGGTCTTTCGGGGCATATCCTTTCCCATGACTACGCACAATATCCATGGCCATGCGGCGCGGTTTGCGCCGCCCGAAATCCTGATTGACGGCAAGCGCAACCTTGTCGGGCTGACGCTTGACGAGCTGAAGGCCGAGATGGTGGCATTAGCCGTCGAACCCTTTCGCGCCAAGCAAATCTGGACCGCGATCTATTGCCACGGGATCAAGGATTTTGACGCGATGACGACGCTCGCCAAACCGGTGCGCGAGAAGATTGCCGAAAAGTTTGTGATTGGTCGCCCGTCTGTGTCGGCGGCTCCCGTGTCGGTCGATGGCTCGCGCAAGTGGCTGCTCAAGATGGGCGACGGGCATGAGGTCGAGGCCGTCTATATCCCCGAAGAGGATCGCGGCGCGCTGTGCGTGTCGTGTCAGGTTGGCTGTACCAACAGTTGCAGCTTTTGCCATACGGGCACGATGCGGCTCGTGCGCAATCTGGATGCGTCGGAAATCATCATGCAGGTGATGCAGGCGCGTGATGCGATTGGCGAGTGGAAGGTGCCCGACCTTGAAAAACGAATGCTCTCTAATATCGTCCTGATGGGCATGGGTGAGCCGTTGTTCAATTACGACAATGTCGCCAAGGCCGTGAAGATCATTATGGACGAAGGCGGCATCGCGATTGGCAAGCGCCGGATCACGCTCTCCACCTCTGGCGTTGTGCCGATGATGGCGCGATGCGGGAGCGAGCTCGGCGTCAATCTGGCGGTCAGCCTGCATGCGGTCACCGACGAGGTGCGCGACGTGCTGATCCCGCTGAACAAGAAATACCCGATCAAAGAGCTGATCCAGGCCTGCCGCGACTATCCGGCGGCGACCAATGCGCGGCGCATCACGTTTGAATATGTGATGCTCAAAGGTGTGAATGACAGCATGGCCGATGCGCGGGCTTTGGTGAAATTGCTGGAGGGGATTCCGGCCAAGATCAACCTGCTGCCCTATAACCCGTGGCCCGGCAGTCCCTATGAATGCTCCGATGATGCCGTGATTCAGAAGTTCGGCGATTTCCTGAATGCCAAAGGCTATGCCAGCCCCGTGCGCACCCCGCGAGGCCGCGACATCATGGCCGCGTGCGGTCAGCTTAAATCCGCCAGCGTCCGCGCTAGGGCAGCGGCGGAAGCAGGGGAATGAAAACACCTATGATACTAACCCGCGAATGAAAAGGTTCACGAGCCCATAACGTCATTGCGAGGAGGCCTTGGCCGACGAAGCAATCCAGTCCTTCTGCTGGAAACCTTGGGACTGGATCGCCACGTCCCCTGCATCAAGTGCGGGGTCGCTCGCAATGACGTTATGGGACCGTTCATTCACGGGTTAGGACGACACCATGCAAGCCAAACGCCTGATCGCCAAGGCTGTTGCCAAGATCAAGCCGCTTGTTGTTGTCAAAGAGTTTTTCGTGTGTAAGGTTAATGCATGAGTTAAAAAGAGGCTTAACAATGAAGGGAAGGTAAAATGATAAAACTCACCCCGCAGTCAAATGCTTTGGAAAAGAGCATAATGAGTGGAGCTTGTCTTGCCCAGAAAAAACATAAATCCATCACCGGTGGTGGGTGGTTGTGGCGTGGGCCTGAGTCATTTCTTCAGGTTGTTGTTGCCCAACAAATTTCTCAAGAAACGAAACATGCGGTCTATATAGATGCGTCGATGTCAAAGATGAAAGATGAAATTGGAAAAGGACCAGGCCGACCGGCAAAGAATGGAGGACAACGGCCAGATATATCTGTGTGGACTAAAGCAAAAGCTCCGTCACTGCGTACAATAATTGAGATTAAGCGCTCAAGAAGTGTAAATCCCATCATCAGTGATGCGTACAAATTGGAAAAATGGATCAAGCAAAAACAATCGCCTGACACGGCATATATTCTTGCGTACTCTGAGGCAATAAAGGATGAAACATTGGATACTAGGTTTACGAAATGGGCCGAGAAGATAAAGTGGAAAATTGTTGGAACAATAATTGTGGATGACAAGTCAGATCCAAGATGGAAATGGGGTTTCGTTTTAATGAGAAAAGACAAAAAATAAGCATTTGCGAGACCTGCCTAGCTCATGTTCTTTGCGCTTTTTGTAGGGGGGCTTTAATCAAGGCCCTCCTTATCAGACCTGACTCTATCACCCAAACACATTCGTCCGTGTGAAACCGGCGGGGGGCAGGCGGCCAGTTTCGGCGCGGTTGCCGCGCCATGCGCGAAGGTCGGTTTCGGTGCGGCTGCGGTCGCCCGATTGCCAGCTAAGCCCCTCTTTCAAGTTAAAGCACTTGATGTCCGAAAGCTCGCCTTCCTTGTATTTTTGCAAGATCACGCCTTTGCCGCGTACCATTTCCGGTAATTGGTCGGCGGGGAAGATCAGCAGTTTGCGGTTGGTGCCGATCACGGCGATGTGATCGCCCTCGACCACGGCAAAGCTCTTGGCTTTTGTCTTGTCGTCAAGGTTCAAAATCTGTTTGCCGTTTTTGGTTTGCGCCAGAACGTCTTCGGCCTTCACGATGAAGCCGCGACCTTCGTTGCTGGCAACGATATAGCGGGCGGCAGGGTCATATTTGATGATGCCGATAATTTCGGCATCCCCCGCAAGATCGACCATCAGGCGAACGGGCTCACCAAAGCCGCGACCGCTGGGCAGCTTGTCGCCGCACAGGGTGTAAAAGCGTCCGTTAGTACCGAAGAGAAGGATTTTGTCGGTGGTTTCGGCCTCGAAGACAAAGCCTTCCTCGTCGCCTTCCTTGTATTTGATGCTGTCGCGGGCGATCTCGTGCCCCTTCATGGCGCGCAGCCAGCCCTTTTCCGACAGAACGATGGTGATGTTCTCGCGCTCGATCTGCGGCTCGAAGGAAATATCGGCAATCGTCGGCGCATCGGCCAGCGTCGTGCGACGCGCGCCGAGCTTGGTGTTTTTGCCGAAGGTTTTCTTCAGCTCGATGAGCTCGCCGTCGATGCGTTCCCAGCGCAGGGCTTCGTCTTTCAGGAGGTTTTTGAGTTCTGACTGCTTGCCGGACAAGTCCTTTTGTTCGCCCTTGATCTCCATCTCCTCCAGCTTGCGCAGCGAACGTAGGCGCATGTTGAGGATCGCCTCGGCCTGCACCTCGGTGAGGGCAAAGGTTTTGATGAGGACGGGCTTGGGCTCGTCCTCGGTGCGGATGATGTGAATGACCTTGTCGAGGTTGAGAAAGGCGATCAGGTAGCCCGCCAGAATCTCTAACCGTTCCTCGATCTTTGCCAAACGGAAGCGCGAACGACGGACCAGCACTTCGTGCCGGTGGTCGAGGTAAAAGCGCATCGCGGCGCGTAGATCGACGACCTGCGGCACGCCGTCGCGGTCCAGCATATTCATGTTCAGCGGGATTTTGACTTCAAGGTCGCTGAGCCGAAACAGGGATTCCATCAGGATGGCAGGATCGACATTGCGGCTTTTGGGCACGAGGATAAGGCGCACGTCGTCCGCCGACTCGTCGCGAACATCGTCAAGAAGCGGCAGCTTGCGGTTGGTCAGAAGCTCCGCGATTTTCTCGATCAGGCGCGACTTTTGCACCTGATAGGGGATTTCCGTCACGACGATTTGCCATGTGCCTTGCTTGAGCTCTTCTCTCTCCCACCGTGCGCGCAGGCGGAAAGCACCGCGTCCGGTCTTGTAGGCCTCGATGATCGAAGCGCGAGGCTCAATGAGCATGCCGCCCGTGGGGAAGTCCGGCCCCTGCACAAAATCGACCAGCTTTTCGATGCTGGCATTCGGCGTCTTGATGAGATAGCGCATTGCGTCGCACAGCTCGGCGACGTTGTGCGGCGGGATCGACGTCGCCATGCCGACCGCGATGCCCGACGAGCCATTGGCCAGAAGGTTCGGGAAAGCGGCGGGCAGCACGACGGGCTCGTGCCCGCTGCCGTCATAGGTGTCGCGGAAATCGACCGCGTCCTCGTCGATGCCATCCAGCAAAAGACGGGCCACTTCGGTCAGGCGGGCTTCGGTGTAACGCATGGCTGCCGCGCTGTCGCCGTCGATATTGCCGAAATTGCCTTGACCTTCGATCAGGGGGTAACGCTGGCTGAAATCCTGTGCCAAACGCACAAGGGCTTCATAAACGGAGGAGTCCCCATGCGGGTGATATTTACCGATGACGTCACCGACGACACGCGCCGACTTTTTGGGCGGCAGATTGGGCGCGAGTTTCAACTCGGTCATCGCGTACATCAGACGGCGGTGAACGGGCTTCATCCCGTCCCGCGCATCAGGCAGCGAGCGCGACATGATGGTGGACAGCGCATAGGATAAATAACGCTGGCCCAGCGCATCATAAAGCTTGGTGTCCACAATCGGCTGTGGCGGCGTGTCGTCGTTTTTATGTTTGCTTGTGCTTTTTGTCATGGTTCTGTGCGTATGATTTCCCGTTTCCAGCGGCACTTTAGGCGCGAGAGCCGATTCATGCAAGCGTTTGAGCGAGCAAAGAAAAAGCGCGGGACAAAGCCCGCGCTTTGAATGAAGAGAGCCTTGCTTTTGAAAAGTAACTTCTGTCGAAAAAAAATGTGTCATCCCCGCGAAGGCGGGGATCCATGTTTGTCCCGAGGGATAAACTCAACTTTTATGGATTCCCGCCTTCGCGGGAATGACTCGGTTTTTATACAGCACTGCCAACTCCTGAAGAGCAAGCAATATAGAGTCACAATTACTTCAAATCCAGACCAAGAGCCTTGGCGGTGGCTTGAATGGCCGTTTTTCTGTCGGTGCAAAGGCCATTGCCTTTGGCGCGTTCATGCGCGAACCAGGCTTCGAGGGCCTTTTTGTTGGCAGGGTTCTGCGCGGCTTCAAGGACAGATTCTTTAAAGGTCAGTTGCATGGAGGGATCATGGCCTTCCACACCCAAAGCAGCCCATGCGGCGACAACTCTGTTCAAGACGGGATTTTCGGGCGCTTTTGCATAGCCTTGATAATAATTAGAAGTGGTCTTTGCAAAAAAACATCTACAGCAAATACCTTGTGAGGCCTTGTCAGTCATATCAAAGAAACCGTCTATTGTTCGCAAGGCGGAATCACCCACCATGGTTTCAGGAAGCCACCCGTTGCAATTGTCCGTATGGGTTATTCCAGTGAGATTGGCTGCAATATAAAAAAAGCTGTGTTCCATATCCAGCGTTTCACCTTGTTCGCTCATCTCTATCTCTCCTTATCAATCGTTTTGTTTCGATTTAGAACAGGAAAGACTATAAGTACGCCGGTTTCTTTTGAAAAGCTGCTTTGACTTCGTTAACCATAGAAAAAGGACAATTTATGCAACCGCCCCAATTTCCTGCTCTGCCGCTTTTTCAAGGCGCGTGCGATAGAAGTCAGCGAGGCGGGCGCGGGGGAAGGGGAGGGAGCCGTCGATGGGGACGAGGCGGCGGCTCTGGGGGTTGATGAAGACGTGGGTTTGCAGGAAATGGCCGGTCAGGGCGAGGCCTTTCAGGATTTCCCCGTCATCCCAATTCGCCGCGCCGCACAGGAACGAGGGGAGGGGCAAAAGCTTGTCGATATAGGGCGCGGCGGCGGCCGCCGTAACGGCGCGGCCCGTGCGCGGGCTGATGAAGGAAAGGCCGTCTTGGGCCCCCGTCACGGCGCAGCAGGAAAGGTCGAGCCCGTAGCCAAGCGCCTTGAGCAAACCGATTTCCCACGCGATATAGGTCGGAGCCCACAGGCTGGCATCCGGCTGGGAGAAAAGCGCAAGCAGCGCATCGTAAAGCGAAGCCATAGGCTGACGTTCGGGAAGGCTGGCCTCGGTCACGGCGGCGGCACTGGCGATCAGTGCGAGGATTTCGGGGGTTCCCAGCCACGGCGCGGCGGTGGGGGAGAGCGGCTCGACGGCGAAATAGCCCAGATGCTCTGGCAGGCGGGCACGCCAGCGGACGGTGACATGATTGCCGGTTTGCAGGACGGGCCTTTGCTTGTGTCCCTGCCCCCCCGCGACCAGTGCAGCTGTGCGGCCATGCTCGGCGGTCAGCAACGTGACAATCGCCGAGGTCTCCCCGTGCGGTAGTGCCGATAACACAAGTCCTTCGTCCGTCCATTCCATGGAATCGCTTCTAGCACTGTTTTGGTTTCCGAAAAATAAAGAAAGGAGGTTGGCTTGTTTTCCTTGTTGGGTGTAAATCAAGGCACCAATTTGAAAAAGCAAAAGGAACCGGAAAATGAGCGTTTGGGCTACGGCGGCGTTGGCGTTGAGTATGTCGGCGGATGCGTTTGCCGTTTCAATCGGCAAGGGGGTGGTGCTGGATCGGCCTCGTCTGGGACAGGCGGCGCGAACAGGGCTGGTTTTCGGGCTGACGGAAGGCTGTGCGCCCGTTATCGGTTGGGCCCTTGGTTCCGTTGCGGCCTCGTTTATCGCAGCTTATGACCACTGGGTTGCCTTCGGGATTCTGCTTGTGATCGGCCTTCATATGATCGTCGAGGGCCTGCGGAACCAGAATTGCGAGGTCGAGTTGACCAAACCAAAGGATCAAAGCCTGCCTATGCTGATCCTGACCGCTATCGGTACGAGCATTGATTCCATGGCCGTTGGCGTGTCGCTGGCTTTTGCGGCGAGCAATATCTGGGTTGCCGCCGCCAGTATCGGGATGGCGACTTTTACTATGTCCACGCTTGGCATCATGATCGGGCGGTGCGTTGGCTGCCGTCTGGGCCGCTGGGCCGAGATTTGCGGCGGTGTGGGCCTCATCCTTATCGGTACCCGCATCTTGCTTGTTCATCTGGAATGGCTTTAGACGTTCTATACGGTGGGGAAGGGAAGCCTATCCATCCATAAAAAAGCCCCGATGGTACCATCGGGGCTTTTCAGCATCGGGAGGATGCAAAGGCTTGCTTCCTTGCTGTTACCTTCTGTCGCCCATCAGGCTAAGCAGGAATTGGAAGGCGTTGATGAAGTTCATATACAGGCTCAGCGCACCGATAACGGCCAGCTTGCTGTTGGCTTCTTGGCCCCAGTTTTCGCTGTACATCCGCTTGATGTTTTGGGTGTCATAGGCGGTCAGGCCTGTGAAGATGCCGACACCTGCGACAGAGATGACCCATTGCATCATGCCGGACCCCATGAACAGGTTGACCAGCGAGGCAATGAAGATGCCCATGACGCCCATCATGAGGAAGGCCCCCATGCTGGTAAGATCCTTCTTGGTCGTATAGCCCCAAAGAGCCATGGCCGAGAAGGTGGCGGCGGTGATAAAGAACACGCCCGCGATGCTTTGGGTGGTGAAGACCATGAAGATGGTGCTCATCGACAGGCCCATCAGGCTACAAAAAACCCAGAACATGGTTTTTGCCGTCGCCGCAGGCGCACTCATCAGCTTGAAGTTCATGAAGAACATGAACAGCAAAGGCGAGAACATGGCGGCATAGCCAAGGATTTTGTTGCCGAAGATCGCGGCACCGATGGGGGTATAGGCAACGAGCAGCGCGACAAGGCCGGTCACGGCAAGGCCGCCCGACATCGTTCCGAAAACGCGAACCATATGGGCGCGAAGGCCTTCGTCGAAGGTCACGCCTTGGGCGCGGGAAAGGCCGCTTGACGGGGTGAAGGGATTGACCATTTTGTTACCTCGTAAAGGTTGGATTGATAGAACCAATATGGGCCTGTTTCCCCGCATTTCAAGCGAAATCGGTCGAGAGAAGGGAAAACAAGGGGTTAGTGCCCAATTTCTCGAAAGCTCCGTTTTTTTGCCCTTTTTCCGCCCGTATTGTATGATGGAGGATAGGATGTGAATTTGTCTCTTGTGAAAAAGGCGTCACAACGACAAAACTCATCGTCTTTCCGGACAAGTGCCGAGGCTAAGCCTCGGTGCGCAGATCCGGAACCCAGTGACTGTTTCAGAGATGGGCTGGGTTCCGGATTAAACTTTCTTTCGCCGCGAAGAGGCGTCGAAGAGAAAGTTTCTCTGGAAAGACGAAAAATGAAAATCTTTCAATCCCGCCTTTCTGGGCAGGTTTCCTGTTTTGCTTTGATAAGGTTCGAATGATGCGTGATGCGTTGCGATTGTTGTTTTGTTTAGTGGTTCTGGGGCTTGGGCCTGTCGGGGCTTGGGCTGCGCCTATGCAATCCACGCCGCCCGCACCGGTCAAAGCGGGCTTCCTGCCTGTCGTTGGCGAGATCGGCCAGCAGATCACCGAGCTTGTCACGGGCGAGCAGGGCGTCGAGATCGAGCCTCAAGAGACGTTCGGCACCCGCGCTCTGGGGCTTATCCTTGACTCCTTCAAGTTGATTGGCAACGAAAGCGTGAATTTTGTCAGCAATTTTGCCGCGCTGCCTGAGCTGTCTTCATGGTTTACAAAACAAATCGAAGACCCTGCGTCCGCCGCGCGGTGGAGCGAGATCGGCCAGCTTTTACTGCTTGTCGCGGGCGGAGCCTTTGCCGCCGGATGGTTGGCGGATTTGGTGCTGATGCCGCTGCGCCGCCGTATTAATCGCAAGACGTTCGCTTCGCCATGGGCCAAGACTGGCGGCGTTGTGGCATGGCTTCTTTTGTCATTCATTCCTGTCGTTCTCTTCGTCGGGGCCGCCCTCATGATTATGACGGAAAACGATCCGTCCAAGCTGGCGCGTTTTATCGTGATGACGGTTGTCTATGCGCTCGCGTTGCTGCGCCTTTTGCGCGTCTTTCTGCGTTTTTTCCTTGCGCCGCGCGTGACGGCCTTGCGGTTTGTTCCCTTGTCTACTCCGGCGGCTTTATCAATCGAAACCTGGGTGACATGGTTCGGCGCGGTGATGATTTTCGGTTATTTCACCAAGCAGCTCGCCACCGTCCTGAAGGTACCGACTTCCGCTATTTCCGGCTTTACCAGCCTGATCGCGCTGATTGTCGTGAGCATGACCATCACGGTGATTGTTAAAAAGAAATCCATTGTCTCAACCATGCTGCGTGGTGACTTGTCGGCGGCGCGGGCCCAGCATTCGTTGACCGACAGCCTGCGCGTCTGGCTGGCGCGAAGCTGGCATGTGCTGGCCATTTCCTATCTGGTTATCGGCTATATCGTGACCATGCTCGGGCCGACAGGCGGTTTTGCCAAGATGCAGCAAGGCACCGTGGGAACCCTTTTGTCGTTGGTCTTTATCCGGCTCGGTTTTTATTTTGCGGCCAAGATCCGTTACCACAAAAGCGAGGGCGAGGTTTCTTCGGGCATCTATCGGCCCGTTCTTCGCTTTATGTTGAAGGCGGCCATTTGGTGTTGGGGTGTCGCTGGCGTTATGGCCTCGTGGGGCGTCGATGTGCAACTGATCATTTCAAGCCCGTGGGGCCAGCGGGTTTTGGGGTCTGCGTTTTCAATTGGCTCGACCTTTTTGCTGGTGGTTGCGGTTTATGAAATGCTCAATGCGGCGATTGAGCGCAAATTGAACAAGCGCGATCCCACTGGCCGCGTCGTCCAAGTCAATTCACGCGCGCGTACGCTTTTGCCGATGGTTCAAAAGGCGGCAATTATGTTGCTGACGGTGATTGTCGGGCTTGTGACGCTTTCCGAGCTGGGGATTAATATCGCGCCGCTTCTGGCTGGTGCTGGTGTCCTTGGTGTTGCCGTCGGCTTTGGGTCCCAGACGCTGATTAAAGACTTTCTGACGGGCCTGTCGATCATCCTTGAGGATAATATTGCCGTCGGTGACTCGGTCATTATCGGCGGGAACAAGGGGATTGTCGAAAACCTGTCAATCCGCACGGTCCGTCTGCGCGATGTAAACGGCTCGCTGCACATCATTCCGTTCAGCGAGATCGCGACCATCACGAACGAGTCCAAGATATTCTCTTACGCGTTGATGGACGTTGGCGTTTCCTATGACACCGACCTGGATCATGCGATCGAGGTTATCAAAGCCACGGGCAATGCCATGCGCAAGGAAACCGGCGTGAAGGAGATGATTTTGGAGGACATGGAAATGCTGGGCGTCGAGTCGCTTGGCGACTCCTCGATTGTCATTCGCTCTCGCATGAAAACGGAGGCCGGAAAGCAAAGCATTGTGCGCCGCGCCTTCCTTCTGCGCCTCAAAAAGGCCTTCGATGCCGAAAAGATCGAAATCCCATTCCCCACCGTTACCCAAATCCACAGGGGTGGGGTAAAACCAACGGCCTGATGAAAACACCCGCTACGTCATCGCGAGGACCCTCGCGAAAGCGGGGGGACGTGACGATCCAGTCCCCAAGTTTCCAGCAGGAGGGCTGGATTGCCGCGCTCCCTTCGGTCGCTCGCAATGACGAAGACGGCGCGACTCGTGAGTCATTTCATCGAGCGGTCGGTATAAGGGGCTTACTGTTGGCGACGCTCGATCCCGCTTTTACCCGTGCACCGCTTTTGCCAGATCACCAACGAAGGTCAGGGCGTCGTCGAGCATGGTGGGGGAGGGTTTGCCGTAGTCGTCCAGATGGGCGGAGATGCGTTTGACGATGGCACTGCCGATGATGACGCCGTCGGCCAGCGCGGCCATTTCATGCGCTTGGGCAGGGGTGTTGACCCCGAAGCCGATGGCAATCGGCAGGTCCGACTGGGCACGGATTGCGTCGATGTTGGTTTTGACATTGGCGGCCTCGGCACTCGCGCTGCCCGTAATCCCCGTGATGGAGACGTAGTAGAGAAAGCCGCTAGCATCCTTCAAGACGGTGGGCAGGCGTTCTGCGTCCGTCGTCGGGGTGACAAGGCGAATGACCCTCAGGCCCCTTGCGGCGGCGGGGACGCGGAACTCCTCATCCTCTTCGGGCGGCAGATCGGGCACGATAAAGCCATCCACGCCTGCTTTTTGTGCGTCGTCCAGAAAGCGCATGGGCCCATAGCTATAGATCGGGTTGTAATAGCCCATCAGCACGATCGGCGTTTCATTGTCCTTGGTTCGAAAGTCGCGCACCATGTCCAAAATCTTGGCGAGCGTGATCCCCTCGCGCAGGGCTTGGTTGTTGGCGGCTTGAATGGCGGGGCCGTCGGCCATCGGATCGCTGAACGGCACGCCGATCTCGATCAAATCCACGCCAGCGGCGGGCAGCTTTTCCAAAAGCAGGGGATAGGCCCCAAGGTTCGGATAGCCCGCCGTCGTGAAGGCGATGAAGGCCTTGCGGCCCTGTTCGCGCAGCGTGTGAAAGCGGGTGTCGATGCGGTTTGGCTCGGCCATCAGATTTGGACTCCCAGTCTTTCGGCAACGGTGAAAATATCCTTGTCGCCGCGCCCCGACAGGTTCACGACCATCAGATGATCGCGGGGCAGGGAGGGCGCGATTTTGCCGACATAGGCCAGCGCGTGCGAGGGCTCCAGCGCGGGGATGATGCCCTCAAGCTTGCTGCATAACTGGAACGCCTCAAGGGCTTCGTCGTCGGTGACGGCGACATAGGACACGCGGCCATTATCGTGCAGCCACGCATGCTCTGGCCCCACACCGGGATAATCGAGGCCTGCGCTGATCGAATGGGCCTCTTGAATCTGGCCGTCTTCGTTTTGAAGGAAATAGCTGCGCATGCCGTGCAGGATTCCGGCGCGGCCTCCCGTCAAGGCGGCGGCGTGCATGCCTGTCGCGATACCGTGACCGGCGGCTTCCACCGCATGAATGGCGACAGAGGGATCATCAAGAAACTCGTGGAACAGGCCCATAGCATTCGATCCGCCGCCCACGCAGGCGACGAGCGAATCCGGTGTGCGCCCTTCGGCTTCCATCAATTGCTGGCGCGTTTCACGCCCGATGATGGATTGGAAATCGCGCACCATGGCGGGATAAGGATGAGGGCCCCCGACGGTGCCGATGATGTAATAGGTATCGTCGATATGGCTGACCCAGTCGCGCAGGGCCTCGTTCATCGCGTCTTTAAGCGAGCGAGAGCCGCTCTTGACGGGGCGGACCTCTGCGCCCAAAAGGCGCATGCGAAATACGTTGGGACGCTGACGCTCGATGTCCAGCTCGCCCATATACACGACGCAGGGCAGGTTGAAGAGCGCGGCAACGGTGGCCGTGGCCACGCCATGCTGGCCCGCGCCTGTCTCGGCAATGATGCGCTTTTTGCCCATGCGTTTGGCCAGCAAAATCTGGCCCATGCAATGGTTGATCTTGTGCGCGCCCGTATGGTTCAGCTCCTCGCGCTTGAGATAGATTTTCGCCCCGCCGAAATGCTCGGTCAGGCGCGGCGCATAGTAAAGCGGCGAGGGCCGCCCGACATAGTGCTTCAGGTAATCGTCAAGCTCAAGCTGAAAGGCCGGATCGGCCTTGGCCTCGTTATAGGCTTTCTCCAGCTCAAGGATCAGAGGCATCAGCGTTTCGGCTACATACCGCCCGCCATAGGGGCCAAAATGGCCCTTGTCATCGGGAACGGCGCGCAGCGAGGCGTTATCTTCATCGGTGTTTTGCATAAGGCTGTTTAGCAAAAGAAGGGGGCGGAATAAAGTAAAAGCGACTCGGGATGTTTGGTTGGAGAGGGGGATAAAGATGAGTCATTCCCGCGAAAGCGGGAATCTATCTGTTAAGGTTATCCCATTGGATCGGCATGGATTCCCCGCTTTCGCGGGAATGACTCGGTATTTGTAAGGGCCTTCCAGGTCTTAATAAGGCTACAGCCCCTCACCCCTTCCCAAGCCTTGTCAACGCCGCTCCGGCGTTTTTCAGGCCTTGGGCGACGTCTTCCTTGTCCGCGAAGGTATAGGCGCCATAGCTGATGACGGGCTCTAGTCCGGGGCCCCAGACCTTGGCCAGCGTGACATGCAGCAGGCTGGCGATAGCCTCGCCCTTCAGCCATGCGTTTTGGTTGTCGCAGCGGGGGAGCAGGACGCCGAACTCGTCGGGGGCCAGCTGGCCCACCACGTCGCTGCGGCGCACATGAGTTAGCAGGGCCTCGCCCACGGCCTGTAAAGCCGCCTGAGCCAGCGCGGCCCCGTGGCGGTCTTTAACGGCTTGAAGGTTCTCTATATCGAAGTAAAGGACGCTAGAGGTGTTGCCATAGCGTTCGTCAAGAGCCAGAAGCCGCGCGACCTCGCGGTTGAAATCGGGGCGGGTGAGGAGCGACGCGCCGGGCGTTTCATCATCCGGTTTTGATCGTTCCATGATTTTGAGGCGGGTTTCAAGCTCCTGTATCCGCACGCGGGCTAAAACCAGCTCCTCACACAAGCCGCGCCAAACGTCGCGCTGATCCGCGCTGAGCGGCGCATCAGACAGAGAATCGGTTAACAGGTCAACGGGGCTGGACAAAGGGGGGCTCATTTCGAGGCAGGGCTTACACAATACTCTAGGCATTTCCTGAAAAAAACATTAACCTGCCTTTTTGCCATAAGAGGATTCACATGCCGCGCAAGACAGAGACCAAGACGGTCAAGAAAACCGTTTCCCCCGCCCAGCCCTTGGTCGGGATCATTATGGGAAGCCAGTCCGATTGGGCCACCATGGAAAACGCTGCCAACGTGCTGGAAAGCTTTGGTGTTGTTTACGAAAGCCTGATTGTGTCCGCGCATCGCACGCCCAAAAGGCTCTTTGAGTATGCCACAATGGCCGCCGAGCGCGGGATCAAGATCATCATCGCGGGCGCGGGCGGCGCGGCGCATCTGCCCGGCATGACGGCTTCGCTTACCGCGCTGCCTGTGCTCGGCGTGCCTGTAACGAGCCGCAGCCTTGATGGCCTGGATAGCTTGCTCTCGATTGCCCAGATGCCTGCGGGCGTGCCCGTCGGGACGCTGGCCGTCGGTACAGCGGGGGCGATCAACGCGGGGCTTCTGGCTGTGTCTATTCTGGCGTTACAGGATGACAGGCTCGCCGCGCTCTATGCCGAGTGGCGCGATGTTCAAACAGCCTCCGTTGCCAAGGCCCCCAAGGATGAGGAAGAAGCCAAGCCTGCCAAGAAGGCTGCGGTCAAGAAGAAGACGGCGAAGAAGTAATGCCAACGGCTCGATGAAAACACCCACGGCGTCATTGCGAGGAGGCCTTGGCCGACGAAGCAATCCAGTCCTCCTGCTTGAAACTTAGGGGCTGGATCGCCACAGCCCCTTCGGGGCTTCGCGATGACGGTAGTCGAGATGACGTATTTCGAGGAGCGCGATAGAGGAAAGATTCATGAGAACACTTCCAGCAGGATCGATGATCGGCATTTTGGGTGGCGGGCAACTGGCGCGGATGACGGCTCTTGCGGCGGCGCGGCTTGGGTTTCCGTGTCATGTCTTTTGCGCCTCGGCGGACGAGCCCGCTTTGGATGTCTGCGCTGCGCGGACCGTGGCGGCGTTCGATGATTGCGAGGCTTTGACTCGTTTTGCACAATCCGTCGCCGTTGTCACGCTGGAGTGGGAGAATGTGCCGCTTGAGGCTCTGGATAGTATCGCCGCGATCACGCCCGTGCATCCTTCCGCCTCCGTGCTGCGTGTCGCGCAAGATCGCGGGCTGGAGAAACGCTTCGCCCGCGAGGTCGGGGTTGGGACCGCAGATTTTGCGATTGTCAAATCCGCCGAGGACTTGCAGAACGCGATGGAGCGGTTCACGCTTCCCGCGATTTTGAAATCCACGCGCATGGGCTATGACGGGCGCGGGCAGGTGACGATTACGGCGGGCATGGATGCCGCTGAGGCATGGGCCCAGATGGGCAGCAGTGAAGGTATTCTGGAAGCTTTCGTCGCGTTCGAGCAAGAAGTCTCCGTGATCGTGGCGCGACGCGAGGATGGGGCCCTGACGGCTTATCCGCCCGTTCAAAATATCCACCGCGATCATATTCTGGCTGAGACTCACGCGCCCGCCGCGCTTGATCCTGCCACCCAAAAAGAAGCCACCGCGCTCGCCAGCCAACTGGCGATGCAGCTTCATGTTGTCGGGCTGTTGGCGGTTGAGCTGTTTGTTTTGAAAGAGCCCAACGCGAAAGGCCAGCGCGTGCTGATGAACGAGATCGCGCCGCGCCCGCATAATTCAGGGCACTGGACGATTGATGCCTGTCCGTGCAGCCAGTTTGAAATGCTGGTGCGTTGCGTCGCTGGCTTGCCGCTCGGCAGCGCAGTGCCGCACAGCCAAGCCGTCATGCACAATATTCTGGGGCAGGATATTGCGAAGTGCCAAACCTATATCGCCGATCCGTCCGCCTGCCTTCACCTCTATGGCAAAAAAGAATCCCGCACAGGCCGCAAAATGGGCCACGTCACTTTCCTGAAGGGAAAGTGGGATTAACCATAGAAGCAAGTTGACGTTTCTATATTTTCACGAAAAGATAATTCATCAGGTTTTGTAAGGGAGGGTTGTGTGATGATGAAGATTATAATGGACGGTGACAAGATTATTCCTGATGAGCGTGTTGATGATATTTGTGAGAGGATCAGCTGGCTGAAATGTGAGCACCGGCGGGCTATTCATGCAAGGGGCACAGGGCAGGACCAGAGCAGAAGTCCGCTCCCCCTTCCAGAATTAGAGCGACTTATAGAAAAACCGGACACGGTTGTTTCTATCCAGACCAAGTTTTATCTACAGAAAAGCGGTTTTATGGATGTTCATGGTAATATCCCGAATGACGTTCGCGCCGTTTATTCTGCCGTGGCCTATGACGAGATTTTCTTGTCGGCAAGTTACAAAAGGACTTTAAAGCAGTTTTTCGAGACTGATCATGGGGCAATGGCTCCTCATGATCTGACAAAACTGATCAAGAGCTTTGGTGCCAGGCGGGCTGCCGATCGGGAAAAGTATCCAAACAACGAACTTATTTTGCTGGAGCGGCATAAAACGACGCTGCGTCCCGATCCTATGTATCCGTTCAGGGCTCAATGGGGAACGAAAGCGATCAAGGCGGATTTGCCCTTTATGCGCTTCCCCGGCCTTGGGACGTAAGTAACCGAGTTATGCGTTTCAATTCCTCTCCCCTAGCGGGAGAGGATGGAAAAACTTGGGCTTAGCGAATGCTAAGTCCATAGTTTTTGCTGGCAAGGGGGTAAAAACTCTACGACGCCTTACCCCCACTCTTGCAAAATCTAAGACTTACTTCGTAAGCCTAAGATTTTGCTTTCTCCCCCGCCAGGGGGGAGAGCTATTGTGGGCAACGCAAGTCATTTTTTGGATTACGCAAGCCTACTCCCCCATCAGCCATTTGATGTCGTCTTGGGTGAGGGCGGCGGCGGCGGCGGGTTTGTCGCCGAACAGGGCGGCGGCTAGTTTGGCTTTGCGCTGCTGCATTTCAAGGATGCGCTCTTCCACCGTGCCTTCGGCGATCAGCTTGTAAACGAAGACATGCTTGTTTTGCCCGATGCGGTGGGCGCGGTCGGTGGCTTGATTTTCCACGGACGGATTCCACCACGGATCATAATGGATGACCGTATCGGCAGCGGTGAGGTTCAGGCCCGTGCCACCCGCTTTCAGGCTGATAAGGAAGAGGGGTACCTCGCCGTTTTGGAAGCGTTGGATCGGCGTCGCGCGGTCTTTGGTGGTGCCGCGCAGCTCGACAAAGGGGATGTCCAGTTCCTTGACTTCGCGCTTGATGATGTCGAGCATCGAGGTGAATTGCGAGAAGAGCAGAATCTTCCGTCCTTCCTCAATCAGTGTCGGCAGCATTTCTTTCAGCTCATCCAGCTTGGCGGAGGTATGAACCTTTCTGGCGGCCTCGATTTTGACAAGCTCGGGATCGCAGCAGGTCTGGCGCAGTTTAAGCAGCGCGTCGAGGATCACAATCTGGCTGCGCCCAAGGCCTTTGGCAGCAATCTCGTCGCGCACGCGGTCGCTCATCACATGGCGCACGGTTTCGTACAGATCGCGCTGGTCGTCGCCGAGTGTGACGCGGCGGATGATTTCGGTCTTGGGGGGCAGCTCTTTGGCGACTTCGGTTTTAAGGCGGCGCAGGATAAAGGGCCGCAGGCGACGCACCAGCAAATCCTTGCGGTCGCCGTCGCTGTTATTTTCAATCGGATTGCGATAGTGGCGGTTAAAGCTTTTATGATCGCCCAAAAGGCCGGGCATCAGGAAGGTGAAGATCGACCATGCCTCGCCAAGATGGTTTTCAACGGGCGTGCCGGTCAGGCATAACCGCTGTGCCGCCTGAAGCGCGCAAGCGGCCTGCGTCATCTTAGCCGCTGGGTTCTTGATGGCTTGCGCCTCGTCAAGGATGACAAGCGACCATTTGATCGGGGCAAGTTGTTCCTTATCACGCGGCAAAAGGGGATAGGTTGTCAGCACGACATCGTACTTGCCCACATTTTTGAACTGGCTGGCCCTGTCTTTGCCATGGAGCGTCAGGATTTTGAGGGCAGGCGTAAAGCGCGCGGCTTCAGCTTGCCAGTTGCCGACAAGGCTGGTCGGCATCACGATCAGGCAAGGCTTGCCGAGTTTTTTGTTTTCCTTCAGTGCGAGAAGATAGGCGAGGGTCTGGATCGTTTTGCCAAGCCCCATATCGTCGGCCAGAATGCCGGACAGGCCATAGGTCCCCAGAAAATGAAGCCAGTTGGTGCCATCGATCTGATAGGGACGCAGCTTGGCGTCCAGCCCTTCGGGCAGCGGCTTTTTCTCGATCCCCGCAAAGTCGCCCAGTTTTTCGACCAGCTTGCGTAGTTGGCCTTCGCCCAGCCATCTTTTGCTGGTGATGGCTTCCAGTTTTAAAAACGCCGCCGTCAAATCCATCGACACGCGCAGCTTGCCGTCGGGATCAAGGGCCTTGTCGTCGAAAAGTTCGATTAGTGTTTTAAGGATGGTATAGATGCGTTCGGCGGGGAGCGCGAGCGTACGCCCGTCGGGCAGGGGGGCATAGCAGGTGTCGGTTGTCTTCAGATACTCGATATCGTCTGCCGAGCGGATTTGCTTGATCATCCCGACAAGGATCGGCAAAAGCGGCGTGCGCTGGCCGCCGATATTGATGCCGAGATCCATAGAGAACCACCACGCGCCGTCTTGGGTAAAAGAGGCTTCAATCTCTTCGCTGTCGGGACGGATGATGGTGCTTGTCACTTCCAGATCGCCGGTGACGACATAGCCTTCCTGCGCCAGTTTTCCGCGCGTCTTGTGCAGGAAATCCTGCCAGAACCATGGCGAGGCGTCGGCTTGTGGTTGCAGCGGGGCGGCGTCTTGATCCAACGCACCGTTGTCGATCATTACTCCTGTGACAGGCGGCGGCAGGTGCAGGCCGTGCTTTTCAAGATCGGCGATGATCGCTTTTTCGGCGGCGGCGTTGCGTTTGTGCAGGATGATTTTGTCATCCGTTGTTTCGGCGAAAGTGGCATTGTCATCCGTCGGCGACACGCTTGTGCCGTTGTAATCGAAAGAAAGCTGAAGCCTGATTTCGCTGCGGCTGGTTTCGGTGCCCGCGACAATGTGGCTGGCCAGCGCGAGGCGCGGCACGGGCTGGGCAGCTTTATTCTTACTTTGCGTGATATCGAACGGCGCGGGGATGCTTTCTGTCGCTTTGGGAAGCCGCTTGCGCAGGATTTTCGCTTCCTCTTGTGAAAGGGGCGGCAGGTTCAGGAAATGCGCGATCAGCCTTGGCTCTTTGTCGCAAAGGATCGGCCCCGTCTGCATCGTTTGCGGGTCCAGATACCAGGGATAGCGCATGCCAAGGACGCGCAGGCCCTGTCGTTCGGGGCGGATGACGCTGCGTTGTTTTTGGTCGGCGGTCAGGTGCCATGACAGCTTCCCTTGAACCGCCTCACCAAGGGACAGCGGATAAAGACAGGCCTCATCGTAAAAAGCGCGGCCCGTGTCGACAATGCGCGAGAGTGAATAGTTGATCGAAGACAAATCGCTGGGGGCCTCCCACGATAAGGGCGCGTTGTAATAGTCGGTATTTTGCATCTGGCCCAGAAGGAACAAATCCTCGTCCGTCACGGCGCGGCCCGTTTGTTTCAGCCCGTAAAGCTGGCCTGAGGAAATCTGTTTCTTGCGGCCCCAGTTGCCGTCGCGCAGCTTGTGCTGCAAAAACGGGGTCACGCGCAGCCCCGCCGCCGTGTTGGGGTCAAGGATGATGGCATACACGACGCGCTCTTCCGATAGCGGTACGTCCAGCGGCTTGTCAGGGCTTTCGAAAAAGTCCAGCCATTTGGCGACGCGCGGTGAAAGCTGGGCCGAGGTCGCGCTCGTCTTGCCGCGCTTGGCTCCGGCGACGCCGATTCGCTCGCTCAGGCGGCTTTCCTGTGCAATCGCCTCGTAAAGCGCGGCGACGCTATGCTTGCACATATAGCCCACGGGGCAAGAACAAATGGCGTCAATCTCCATGCCGAGGTGACCTTTGCCGATCGTGATCTGGACGTGATAGGGCTTTTGGGCTGTACCTTGGACAAGGGCTTTGATTTGTGTGCCGTGTTCATCGACATCGACATGCAGAACATGACCCTGCGTCTGGTAAATCCGGCCTCGATTGTGGTCTCGGTCATCAAAATTACGGGTAATATCCTGAACGGTGAAAAGCACAGACAGCCTCGGTCTTTGGGACAAAACGGTGAACGGCGCAGGATACGCGCCCGCGCCGCTCATTTCAAGGCTTCGGTTTTGTTAAATCCGGCTTTTTACACCCACAAACCGACCCGTTCCTTGATTTCTTTGAGGTGTTTTTGGGTTAGGGCGTTGGCTTTTTCGGCGCCCTTGGCCAGAATCGCGTCGATTTCGGCGGGATCGGCCATCAGCTCGCGCATGCGGTTTGTGATGGGGACCAGCTTGGCGATGGTGAGATCGGCCAAGTCTTTTTTGAAGGTGGAGAAAGTCTCCCCCGCATGTTCGCGCAGCACGCCTTCCAGCGGACGGTCCGCCATCGCGGCATAGATCGAGACGAGGTTCTGGGCCTCCGGCCTTTTGGCGAGGTCTTCCAGCGTGTCGGGCAGGGGCTCTGGATCGGTCTTCGCCTTGCGGATTTTCAGCATGATCGTGTCGGCGTCGTCGGTTAGATTGATACGCGAATAATCGGATGTGTCCGACTTGCTCATCTTCTTCGCGCCGTCGCGCAGCGACATGATGCGGGCCGCCTCGCCCATGATCAGCGGTTCGGGGATCGTGAAATACGCACCATAGCGGTTGTTGAAGGCGATGGCGACATCGCGGGTCAGCTCAAGATGCTGCTTTTGATCCTCGCCAACCGGCACATGGCTGGCCTGATAGATCAGGATGTCGGCGGCCATCAGGATGGGATAGCTGTAAAGCCCCAGCAGTTGCAGGTCGCGGTTCTTGCCCGCCTTGTCCTTGAACTGGGTCATGCGGTTCATCCAGCCCAGCGGGGTCAGGGTGCTGAGCAACCAGCTAAGCTCCGTGTGCGCGGGCATACAGCTTTGCACGCACAGGGTGCTTTTGTTGGTGTCGATCCCTGCGGCGATATAGGCGCAGGCGACTTCGCGGATCGCCTTGCGCAGTGTCGCGGGGTCTTGCGGGAGGGTCAGGGCGTGCAGATCGACGACGCAGTAATAGCACTCGTAATCGTCCTGAAGCTTCACCCAGTTTTTAAGCGCGCCCAGATAGTTGCCGAGGTGAAGATTGCCGGTGGGCTGCATGCCCGAAAAAATACGTTTCATAGGAAGACTCCTGCACAAAAGGAAAAGGACGAAAAAAAGCAAAGGGGGAGGATGGCAGTCAAAGCCGATCCGTCAGCAAAGGCGGATCAACGCCATCGGCCGGTTGTGCGGGAAAGGAAGTTTATGAAAACAGTCTGTCTCATGATCCTGATGCTTTTGCTCTGTGCCGGTCAATCTTGCTGTTTGCCAACAAGTCCGGCAAAATCGCGCAGTTTCACCGCGCCAGTCAGGCTTAATAGCACGGCATAGGCGACCGAGGAAAGCCCTATAATCGCCGTCAGAGCCCCGATTTGGCTCCAGAAAGCGTGGTTTTCGAACAAAAAGGCCGTTTGCCGCAGGACGAACGCGGCGACAAGTCCCATACCGATGGCACTGCTGATTATAGGAACGAGACGCCTTTTTAAAGCTGCATCGCCCAGCGTATCCCCACGCTTGCGCAAGGCGAGATAAAGCAGGGCGGCGTTCAGCCACGAGGCACAGGTGGTTGCCATGGCCATGCCGATATGTGCCATCGGGCCGAGCAGGAGGAGGGCTATGCCGACATTCGTGGCCATACAGATCATGGCGATGCGCACGGGCGTGCGCGTATCCTGCCGCGAGAAAAAGCGCGAGGCGAAGACTTTGGAAAGCAGGAAGGCGGGCACGCCCAGCGCATAGACCGACAAGGTTGCGGCGGTGGCTAGCGTATCGGCATGGGTAAAGCGGCCATGCTCGAAAAGCGTTTGGATAATCGGCTGCGCCGCGATGCCAAGCCCAACGGCGGCGGGCAGGCCAAGGATCAGGCAGAACTCGATCGCGCGGCTGACAAAATGCTGGACCTTTTCCTTGTCGCCATGCGCCTCGTGCCGCGAGAGAAGCGGCAGCAGCGTCGTCGCCACCGCAATGCCCAGAATGCCGAGCGGAAGCTGGTTGAGCCGGTCGGCATAGTACAGATAGGAAACCGCGCCCGTCGGCAGGGTAGAGGCCAAAATGGTGGTGAGCAGCAGGTTGATTTGCGCCGCCCCCGCGCCGACGGCTCCGGGGCCTATTTGCCGGAAAAGGGTGCGTGTGGATTGGCTCAGGCGCGGTCTGACCAGATGCAAAACCGCCCGCGCGCGCCAGCAACTGATCGCCAGCCACCCCGCCTGCACGCCGCCCGAAATTGTCGTGGCGATAGCCAGCGTCCTGCCCGTTTCCCACCCAAAGATGTGCGCAAGGTAAAGCCCCGCGATCAGCACGATATTGAGCATGATCGGCGCGGCTGCCCCCGGCCCAAAGCGGCCACGCGCGTTGAGCACGCCGCTTTGCAGCGCGGTGATGGAGATCAGGAGAAGATAGGGAAAGGTGATTTGGCTATACGTGACGGCAAGGGCATATTTTTCCGGCTCGTCATGGAATCCCGGAGCCATCACACGGATCACCCACGGCATGGCTGCAATCATAAGGATCGTGAACGGAGTCAAAAGCGCAATCAGCATGGCCAGCGCGTGATCGGCGAATTCTTGCGCGGCTTTCTCGCCGTTCACTTCGGTTTCTTTGGTGTAAAGCGGCACGAAGGCGGCAGAAAAAGCCCCTTCGGCAAACAGGCTGCGGAACAGGTTGGGAAGGCGTTGCGCTACGAAAAAAGCATCCGCCTGAAAGCCTGCGCCCAGAAACGTCGCCGTCAGCGTATCGCGCACAAAGCCCGCCATGCGACTGAGCATCGTAAACCCGCTAACCGTAAAAAGCGCACGCGCAAAGCTCATGGAGTAATTTTTCCTTTATGGTTTGATAAAGCGAACCCACGATGAGTCGAAGCCCAGATTGGCGATTGTTTTTTCAAAATCAAAAACAGGAGGCCTCTTAACCGA
>Ga0209373_10000997_pt1 | contig 37480 bp, 36 predicted proteins | sample Higcelweek5metaG_FD_187173 | JGI IMG/M metagenome (GOLD analysis project Ga0209373, IMG submission 187173) | Freshwater pond sediment microbial communities from the University of Edinburgh, under environmental carbon perturbations - High... | ecosystem: Environmental > Aquatic > Freshwater >... | reverse complement strand
TGGGCAACACGTTCTGGCCGGTGCGGCCGGGCACATTGTACAAAATGAAGGGCATGGACGTCTCGGCGGCCAGGGCCTTGAAGTGGGCCACCAGACCGTCGGGCGTGGGTTTGTTGTAGTAGGGGGTGATGATGAGCGCGGCGTCGGCCCCGGCCTTTTTGGCCAGCGCCACCAGCTCTATGGCCTCGCGGGTGTTGTTGGACCCGGCGCCGGCGATGACGGGCACGCGGCCTTTGACCTGGTCCACGCAGATTTTGATGACCTGGCCCTGTTCCGCATGGGACAAGGTGGCCGCCTCGCCGGTGGTGCCGCAGGGCACAACGCCGTCGATGCCTTGTTCAATCTGCCATTCGATGAAGGCTCTGTAAGCCTCCTCGTCCACGGCGCCGTTCTTGAACGGCGTCACCAGTGCGGTAAACGCGCCGCGAAAGCTCATTCAGTCCTCCTTCTAGTCGGTGCCCATGCTGTGCATGAGCGTGAGCATCTGCGGGTTTTCCTGATATTGATCGGTCAACCCGAAGAGGTTCATACGAATATTTTTGTCGTCCGTCCATTTGAAAGTGGAATTGTGCTCCGGCCAGGCGAAAATTTCAATCCGCAGAACGGACTTGCCCTGCGAGTAAGAGCGCGCCCAGGCTGTTTTGCCTCCGGCGGCCAGCACCGTCTGGCCGATTCCCGGGCCGGACCCCAGCAGAATGTCCGGCAGGGGGCCTTGCGACGCCAGCAGCTCCTGCTCGTGCAGGTAGCCCCAGGGGCTCATGGCCACAATGAGCTGCATGCTGCCGCGCGCCTTCTGCACAGCGTTGTGCACCTGGTGGATGAGGTTTTGGGGCACGGAGCGGGCCCTGGCGTCTAGGGGCGGCAGCAGCAGCACGGCGATTTTCGGCCCGCCCTGCGTGTGCAGAACGTGCTGCTCCAGGTGGTCGGAGCCGTGCCAGGAGGCCCGCGGCTGCACTCCGGCCGCTTTGAGCTGGGCGCGTTCTTCCGGGGTGATGAAGACGAGATCGTGGTGCAGGAGGTCGAAGGCCTTGGCCATGAAGTTCAGGCGCTTGTGCGTTGGCGGCTTGGCCGCCTGAGACTGGGCGAACTCGTATCCCCCGGCCAGAAAATAGACCGGCGACTCACTGGTCGCACCCTTTTTGAGGGCTTGCTGCGCGCTGGCCCGCCGGGCCAGACCTCCGACGGTTTTACCCCCTCAAGACGGACAGGGGCGAACCTCGCCTTCGGTATTGGCGCAAAAAAGGAGGGTGAGCCGAGGCCCACCCGCCATGGCTTGCGAAGCAAGCGCCAGGAACGATACGAAGAGGAAAAGAAGGATGCGGGACATCAGTCGTTGATGAATTCCTTGAGTTCCTTGCCGGGGCGGAAGAAGGGCAGCCGCTTGGGGTGCACTTCGACAACCGTGCCGGTCTTGGGATTACGGCCGGTGTAGCCGTCGTAGTCTTTGACTTTGAAGCTTCCGAAACCGCGGATTTCAACCCTGTCGCCAGCGACCAGGGCATCCTTGATGGAGTCGAAGAACGCACTGACGACCTTGGTGGCATCGTCAACGTGCAGCTTCTTCTCTTCCGCCAGCGCCTTGATGAGTTCACTCTTATTCATGGACCGCTCCGTATTGTTGGGCAGTTCGTGGCACTGTGCCACAGGCTCTGTGGGGGGCACATGTCAGCATCTATTCCTACCTATGCCTAATGTGCAGCTATTCCGTCAAGGGTTTCGTTAGGTTGGCGTTGAAAGAATTTGCTTCAGGGCCATGCGGCCGGCAATGGCCTCCAAATTCTCCTCGCGGTAGCGCGCCACGCGCGTGGCCAGCTTCGTGATGTCGCGCATGCCGGGGCAGTCCGGGGCGTGCCGGGCAAGAGGCGTCTGGTTGATCACGGCCTGGGTCACCGTGCGGTCCAGGCGCACATGGCCCAGGTTCATGAGCTCGAAACCGAGGAAGCTCTTGCAGGCCATGTTCAGACGCTGGAATGTCTCCTTGGCCTCCTGGGCCGTGGCCTGGTTCACCACCACCAGAAAATCGCGCACCCCGAAACGGGCGTTGAGCACCTTGATGATGGCGTAGCCGTCGGTGAGCGAGGTGGGCTCCGGGGTCACCAGCACCACGCGCATCTGCGCCATGCGCGCAAGGGAGAGCACCGTGCCGCTGATGCCCGCGCCAAGGTCCAGGATGAGGAACTCGTAGCCGGACACCAGGTCCGTGAGCTTGTCGAAAAGCGCCGTCTGCTGGTTCTGGTCCATCTCGACCATTTCGGGCACGCCGCTGGCGGCTGGTAAGATGTCCAGGCCGGGCTCCACGCTCTGCACCACGTCCGCCGCGTTGGCCGAGCCCGCCAGCATGTCCTGGAGGTTCTTCTCCGGGGCCAGGCCCAGAAGCACGTCGAGATTCGCCAGGCCCAGGTCGCAGTCCATAAGCAGCAGTTTGTGGCCCTGGTCGCGCAGGGCGAAACCCAGGTTCAAGGAGATGTTGGTCTTGCCCACGCCGCCCTTGCCGCTCATGACGCACAGGCTGACGGTTTTGCCGGGATTGATGCCGCTCATTGTCCTCTATTCCTGTTATTCCGGCAACTTCTTGCCAGTAAAGAGAAAGTGCTTTTCGCTGGCGCGCACCAACGTCTCGCGCGAGGCCAGGACCGCGTCCGCGCAGGGGGCCACTTCCAGCCGATTTCCGCCCAGGCGCCGGGCCTCAAGCAAGGCCTGTTCCGCGCGTTCGAGCAGCGCCGCGGTGGTCAGTTCCACCAGCCCGCCGTAGCCCACCAGCCCGGCGGAGCACACGAGGTTCGGTTCGCTGACCTGGCGGATGCGCCGCAACATGCCGCCGAGCTGCCGTTCCGCAGCCGCCAACGGCATGCCGGAGAGCACCACCGCGACGATGCCGTTGTCCACCAGGGCCGCGTGGTCGAAGCTGCGCAGCTGGGCGCGGGCCAAGTCGAAGACCGCAGCCACGGCGTCTGCCAGTTCCGGCTCGATGAGCGCCAGGGCCAGAGGCTGCTGGCAGTGCCGCGCGCGGTCCATTTCGCACAGCAGAAAATGGTGCAGCAGCTCCTCGGCGGGCTCGTGCGGCAGAACGCCCAGGCTGCGGGCAAGCTGTCCGGCCGGAGCGGCGCGCCAGGCGTCCAGCTCCAGTTCGCGCTGGAGCGTGGCCCAGGTGTCGGCGTCGAGTCCGCTGACCACGCGGAACAGGCACAGCGGGCCGGACCCGCCGGAGGCTTCTGGCCGTGTGGGTCTGCAGGCGGCTTCGATGCCGCCCAATTCGCGGAAGATGTCGTCATGCACCATGGCTGGCCCTCTTTTCGCCATGGGCGTGCAGCAGCGTGGCGCGCAGGAATTCGTCCAGGCGTCCATCGAGCACCGCATCCACGCTGCTGTCCTCGAAGCTGGTGCGGTGGTCCTTCACCAGCCGGTAGGGCTGTAGCGTATAGGTACGGATCTGGCTGCCAAAGGCGATGGCGTCTTTGCTGGCGTAGTCGGCCTTTTTGCTGGCCTCCAGCTCCTTGAGTTCGCGTTCGTAGAGCCGGGCCTTCAGAATCTTCATGGCAAAGGTCTTGTTTTTGAGCTGCGACTTCTCGTTCTGGCACTGCACCACGATGTTCGTGGGCAGGTGGGTGATGCGCACCGCGGAGTTGGTGCGGTTCACGTGCTGGCCTCCGGGGCCGCTGGCGCGGAACACGTCGATGCGCAGGTCTTCTTCCTTGATGTCGATCTCGATGTTGGTGTCGATGTCCGGATACACGTCCACCGAGGCGAAGGCCGTGTGCCTGCGGCCAGAGGCGTCGAAGGGCGAAATGCGGATGAGGCGGTGGATGCCCGCCTCGCCTTTGAGCAGTCCGTAGGCGTACGGTCCGCTGATCTGCAGGGTGACGCTCTTGATTCCCGCTTCCTCGCCGTACAGCCGGTCCAACTCGTCCACTTGGAACCCGCGCGCCTCGGCCCAGCGCAGATACATGCGCAAAAGCATTTCTGCCCAGTCCTGCGCGTCCACGCCGCCGGCGCCGGGGTGGATCTCCAGAATGGCCGCACTGTTGTCGTCCGGGCCGTTCAGCAGGGTGGCCAGCTCGGTCTCGTCCAACCGCTTTTGAAGGGCGGCAAGATTTTCGCTCAGGGCCTCCAGGGCGTCTTGCCCCTGGTCGTCCTGGGCCAGCACCAGCCAGTCGTCCACGTCGGTTTTGGCTTGCGAGAGGGCTTCGTACATGGCCAAGCGAAATTCCAGTGCGCTCTTTTCGCGCAGCACAGGGGTCAGCAGCTCGGGCTTGTCCCAGGCTCCCGGCTTGGAAAGCTGGGCCTCGATTTCCTTCAGGCGCTCGCGGGAGTCAGCGGAGTCAAAGCCGCCCCCAGAGGGTTTCAAACTGTTCCAGCAGGGATTGGCCCTGTGTCTTGAGATCGGCGAATTGCAGCATGATGGTGTTTTTATGCGGCCCGTCTAGCGCGGGCCGATGGTTTCGGCGGAATTGCTTCCGCCTCGGATGATCAGAAAGGCAAAGACAGCGGCCAGCACCCCAAAGGCGAGCAGAAGCCCGTCGTAGAAGCGGTGGAACGCCGTCAGTTCCGTGCGCGCATGCACCACGCCCGCCGCCGCCAGTTCCTGGAACTGCGGCCCGGCAAGACGGATGCGCCCGAGGGGATCGATGAACGCAGAAATGCCGGTGTTGGTGCTGCGCACGATATAACGGCCCTGTTCAATGGCCCGAAGCGCAGTCAATTGCAAGTGCTGATGCGGGGCGGATGTTGCCCCGAACCAGGCGTCGTTGCTGATATTGACCAGCAGATTCGCGCCCTGGCTCACGCGGTCTTGGGCAAGACCCGCGAATATGGCTTCATAGCAGACCAGCACGCCAAGGGCAAGATCGCCGGAGCGCAACGCTTTTTCATTCCTGCCGGAAACGAAGTCGCCCACGCCGGAAACGAGCTTCTGCAAGGGCAGAATGCCTGCCAGGGGCATGTATTCCCCAAAGGGCACCAAGTGTTCCTTATCATACCAGCTGAACGCGCCGCCGCCCGAACCGTTGAGCAGAAACGCCCGGTTGTACAGCAGATAAGAGCTCGGCCCCGTTGAGGGCTCGTACGCGGGCGAGCCCAGCACCAGCGCGGCCTTGCTCTTGCGCGCGAACTCCAGCACCGGGACGCGCAGCAGGGTGTCGTCCTGGAAATAGAAGGGCATGGAGGTTTCCGGCCAGACGATGAGTTCCGGGCTGGCCGTGGCTGTGATCTCGCGGCTCAGGCGCACGTACTTGTTCACCGTGTCCATCTGGTAGCTGGGGTCCCACTTGATGCTCTGGTCGATGTTGCCCTGGACGATGGCCACTGTGCGGGCCGGGGTGGTTTCCGCGTGGGAGGACAGCCTGTGCCAGCCAAAGCCCAGCAGGACCAGGGCCACGCACAGCGAGAGCAGGGCGCAGTAAACGGAGCGCGTGCTGAGCACCAGGCCCGCGGCCACCAGGGCCAGCGCGCCGGAGAGGCCGTAAGCCCCGATGACGGAGGCCGACTGCACCACAATGGGCCATGACACGAAGGCCGAAGAAAGCGTCAGCCAGGAGAAGCCGGAGAGCAGGCTGGCCTGCGCCAGTTCCATGAGCGTCCAGGCCAAGCCGAGAAACACGGTGGCCAGAAGCGGCGAAAGCCTGTTGGACAGGTTGGCCGCCACGCCGAACAGGCCGTAATAGCAGCCCATGGCCATGGACAGGAGCACGGGCACCGGCAGCGCCAAAAACCAGTTCACCTCGCCATAGTGCTGCACCGGCCAGTAAACCCAGTACAGGCAAGCCAGGGAGATGACGCTGCCCATCTTCCAGGCCTGCTTGAAGGCCAACCGGCGCGTCGGCGCCGCAAGGCCGAAAGCCGTAAGCGCAAGAGGCGGCAGCAGGGCCAGAACCGGCAGCTGCGCCCAGGGGTTGGCATAGCCGAACAGAGCCCCAAGGCCCGCCAGCAAGGTCAAGAACAAGGGGGAGAGCACCACGGTCTATTCCGCCCGCAGCACGCGCAGGGTTTCGATGTGCTTGGCGTCGGCCTCGTGCACCTGGAAGCGCCAGCCGCCCAGATCGAAGCTCTCGCCCACGGCGGGAATGTGCCCGGCGATCTCGCTCAAATGTCCTCCGATGCTTTCCACGAGGTCCGAGGAAAGATCCAGGCCGAAAAGTTCGTTGATCTCGTCGAGGGACACCCGGCCCGAAACGATCTGGCTGCCGTCGGGCTGCTCCTGCACGTCCTCGGGCCGCAGGGCGTCGTACTCGTCGCCGATGTCGCCCACGATCTGCTCCAGCACGTCCTCCATGGTGAGCATGCCCGCCGTGCCGCCGTATTCGTCCAGCGCCACCACCAGGTGGATCTTGCGCGACTGCATGTCGTGCAGCAGGCTCTTGAGGTTCGTGGTCTCGGGCACGAAATGCACGGGCCGCATGATGCTGGCGATGGCGGGCTGTTCGCCCGCAGGCAGCAAAAGCGGGCCAAGCACGTCCTTGGCGTGGACAACGCCGACCATGTGGTCGCGGTTGTCGCGGTAGATGGGAATCCGCGAGTGTCCGTTCTGGATGATGAGTTCCGCAACCTCAGCCAGGGTGCTGTCCTGCCCCGCGCAGATGATGTCCGGCCTGGGGATCATTATTTCGCTGACGCGCCGTTCTTCCAATTCGATGACGTTCTGGAGGATGCGCACATCGTCGCTTTTGATCTCGCCTTCGGCCACCGCATCCTTGAACATCTCGTCAAGGGGGGAATCGTTTTTGCGGAACAGGTTGCGGATGGCCGAAAGTATTGTGCCGTTTGACCCTTCGTCCAAAATCGGGCTCCTCTTTGCTGCGGCCAGGATGGCCGCCGTGTCTGGTTTGTGATCGTCATTGAGGCGCATAAACATAAAAAATATGTTCCATCAGGGGCAATGTCAATCATCCTGCGGCGTTTATGCCCCGCTTGGCTGGCGGGCCAGCTTGTGCAGATGGATCTCCAGGCAGGTGACCGCCGCCGGGGTGATGCCGGAGATGCGCCCAGCCTGGCCCAGCGTCGCCGGGCGGGTGCGCGTGAGCTTTTCCACGGCCTCCCGCGTGAGCCCGGAGACGTCTGCATACACCATGTCCGGCGGCAGGGGTGTGTCCTCCATGTCACGGCTGTGCAACACGCGTTCGGCCTCTTTTCCCAGGTAGCTCTGGTAGCGGATGCGCGTCTCGGCCTCGCGCAGCACCTCCGGCTCCTCGTCCAGCAGGGCGGGGTAGAAGGGCGACAAAGCCTCGATGTACACCTGGGGCTGGCGCAGCAGGGCGCTCAGATTCACCGCCTTGCCGGGAATGGCCGCCCCGATGCGCGCCAGAATGTCGCGCGTGGGCGCATCGGGCCGCACGTGCACGGTTTCAAAGGCCTCAAGCACGGCCTCCAGGCGGCGCATTTTGTCCGAGAAGCGCGCCAGCCGCTCGGCATCCACCAGGCCCAGTTCGCGGCCGATGAGCGTCAGCCGAGCGTCGGCGTTGCCCTCGCGCAGCAGCAGCCGGTACTCGGCGCGTGAGGTGAACATGCGGTACGGCTCCTGGGTGCCGCGCGTCACCAGGTCGTCCACCAGCACGGCCATGTAGGCCTGGTCGCGCCGCAGCAGGAAGGGGGGCTGGCCGCGCAGGGCGCTGGCCACATTGAACGCAGCCCACAGGCCCTGGGCCGCGGCTTCCTCATACCCGCTGGTGCCGTTGATCTGCCCGGCGAGGTACAGGCCCGGCAAGGGCTTGGACTCCAAGGTGGGCAACAACTGCGTGGGCGGTGCGAAGTCGTATTCGATGGCGTAGCCAGGCCGGGCGATGACCGCGCGTTCCAGGCCGGGGATGGTGGTCAGCAGCAGCTTCTGGATGTCCAGGGGCAGGCTGGTGGAGATGCCGTTGGGATACACCTCCGGGCTGTCCAAGCCCTCGGGCTCGATGAACACGTGGTGCCGCTCCTTTTCCGGGAAGCGGGCCACTTTGTCCTCCACCGAGGGGCAGTACCGCGCGCCCGTGCCCTGGATGACGCCGGAGAACAACGGCGAGCGGTCGAAACCGGTGCGGATGGCCGCGTGGGTGCTCTCGTTGGTGTAGGTCAGGTGGCAGGGCACCTGGGGCAACGGCACGCTGTCGCTCAAGAAGCTGAAGGGCGTCGGCGGGTCGTCGCCGGGCTGTTCCTCCATCACCGAAAAGTCGATGCTGGCCTTGAGCAGGCGCGGCGGGGTGCCGGTCTTGAGGCGGCCCAGTTCGAACCCGTGGGCGCGCAGGGAGTCGGAAAGCCCGGCGGCGGGGGCGTCGCCCAGGCGGCCGCCGGAAAAATGCGTCATGCCGATGTGGATGAGCCCGGCCAGGAAGGTGCCGGTGGTGAGCAGCACGGCCCGAGAGGCGAACTGCTGGCCCATGAGGGTGCGCACGCCGCTGGCCTGGCCCTTGGCGCTCAAAACCTCGGTGGCCATGTCCTGCATGATCCAGAGGTTCGTTTGGGCGAAAAGCTCGGCCTGGACCACGCGCAGGTATTCTGCGCGGTCGATCTGGGCGCGGGTGGAGCGCACGGCCGGGCCTTTGCTCAGGTTGAGCTGGCGGAACTGGATGCCTGCCGCGTCGGCCCACAGGCCCATTCTGCCGCCCAGGGCGTCGATTTCGCGCACCATGTGGCCCTTGGCCAGGCCGCCGATGGCCGGGTTGCAGGACAGATGCCCAATGCGGTCGATGTTGCTGGTGAGCAGCAGGGTCTTGAGGCCCAGGCGTGCGGCGGCGCTTGCGGCCTCGCACCCGGCGTGGCCGGCGCCCACCACGATGAGGTCCAATACCTGTGGCAAGGCGGCCTCCGGCAGGGCGCGCAAGGTGTCCATGCGTGGCGGCCCTTAGGCGTCGAAAAGCATGGCCGCCATGACTTTGGCGTCCTTGATGCTGCACGAGATTGACGAGCGCTCGTTGGGCTGGTGGGCGTTGTGCATCAAGGTGCTCCATACTGCGGCCTTGTGCCCGGCGCGGCGCAGATATGCGGCCACGGTGCCGCCGCCGATGCCTTGCAGCTTGGGCTCGTTGCCGAAAACCCGGCGCACGCGGTCCACCAGTCTGGTGACGATCTCGCTGTCCGCCGGGGTGGGGTCGGCGGCCTGCTCGCGTTGCACATACTCGTAGCGGATGCTCACGCCGTGCTCGCGCTCCACCTCGTCGCCGAACTCTTTGATGGCGTTCAGCACCGCGTCCAGGTCATAGCCGGGCATGACGCGGCAATCCAAGTAGAACACGTCGCGACCTGGAATAGTGTTGATGTTCTCCACGTTGGCCTCTTTCTTGGTGGGCTCGAAGGTGGAGTGGGGCGGGTCGAACAGCGGGTCCTGGCGGTCGAACCGCTCATGCAGCTTGGGGATTTTAACGATGAGCGCCGCGGCGGCCAGCAGGGAGTTGATGCCTGCCTTGGGGGTGGAGGCGTGGCACTGCTTGCCCTCCACAATGACCTTGAGCCAGAACATGCTCTTCTCGGCGATCTCGATCATGGTCGAGGTCGGTTCGCCAAAGTCGGGCACCAGGAAGAGGTCGTCCGGACCGAAAAGTTCCGGGTGCTGCTTGACCACATAGTCCAGGCCGTACTTGCTCCCGGTCTCTTCATCGGCCACCAGCAGCACGCCATAGTTCATGTCCGGGGTGATCTTGAGGTCGAGCAGGGCCTTGGCCACCACAAGCGAACTGACGACGCCCTGGTGGTTGTCCTCCACGCCGCGGCCGATGAGGATGTCGCCGTCCACCTTGAGGGTGTACGGGTCGCTGTCCCAAAGGGCAAGGTCGCCGGGGGGCACTATGTCGGTGTGGGAAATGACCCAGAAGGTCTTGGCGGTGTTTTGGCCGGGAATGACGGCCACCAGGCTTGGGCGGTAGCCGCAGGGAACGGCGGGGTCCGGGGCGCGCAGCTCCAGCACATCGGGAAAGCCCATGTCCTTCAGGTAAGACTTGAGAAACTCGGTTTTCTCTTTTTCGCCAGGACCGCCGTTCAGGGGGCCAAGGGCTGGAATGGCCACCAGGGAGCGTTGCAGGTCGATGATGGTCTGGGCAGAGGACTCGAGGTGCCGGTTTATTGCGGCGAGCATGGGTGGCTCCGTGGTGCCGGAAGGCGACAAAAAAGGTCGCAGGTTGGCGGAAAGAAAAGGCGGGGTTGCCCCCGCCTTGTTCGTCCAGTCGTTCTAGCGGCCTCTGGCGGCGCGCTTGGAAGCCTTAAGCGGGTTGACCTTGGTCTTGCCTTCCTTGTCCACCGTGGCTTTCACGTGGGTGGCAAAGTTGCAGATTCCGCGGGTCCACTTGGTGGCGGGCACGGCGTAAGCCGGGCAGTAGGACTGGTCCTCAAAGGTGGTCACGCGCTCGCAGCCTGTGCAGTTCTCCACAACGGGAGACAGGATGAAGCCTTTGAAAGACAAACCTTCAGCGGTCATGACAGCGCCATCAAGCGCGCTGGCCTTCTTTTTTTCATCAGCCATGGGAATGTTCCTCCTTGTCTGGCGCGCATGCGGCTGCCAGGTGTCATCTGAAAATAGAGAGCGGTTCTTTATTCACGGAAGGCGCTCGTTGTCAAGCATCCATTGGCCTTTCAACGCGCCGGGATCAGACTATCTTGCCGATGGTGTTTATGAGCAGATCCGTGACCTTCTGAGCATTCTGACGGAAAATGGTCAGGATGTCGTCCCAGGTCACCGGGGCCTCGTCGGTCTTCCAGCAGTCGTAGTCGGTGCTCATGGCGATGGAGGCATACGGGATTCCCGCCTCGTTGGCCAGAATGCACTCTGGAGCTATGCTCATGTTGATCACGTCCGCGCCCCAGAGGCGGAACATGTTCGATTCTGCCCGGGTGGAGAAGCGAGAGCCCTCGATGGTGACAACCGTGCCTGTCTTGTGGTGGCGGATGCCGAGGGACGCGCAGGTTTCGTTCAACAGCGCGCGCAGGCCCGCGTCAAAGGGGTCGGCCATGGGCGTGTGCACGGGCTCGTGCGGGGCGAAGCGTTCGTGGAAGCTCACCACGCGATGCCGGGTGAAGTCGATGAACTGATCGAGCACGACCAAGTCTCCGCGGCCGATTTCCTCGCGCAGGGAGCCCACGGCCGTGGAGCTTAAAATGGCCGTGCAGCCCAACTGGCGCAGGGTGTCGATGACCGCGCGGTAGTTCACCTGCGTGGGGGGGACGGTGTGTTCGCGTCCGTGGCGGGCAACAAGGCAAACGGTGTGCTTTCCGATGCCGCCGATGCGCACGGGAGAGGGCAGCAGGCCATAGGCCGTGCCGACCTGTTCGTCGCGCGGGTTCTGCAGAATGTCCGGGTTGTCCAGTCCGCTGCCGCCGATGATGCCGATGGTCGCCATTTCGCGTCGGCCCTAGAGTTTCAGCAGGCAGTCGTAGGGGATGCCCTCAAGCTTGCTGGGGCCGTCGAGAAAGCCCAGCTCGATGAGGAAGCCGATGCCGGCGATCTTTGCTCCAGCGCCCTGCACCAGCTTGATCATGCCGTTGGTGGTGCCGCCGGTCGCCAGTAGGTCGTCAATGATCAGCACGCGGTCGTTCGGCGCGATGGCGTCCACATGCATTTGCAGGCTGTCCGAGCCGTACTCCAGGTCATAGGAGACCGAGGTGGTCTTGTAGGGCAGCTTGCCGGGCTTGCGCACGGGAATGAAGCCGATGTTCATCTTATAGGCCAGGGGGGCGCCGAAGATGAAGCCGCGCGCCTCGGCGGCGACGATTTTGTTGGCGCCGGAGTCCTTGTAGCGCTCCGCCAGGGCATCAATGGCGTAGCAGAAGGCCGAAGGATCGGCGAGCAGGGGGGTGATGTCGAAAAAGGTGATGCCTGGCTTGAAGTCCAGCACGTCACGGATGTACTCTCTCAAGTCCATTGGCGAAGCTCCTTACTGAAATGATATGAGGTAGTACAGAGTCCTCAAAGCTGTTGTCAACCAGGCTTGCACTTGTTAGGTGGGCGCCATGAAGCACGATGACCGGAAGACGGGGGGATTTGCTCCCGCAAAGCGCAGCCTTGGGCAAAATTTTTTGTGCGATCAGAACATCGCCCGCAAGATTGTGGATGCCCTGGATATCAAGCCTGGGGACAACGTGCTCGAAATCGGTCCTGGCCGGGGCGCGCTCACCAGGCATGCGGTCCTGCGGCAGCCTGGGCGTTACGTCGTTTTGGAGATGGATGAGGCCCTGGGCGAGGAGCTTGGGCGGCAGTATCCGGCTCTCGAGGTGGTGCTGGGCGACGCCCTGGGCTATCCCTGGGAGGACCTTGCCGCGCAGGACCAATGGAAAATCGTTGGCAACCTTCCTTATAATGTAGCCTCGCCCCTCATGTGGGACATCGTGAGCCGCGCGAATTTTGAACGCGCCGTTTTTATGGTGCAGCTAGAGGTCGGCGAGCGGCTGGTGGCGCCATCAGGGGGGCGTCAATACGGCGCTTTGTCGGCTTTTATCCAAAATCACGCCCGCGTGGACCTGCTTTTTCGGGTGCCGCCGCAGGTATTTCGGCCCCAACCAAAGGTCACTTCCGCTGTTTTGCAATTTTTTTTGCACCCCTGCAGACCTACTCCGGAGCAGTCGCAACAGTTGGCTTCCACTCTGCACCTGTGCTTTCAGCAGCGTCGCAAGCAGCTAGGTACAATACTGAAATCAAAGGATATTCCTGGTTACCTGGAACTGCTGCGTTCCCTGGATATCGACCCTATGCAACGGCCGGAGACGCTTACGCCAGAACGGTTTCAGGCTTTGGCAAAAGTATTGCCCATTGATTTTCTTGCTTGACTTGCCTTTTGCTTTGGTGTTTATCCAGGTTCAGTTGCATATCGAGGCGGGTACAGGGTTTGACCCGCATTTATGGCAAATGAGGAAACGAGGAAGGAGCGGCCACGGTCTGGATGGGCTGCGTACCCCACCAAGACCACTACGAATTTCGTGGCAGACTCGGAAAGTCCGGGCCGCAAACAGTGACCCACCAATGAGGAGGAAGGACACATGACGAAGGCTGAGCTGGTTGTCAAAATTGCTGAAAAGGCCAACCTTACCAAGGCCAATGCTGAGCGCGCCCTGAATGCTTTCATCGGTGCTGTTGAGGATGTCCTGGTGAAGGAAGGCAAGCTGACCCTTACCGGCTTCGGCACCTTCCAGGTGGAGAAGCGCAAGGCCCGTGTCGGCCGCAACCCCCGCACCGGCAAAGAAATCAAGATTCCCGCCACCAAGGTTGTCAAGTTCCGTCCCGGCAAGCTGCTTAAGGACGCCGTAAAGTAATTCTGGAGGCTTCCCATGCTGCACGGTGAGACTGTCCATAGCCCCATGCCCCAGGATCTTCCCTGGTTTCAGGCTGATCACGCGATCTTCTTTGGTGTGCTGTACATCGTCCTGTTTGTCATCTGCTCCGGGATGGGCTACTGCATCCTGAAGTCTTGGTTTGACAGCTGCGGCGAAAGCCACCATTCCGCGCACTAGGCCTGTTGGCACGCGGCAATTAAGTAAAGACGGACCCTTCCGGTAGAAGCCGGAGGGGTCCGATTTATTGTCCAGCTTTCTCTCTTGCCAACGCGGGGGAGATGGTGTAGGCAATCTGACTTTGTTTTGACCAGTTCCATTCGGGGAGGTGATTTAATTGCCCGGTATTCTGTTGGATGATAGCGATAACTTCGAGATCGCCCTGCGTCGGTTCAAGAAGCAGGTCGAAAAGGCCGGCGTCCTCTCCGAGCTTAAGAAGCGTCAGCACTACGAGAAGCCCAGCGTCCAGGAAAAGAAGAAGAAGGCGGCCGCTAAAAAGCGTCTCGTCAAAAAGATGCGCAAGTCCAGGATTGACGGATGAGCATCCAAGGACGCATCGAGTCCGACTACATAGTGGCCTACAAGGCCAAAGATACGGTTCGGCTGGCTGTCTTGAGACACCTCAAGACAGCCGCCAAGAATCGTGCGGTAGAGGTCTTGCGTCCACTCACCGATGATGATCTCCTGGAGATCATCGCCCGCCAGATCAAGCAGCGCCGCGAATCCCTTGAGCAATACGAAAAGCATGACCGACCAGATCTCGCCGCCGTAGAGGCCGCCGAGCTCACCGTGCTTTTGGAGTATATGCCCACAGCCCTGACGGATGCCGAACTCGCCGAGGCCATCGACCGCCTTGTGGCCGAGACCGGCGCCGCGGGCCCCAAGGACATGGGCAAGGTCATGCAGGCTTTGACCCTGGCGTACAAGGGGCGTTACGACGGCAAGAAGGCCAGCGAGGCCGTTCGCGCCAAACTTTCCTCGTAATAAGGCGGCCTTCATGGAATCGAGAACCCTGCACTTGCTGGAGTTCCCGAAGGTCCTGAGGGAGCTTTCGGGTTTCGCCGTCTCCGAGCCCGGAGCCGCGGCCTGTCTTGCGCTCAAGCCCTACACCACCTCCCGGGCCGTACAGCAGCAGCTTACGCTGCTCGATCAGGCCTTGCGCTGGGTGCGCGAGTCTGGCTTCCGCCTGGTGGCCTTCCCAGACTTCGCCAATTTTTTCCCTGAGCTGGACATCGCGCACCGCGTTCTTGACCTGGATGCGCTCTTTGCGCTTTCCTTGACGCTGGATCAGGCGCGGCATGCCCGCGAGCTCCTGGAGCCTTACCGCGAGCGCGGCTGGGACGAGCTTTTTGAGGCCGTGGCCGGTGCGCCTTGGCCCCAGGCCACCTGGTCCGGTTTGAAGCGCTGCCTGGACCAGGACGGGAGGCTCAAGGATGAGAGTTCTCCCGGGCTGTTCTCTGTGCGCCAGGAAATCCGCAGCATCCACCAGAAGTGCGCCAAGCGCGTGAAGGACTTCGTGCTTGCTGAAAATATTTCGCATTATTTGCAGGATGACTACATCACCATCTCGTCCGACCGCTATGTTTTGCCTCTCAAGGTAAACTTTAAGAACCGCTTTCCCGGCATCATCCACGACTATTCCCAGACTGGCGAAACCTGTTATTTCGAGCCCATGTTCCTGGTGGAGATCAACAATTCCTTGCAGGAATTGAAGCGCGAGGAACGCGTCGAAGAACGCAAGGTCTTGGAATACCTGACCGGGCTCATCCGCCAGGAGCGTCCCGGCGTTGTGGCCAGCTACGACAGCCTTGTGGAACTGGACCTGCTCATGGCCAAGGCCCGCCTTGCTGAGGCCACCAAGGCCCGCGCGCTGGACATTGGCGAGAACCTCCCCGCGCGGCTCATCCAGGCCCGGCACCCTTTGCTGGCCCTGCACACCCCGGACACGCAGCCTCTGGACATCAAGCTTCAGGAAGGCCAGCTGGCGCTCATCATCAGCGGCGGCAACGCGGGCGGAAAAACCGTTTGTCTCAAAACCCTGGGGCTCATCGCGCTCATGGCCTTTTCCGGACTGCCAGTGCCTGTGGCCGAGGGTTCCTCCCTGCCGCTGTGGACCAATATTTTCGTCGTTTTGGGCGATGAGCAGAGCCTGGAGGAGCATGTGAGCACCTTCACGGCGCAGATCCAGTACATTGCCCGCGTGTGGAACAGCGTGGATGACAAGACCTTGTTCCTGCTGGATGAATTTGGCGCCGGCACGGACCCGACACAGGGTGCGGCGCTGGCCCAGGCGGTCATAGACGGCCTGCTGGACCGTGGCGCGGCCAGCTTTGCCGCCACGCACTTTCCGGCCCTCAAGGCCTATGCCCTGGCCACGGAGCGTGTGCGCGCCGCCAGCGTGCTTTTCGACCCCAAGACGAAGAAACCGCTCTACCGCCTGGCCTACGACCAGGTGGGCGCGAGCATCGCCTTGGATGTGGCCCGCGAGCACGGCCTGCCGCGCACGATTCTTTCCAGGGCCGAGCAGTACCTGCTTCTTGACGGCTCGGACACCAGCGCCGTGCTCGACCGCCTGAACACCCTGGCCGTGCGGCGCGAGCGTGAAAACGACGCGCTTGACGAGGAGCGTGCGGCGCTGCGCAAAAAGCGCGACGGCCTGGAAGCGCGCTACGAGAAGGAGCGCGTCAAGGTGCTCTCCGAGGTGCGCGAGCTGGCCCAGGGCGTGCTGCGCGAGTGGAAGACCGAGCGCATCGGCCGCAAGCAGGCGCTCAAGAAGCTCGCCGAGGTGCGCGAACGCCTCGAACCCGCGCAGCGCGAGGAATCCGCGCCGGTGGCTCCGGCTCTTGATTGGGCGGACATTGTCGTGGGCCGGAAGGTGGGCTACACGGCCTGGAACAAGTCCGGCCTGGTGCTGGAGAAAGACGAGCGCCGCAAGCAGGTCAAGGTTGATTTTTCCGGCGTGGCCATGTGGGTGGCCTTTGCTGAGCTGACTTTGGACGGCAAGACCGTGCGCAAGGCCGAGCGCGTCCAGCAGGGCGTCAGCGCCGACCTGGGCTTTACCCCCCGCCTGGACCTGCGGGGCCAGCGCGCCGATGAGGCCATCGCGGCTTTGGAGCAGTTTCTGGACGCCTCGCTGCTGCGCGGCGCCAACGGGGTCGAGATTGTTCACGGACGCGGCACCGGAGCTTTGCGCAAGGAGGTCCACGCGTTTCTGCGCACGGCGCCCAGCGTGGCCTCTTACACCTTGGCCAACGAGGACCGTGGCGGCGATGGCATGACCGAAGTGACGCTGAAATAGCGTGTCGCTTCAAGGCTAATGGGCGGCCCATGGACAAGCAGGTCATTCAAACGCTCAAGCAGCGGCTCAACATCGTGGATGTTGTGCGGCGCTACGTCTCGCTCCGGCCCGGCGGCGGGCGGCAGATGGGCCTGTGTCCGTTCCATCAGGAGAAGACGCCGTCCTTCAGCGTGAACGAGACCGAAGGATTTTTCTACTGCTTCGGGTGCCAGGCCGGGGGCGATGTGTTGGATTTCTATCAGCGCATCAACGGGTTGGACTTCAAGGACGCGCTGGAGCAACTGGCCGCCGAGGCGGGCATTGAGCTCAAGGCCTTCAAACCCGACCCGGAGTACGACGAGCGCCAGAAGCTGAAACGTCTGTGCCACGAGATGCACGAGGCCGCGCAGGAGTATTACCGCCGCAACTTGAACCAGGCCACGGGCGATGTGGCCCGGGCGTACCTGCGGCGGCGCGGCATGGACAAGGACACCGTGGCCGCCTTTGGCCTGGGCGCAAGCCCGGATGACTGGCAGGGCCTGTCCACGTTTCTCAAGTCGCGTGGATATGAACCGGAGCAGGGCGTACAGGCCGGACTTTTGTCGAAAAACGAGCGCGGCAAGATTTATGACCGCTTTCGTGGCCGTCTCGTCTTTCCGATACAGAATTTATCAGGTCAGGTTATTGCCTTTGGCGGAAGAATTCTTACAGAGGGAGAACCAAAGTATCTGAACAGCAGCGACACGCCCATTTATAAAAAGGGGGAACACCTCTACGGACTCTTCCAGGCCCGCCAGGCCATGACCCGCAGTAAGCGGGCAATACTCACGGAAGGGTATATGGATGTGCTGTCGCTGCACCAATTCGGATACACGGACGCCTGCGGAGTCCTCGGCACAGCGCTCACCCAGGACCAGGTGAAGCGGGTGGCTGGGTTTTGCTCGCGCATGGTTCTGATCTTTGACGGAGACACGGCGGGAAGGAAGGCCGCGTTGCGCAGTTCGGAAATGATTCTGCAATACGGCACCAAGTGCAGTGTTGTGCTCATGCCCGATGGCGAGGACGTGGACAGCCTGCTCCAGACCAAGGGGCGCGAAGGGCTGGACGCCTGCCTTGATGCCGCCGTGGACGGGCTGGACTATTGTCTGACCGCAGTGCGCGAGGGATTTTCTCCTCGGGAAATTGTGGGCTGGGCCAATGGGTTTTTGGCGCATTTGGCCGATAACTCCTTGCGGCCTTTTTACATTCCGCGCCTGGCCCAGGGGCTGGGCATTGCCGAGGCGGACCTGCGCCGTTTCGGCGGCGGGCAGGGCAGACAGGGAAGCATGACCGCGCCTGTGTCGCCGCACGCACAGCGCGGCGTCCCGGAATCATCCCGGCAGCGGGCTCCGGCCGTGGGACGCGATGACCGTGACGACCGGTATTTTTTGCGTTTTCCCATCCAGTACCCGGAATATATACCGGAACTGGTGAAACGCGGATTTGACCGGCTGTTTGTGACTGAATTCGGCCAGGCGTTTTGGATCAAGCTGGCCCAGACACGGGAGGGGGATGTTGTGCCCCTCTTGGATGAATCCGAGAAAAGCTTCTGGGCCCGCACCAGGAGCGAAGAAAAGCCCGAGGGCGAGGCCTTGGCGGAAGAATGGCGGCATGTCTGTGAGCGCATAGAACATGCCGGCGTGCGCCACTCGCGCGATCAACTGATGGAACACCTCCGCGCCGCCAGCCAAAACGGCGATGTGGATGAAGTGAAACGGCTCATGGCAGCTTTGACGGATCTCAATGCCCCCAGTAGGGAGGAAGAATGAATAATTTGAAAGAAATCCAGCAAATCAAGCTCCTGATTGCCAAGGGCAAGAAGAACGGATTTCTGACCTTCGAGGAAGTGGGCAAGACCCTGCCGACGGAGATGAACACTCCGGATCAGCTCGAAGAAGTGATGAGCATCTTCGACCAGATGAACATCGTCATTGTGGACAGCGAGGAGAACGGCAAGAAGCTGACCTCCGAAACCGCCGACACCGACGAAGAACTCGATCTGGTGCCCAGCGAGGGCGACGACGCGGCCGACTATTCCTCCCGCAGCACCGATCCCGTGCGCATGTACCTGCGCGAGATGGGCGCCGTGCCCTTGCTTGACCGCGAGGGCGAGGTGGTCATCGCCAAAAAGATAGAAAACGGCGAACTTGAGGTGCTCTACGCCCTGGTCGAGGTGCCGGTGGCTGTCGAGGAACTCGTCCAGGTGGGCGAGGACCTCAAGAACACCCGCATCAAGCTCAAGGACGTGGTCAAGACCATTGAGGAGGACGACCCTACCGAGGACGAGATGAACCAGCGTCAGCGGGTCATCTTCCTGCTCGACGAGGTCAAGGCGCTGTTCAAGAAAAAACGCAAGATCTACGAGAAGCTGGACTACTGCGCCCAGCTGGATCGCCGCGTTTTCGGCGTGCAGAATGAAATCATCGCCTACAAGGAGGAGATCGTCACCCGCCTGCGCGACATCAAGATCGAAAAGACCTTGATCGACCGCATCATCGAGACGGTTTCCGACTATGTGCGCCAGATGCACAACTGCCAGCGCGACCTCTCGGCCTACATCCTCTCCGTGGGCAAGAACCGCGACGAGATCGTGCGCATCTTCAAGGCGGTGGACGACCGCGAGATGAACCCGGTCAACGCGGCCGACACTCTGGGCATGACCGTTGAGGAGTTCTTCTCCTTCAAGGAGATGCTCTCCGGCAAGATGGAGATCATTGTCCGCCTGCAGGACAAGTGCTGCCACAACGTGGATGACCTGGAAGAGGTTCTCTGGCGCATCAAGCGCGGCAATCTGGCCGCCATGCGCGCCAAGCAGGAGCTCATCCGCGCCAACCTGCGCCTGGTGGTTTCCATTGCCAAAAAATACACCAACCGCGGTTTGCAGTTCCTGGATCTCATCCAGGAGGGCAACATCGGCCTCATGAAGGCGGTCGACAAGTTCGAGTACCAGCGCGGCTACAAGTTCAGCACCTACGCCACCTGGTGGATCCGCCAGGCCATCACCCGCGCCATCGCGGACCAGGCCCGCACCATCCGCATCCCTGTGCATATGATCGAGACCATCAACAAGCTCATCCGCACCTCGCGCTACCTGGTGCAGGAGCTGGGCCGCGACCCCTCGCCGGAAGAAATCGCCGAGCGCATGGACTACCCGGTGGAGAAGGTCAAGAAGGTGCTCAAGATCGCCAAGGAACCGATTTCACTCGAAACGCCCATTGGCGATGAAGAGGATTCGAACCTCGGCGATTTCATTGAGGACAAGAAGGCCACGGCCCCGGCGGAAGAAGTGGTGAGCACCAAGCTCTCTGAGCAGATCGCCAAGGTGCTGGCCGACCTGACCCCGCGCGAGGAGCAGGTGCTGCGCAAACGCTTCGGCATTGGCGAAAAGAGCGACCACACCCTTGAGGAAGTGGGCAAGCTGTTCAATGTCACCCGCGAACGCATCCGCCAGATTGAGGCCAAGGCCCTGCGCAAGCTGCGCCACCCGGTGCGCAGCTCCGTGCTGCGGTCCTACTTCGAAAGCTAGACCGACCAGTTCAGGCGGGGATGGCAATCGCGCCGTCCCCGCCTTTTTTCTTCCTCCACGGAGCTCACCGTGAAAATTCTCGTCTTGACCCTGTTCAGCCTGCCCGCCATCGCTTTCATCCTCGACCTGCTGCTGGGCGACCCGCGCCGCCTGCCGCACCCTGTGCGGCTCATCGGACTCCTGCTCGACTGGCTGGAGCCCAAGGCCAGAGGGCTCAAGCTCGGCCTGCGGGCTTCCGGCGCGTTGTGCGTTCTGTGTGTGGGCGGGCTCACTTTCGCCGCCGTGCAGTTTCTGTGCGACCTCAAATATGCGGGCATGATCTTCATGCTCTACTTCGCCTATGCCGGGCTGGCCCTGGGCGAACTGCTGGACAGCGCCCGGGAGGCCCTGGACCTTATCGAGGAGGAGACGAGCCAGGAGGAGGCGCGCGCGGCCGTGGGCCTGCTGGTAAGCCGCACCACGACGGACATGGATGCGCAGGAACTGCGCAAGACCCTCGCCGAGACCGTGAGCGAAAATTTTTGCGACGGCTTCGTGGCGCCCCTGTTCTATCTGGTGCTGGGCGGCCCGGCCCTGATGTGGGCGTACAAGGCCGTGAGCACCATGGATTCCATGTGGGGCTACAAAACAGAACGTTTCAAGGAGCTTGGCTGGGCCTCGGCCAAGGCCGACGACCTCCTGGCCTACATCCCGGCTCGGCTTACCGCGCTGATTCTTCTTGGCATGGGCATGCTGCTGCGGCTCAATTGGCGGGAAGCTTGGGCGCATGTGCGTTCCGATGCGGCCAAGATGGAGAGCCCCAACGCGGGCTGGCCCATGGCCGCCTGCGCCTGGCTGATGCAGGGCAGCATGGGCGGCCCGGCCATGTACTTCGGAGAGGTCAAAGAGAAGCCGCTTCTCGGCCCGGAAGGGCAGGCGTGGAGTCTGGATAAACTTGAGAAAATGTTTAGACTCGTTGTCTTCTCTGGGTTTGCGGGGGTCATTCTGATCCAGGGTGTCAAAGTGGTACTGACCACCTGGTAGCTTGTCGAGCAGGGCACAGAATCTGCCCAGGACATTTTACGCTCTGTTTCACGACGTGTTTCACGTCCATATTGGGCGCAAAAAAAGGCCGACAGGGTGTTTCCCCGTCGGCCTTGTGCATGCGTCAGCTTCGCAGTCGGCTAGCCGAGCTCCACATTGCGGTCATAGGCTTCGCGCACGGCGTCGACAATGGTGCCGCGCATGGCCATGCGGTCAAAGTGCATGGTGGCCCGGATGGTGGACCCGGCCGGAGACGTGACCATCTCGCGCAGTTCCGCCAGATGCAGGCCGCCTTCCTCGGCCAATTTGGCCGAGCCGCTGAACAGCGCCTTGACGATCTGAGTGCTCTGGGCCCTGGGCAGCCCCAGGTTCACGCCGGCCTCGACGATGGCGTCCATGACGTAGAAGACATAGGCCGGACCGCAGCCCGCAACGCTGGTAAAGGCGTCGAAAAGCTTCTCGGGCAATTCGTGCACCTGGCCCAGGGGGGCGTGCATGGCCCGCACGAAGTCGCGGCGCTCATTGTCCAGGCTCTGGTCGTCGAAGCACAGGGCGAACACGCCCGCGCCCACGAGGGCCGGGGTGTTCGGCATGATGCGCACCACCGGGCAGCGCCCGCCGGACAGGCTTTTCAGCCGGTCCTGGGTAACGCCCGCGGCGATGGACAGCAGGCAGTGGTCCGCCGTCAGGTCGCCGGCGATTTCCTCAAGTACGGTAGGCAGATGCTGCGGCTTCACGGCCAGCAGCACGTACCGGCAGTTTTTCACCACATCTTTGGGCGAGGCCTCGACCTTGAGGCCGACCTCCTGGTGGAGCTTCTCAAGCTTGGCCTTGTCCAGATCACAGCCGTGGACCTCGATCTTATGGGCGGCCAGACCTTTGATGATGGCCGTGCCCATGTTGCCCACACCGATGAAGCCGACGCTCTGTTTCATGGCGTTAGCCCACCAGTTCCAGCGCGCTGAAGAAGTAGGAGACTTCGACCTTGGCGGTCTCGGGGGCGTCGGAGCCGTGGCAGGCGTTGGCCTCGATGCTCTTGCCGAAGTTCTTGCGGATGGTGCCCTCGGCGGCCTTGGCCGGGTCGGTGGCGCCCATGAGCTCGCGGTAGCGGGCGATGGCGTTCTCGCCTTCGAGACAGGACACGACCACCGGGCCGGAGATCATGTATTCCACCAGATCCTTGAAGAAGGGGCGGGCGCTGTGCACGGCGTAGAAGCCCTCGGCCTGGGCGCGGGTCAGCTGGATCATCTTCATGCCCTTGACGGCCAGTCCGGCGTCCAGGATCATCTGAATGATGGCGCCGGTCTGCTTGGCGGCCACGGCATCGGGTTTGACGATGGAGAAAGTGCGCTCGATCATGTGAATGTCCTCCGAGACAATGGGTGTAGAAAGCGGTCCGTTCAGACCGCTTGTATTCGTGTGCTGGGGAAATGAACCTTTCTTGCGCCCCAAGTCAAGGGCTTTCAAGGAAAGAGACCGCCCAGGGCGGCTCCGGCGCCGGCATGCTGGTGGGCAGGGCGCCTAGAAGTGCAGTTGCTCGTCCTTGATGATCTTGAAGCTCTTGTTGCCTTTTACGCGGCCAGGAGTGCCGTGGAATTTGCGCACGCCCTCGATCTCCACCTCCAGCAGGTCCTCGGCGTCCGTGTCGAGCAGCAGAATGTCTCCGACATCGAGATTGAGGAGCTGGCGGCCGGTGATGCGCGTGCGGCCCAGGCGCACCAAAAATTCGATGGGCGTTTCGAACAGGCGCTCCTTGAAGCGGCTGATCCACACATGGTCGACTTCCAGGCGCTCTGACTGGAAGGAGGCGTGCAGCTTGGAGCGGATGGGCTCCATGGTGGCGTAGGGCAGGCAGCAGATGAGCGAGCCGATGGCGTTTTCCAGCTCCACCTCGAAGGTGATGACAATGACCACGTCGCTGGGGGGCACGATGGCCGCGAACTGGGGGTTGACCTCGGAGCGCACCACTTCGATGTGCACCTCGTGCACCGGCTTCCACGATTCCTCCATATTGGACAGGGCGATTTTGACCACCTTGTCCACGATGGCCTGCTCAATGGGCGTGAAGTCGCGTCCTTCCACCTTGGGCTGGGAGCCCGCGCCGCCGAAAAAGTTCTCCACCAGGGCGAAGACCAGGCGGGAGTCGACCACGAGCAGGGCGTTGCCGCGCAGGGGCTCCATCTTGAAAATGGAGATGCTGGTGGGCACCGGCAGCGAACGCATGAAGTCGCCGAACTTGGACATGTCGATGGAGATGGGGTTGATGTCCACGCGCTTGCGCATGGTGTTGGCCAGCGCGTTGGTGCACAACCGGGCGAAGCGGTCGTTGACGATTTCGAGGACCGGCATGCGGCCGCGAATGATGCGGTCCTGGTTGGTCAGGTCAAAGGGAACGATGCCGGAGTCGTCTTCCGGGATGTCCGGCGTGGTTTCCACCTCACCGCCCGAAAGACCTCTGAGCAGGGCATCTACTTCATCTTGTTCGAGAATTTTACTCATGTCCGCGATTCCTCGTGGGCCGCATGGTCTACCGGGGCGAAAAAGTCCGTCTGGTCAGAGTATTAGCAAAAATCGGACCGAAACTCTTACAACTTTAGCCCAAGGGCAGGGAAAGTGACGATAGCCCCACCAGGGCGGCATTGGCAAGCAGGATGCGGCGCGGAGGACGGAAGCCTAAAGCGGAGGCAGGGATGAGATGGTGACCACCTGGACATCCGGCTTCTTTTCCTTAAGCCATTGCCGCAGGGCCTCAAGGGTTTCCTTGTGCGGATGTCCGATGGCGATGGCGTGGCCGCGTTCCCTGGCGAGGATCTCGGTCTTGCGCAACTGGGCCACAATGGCGGCCACGTCCAGCTCGTTGTCCAGGAAGATGTCGCGCTGGTGCGTGCGCAGTCCCAGCCGCTTGGCTTCGTCCACGCCGACCGTCGCCGCCGTGGTGCGGCTGTCCAGGAAGAACAGGCCTTCCTCGCGCATGGCGCTCAAGGCCACCCGCATGCCCAGGGCGGACTCCGTGAACTCCGAGCCCATGTGGTTGTTCAGGCCGATGGCTCCGTGGATGTGCGTCATGGCGCGGTGCATGGTGGCCTTGATCTGGTCGGCGGTCATGGTGACCAGCAGCGGGTGCGGGCCGGGATTCACCTTGGGATAGCCCTTGGGCTGCATGGGCATGTGGATGAGGATTTCTCGGCCCGCGGCCTTGGCGATTTTGAGCACGGCCTCGCGGTTGCCGCTGTCCGGCCAGATGGAAAAGGCGATGGGCACGCCGACGTTGGCCAGTCCGCGCGCCAGGGTCACGTCCTCGCCCATGTCGTCGATGACGATGGCCATGCGCCCCTTGGCCGTCTTGACCGGAGGTTCCGGCTTCGGGGCCAGGGCCTGCAGGTTCAGATGATGCGTGGGCAGGCCGTCGATGGAGATATCCCAGGCCTCAGAGCTGAGGCGGGTGAGCTTGGCCGTTGGCACCAGCGCCGCCAGTTCCTTGACGAGGTGATTGTGCAGGGCGTGGGTGTCCAGCTGGGGCAGACGCAGAGTTTGGAAAGAGTACCTGGGGCCCGCCTGCTGCCGTTCCTCGGTGCTGATGACCTGTGGCGCGGCGGCGTCTGGGCGGACGGCCTTGAGGCTGTTCCTCAGGGCTTGGTCCACCAGCTTGGAGCGCTGGGCCAGCTGGTCCTCGCGCTCCTCTAGGGTGGCGTTTTGCGGCGGAGCGGCGGGCGGTGCTGGGAACTGGCGGGACAGAAAAAAGCCCGCCGCAAGTCCCACAAGCAGGGCCAGGGCTATCCACACGGATGTGTTTCCCCATTTTGGGAAGGTGGAAGGACCAGGCCGGGACGTCCCGGCCTGGTCCTTTTCGTTCTTGTGCTTTGTCATGTGCTGTGGCGGCTAGCGGATGTCCCGGATCTTGGGCAGGGTCTTGACCATTTCCAGGCCCAGGCGCAGCTGGTTGTCCTTTTCGATCAGGATGCGCGCGGCTTCGTTGTCCTGCGCGGGGCTGGGCTTGGCGCCCTTCTTGCCCTTCTTTGCGGTGCCGTTCTCCAGGTGACGGGAGAAGTCCTTCTCGCGGAAGGTAAAGCGGTCTTTGAGGTTCTTGTCTTCATCAGAGGCCGGGGCCGCGAAGGGAATGTCCAGGTCGGGCACTATGCCCTCGGCCTGGATGGAGCGGCCATTGGGCGTGTAGTACAGCGCGGTGGTGAGCTTGATGCCCGAGCCGTCCGGCAGGGAGACGACGGTCTGCACCGAGCCCTTGCCGAAGGTCTTTTCGCCGATGAGCAGCGAGCGCTTGCGGTCCTGCAAGGCGCCGGCGACGATCTCCGAGGCCGAGGCGGACCCGGCGTTGATGAGCGTCACCAGGGGCACTTCGGTCATCTCGCCGGATTCCTTGCGGCCGTTGAAGTCGCGGCGGGACTGGGGGTCCTTGCCCTGGATGTAGACGATGAGCCCGTCGGCGAGGAAGGTATCGGCCACGCTCACGGCCTGGTCGAGCAGACCGCCGGGATTGTTGCGCAGGTCGAGTACGATGCCCTGGACAGGGGTTTTCTTGCTGTATTCCGAAATCTTGTCGCGCAGTTCCTTGGTGGTGTGCTCGTTGAAGCGGGTGATGCGGCACATCAAAAAGCCCTTCTCCAGCTCCTGGGTCTTTACGCTGATGATGGGAATGGTGCCCCGCGCGATGGTGACATCCACGGGCTGCTGCGCGCCTTTGTGCAAAATGGTCAGGGTGACGCTGGTGCCCTGCGCGCCGCGAATCTTTTTCACAGCCTCGTTGAGCCCGATTTCCATGGTCGGCTGGCCGTCGATCTCCAGAATGATGTCGCCGCTTTTGAGGCCGGCCTTATACGCCGGGGTGTCCTCGATGGGCGACACGACGACAAGCCGTCCGTTCTCAGAGCTGATTTCGATGCCGATGCCGTGGAAGGCGCCGCTTGACGAGACCTGGAGCTCCTTGAAATCCTCGGGCGAGAGGAAGGCGGAGTGCGGGTCGAGCTGCTCCAGCATTCCCTTGATGGAATTCTGGATGAGTTCGGCCTTGGTGACCGGCTTCACGTAATGGGTTTCCACCATGTCCACGACCTGGCTGAACCTGCGCAGGGCCTCGAACTGGTCGTCCTTGCCGGGGGCCGCGCCCAGCGGAGCCGGAGCGATGGTCAGGGTCAGAAGCATGACAAAACAGACAAACCAGATGCCAACGCGCATACTACCTCCAGAAATCCACAGAAGCCGACAGACCGGCCGCTATTGGGCGGGCATGAGCCACAGCTGGGGATTAATGGGTTTCTGGTGAAAACGCAATTCGAAATAGAGCCCGTTGCCATGCGCTTCCGGGTAATATCCTGCATGGCCGATGGGTTCGTCCTTTTCCACATCCTGTCCGGTCTGGACGCTTGTTTCGGAAAGGTAGGCGTAAAGTGTGTAATAATCCCCGCCGTGGTAGAGGATGACCACTTTGCCCAGGCCGCGCAGCACGTCGTTGTGCACCACCTTGCCCCAAAACACGCTGCGCACGGTGGAGCCCTCGCCGGTGGCGAGGCCGATGCCCCGGCGCGCGGGCTTGCCGTCCGGGGCGAACGTTGCCACCACGCGACCGGCCACGGGCCAGGGCAGGGCGGCTTTGAAGGCGTCGAACTTGCGGCTGCGCTGGCTTACCAGTTGGTAGTTGAGCTTCTGGATGGCGGCGAGGATGGATTGCAGCTCGGATTCCAGGTCGCGGCGCTGAGTGTTCACCTGGTTCATGCGTGCGTTGACGGTCAGGCGGTCGCGCAGAAGCGCGTCCTTGTCCGCGTTGATGACCACAAGCTGTTTGTCGACCTGGACCTCCAGCTCCTTCTGCCTGGCCAGCACTCCGGCCAGCTCCAGCTCTTGGCGCCGCACGGATTCGAGCATGGCCCGGGCACGGTTGTAAGCCGCGCTGTTCCACTGGAAACGCCTGTCCGCGTTGTCCCAGCTGTCGGTAAGGCGCGCGCCTTCGTGCATGCCCTGGGCGCTGATGGGCCACAGAAGACCCAGCAGGCGGCGCAGTTCGCGCACGGACTGTTCGCGCTTCATGCGCACGGCCTCGTACTGCTGGGCGTACACGGCCTCCTCTTTGCGTATGATTTCGAGGGCTTCTTCCTGCTTCTCAATGCGCGACTGCGTGGTCTTCATGCGCGTTTCGATCTCGCCAAGCTTTCCGGCCAGGGCGCGTTCGCGCTCGGCCAGCTGCTGCACCGCGCTCTTGCGTTCGTCGGCCTTCTGGCGCTCGTGCTGCAGGGCCTTTTCCAGGTGCGCAGGCTGGGCGAAGGCCTGCTCCGGCAGCAGGGGGGCCAGCAAACAGCAGACAAGAACGGTGAGGGCGGCGAGGGCTGGCTTCATGCGGGCAGGCGCTCCGGGGCGGGCAACAGGTTCCGGGCCGGGCAAAGCGTGCATTTGGGCTTCGACTTACTGCACCACTGCTTGGACGCGCGCACGATGAGGGCATGGAATTCGTTGTAGTCGCGCACCTCGGCGGGCAGGGCCGTCTGCGCAATGTCCTGGACCTCGTGGTAGTCCGTAAGCTCGGGGATGAGGCCGTGGCGGCCGAACATGCGCACGGTGTAGGCGTCTACCACGAACACGGGCTTGCCAAGGGCGTACAGCAGGATGGAATCCGCCGTTTCCGGGCCGATGCCGCGCACGGACAAAAGCTTCGGGCGCAGTTCCTCAAGGCTCTGGGAGGCCAGGGCCATGATGTCCAGACCGGACTCCTGGTCGAGAAAGTCGAGGAACTGCGACAGCCGCTGGGTCTTGATGCGGAAATAGCCGGCGGGGCGGATAAGTTCCTCCAGAGTGGCAGGGGGCAGGGCGCGCAGGCCTTTTTCGGTCATCGCGCCCGCGCCCTTCAGGTTGGCGATGGCCCGTTCCACGTTCTTCCAGTTGGTGTTCTGGGTAAGAATGGCCCCGACAGCCACCTCGAAGGGGGTTTCGCCCGGCCACCAGCGGCTTGGACCCAGGGCCTGCGCAAAGGCCTGGTACAAGCCCCGGATGTTTTCGCCGCGGCGCGACATCAGGCCCCCGCAGTCTCCGCGTTCTGGGTGATGTTGGTCCAAAGCAGACCGCACCATTCGCCGCTTTCGCGCAGCACCGGCTCCGGCAGGCCAAGGCGCACGTAGGCGCGGATGACGTCCGGGGCCTGCTCCACCAAAATGCCGGACAGGGCCAGGCAACCGCCGGGGGCGATGTGGCGCAGAATGTCCGGGGCCATGAAGATGAGCGGCTTGGACAGGATGTTGGCCACCAGCACCTGGAAGCGCTTGTCCTGCGGCAGGGAGTTGATGCCGCCCACGGCCACCTTGAACTGGTCGGCCACGTTGTTGATTCCGGCGTTTTCCTCGGCGCAGACGATGGCCTGGGGGTCGATGTCCAGGCCGAGCCCGGTGAGCCCCAGCTTGGCCATGCCGATGCCCAGGATGCCGGACCCCGTGCCCAGGTCCAGAAACTCCATGCCCGGCTCAATGGCCCCGGCGCGGTTCAGGTCCGCGATGCAGGTGAGGCACAGGGCCGTGGTGGGGTGGTGCCCGGTGCCGAAGGCCATTTTGGGCTCGATGATGATGGGCGTGAACTCCGCGTGCTGCTCGTCGGAGAGCCAGGGCGGCAGGATCTCGAAGCGCCCTCCGCATTCGATGGGCGTGAAGAACTCGCGCCAGGATTGTCCCCAGTCCTGGCTTTGGCTTTCCTCGGTGCGGATGCCGCTGCTGGGCCAGAGCTCGCCGATCTGCCGGGCGACCTCGCGTCCGGCCTCGTGGTTCTCAAGATAAGTGCTGAAGTGGGTGGTGCCGTCCACGGCCTGGGATTCCTCCCAGCCGTGCTGGATGGCGCCGGAAAGGAACACGACGCCGTCGTCATAGTCGGCGGCGGGCAGCGAGAATTCGATTTTGAGCAGATCCTGGGTCATTGGTGTGTAGGTTCCATGCTGAAGGGTTGAAGGGCGCCTCAGACGATGACGTCCACAAGGTTTCCCGTGCCGGTGATGTCTGAACGCATTTGGGCCACATGCAGGCGCTTGGAGGCTTCATCCACCACCGGAGCGGCCGTTTCCGGGGCCGCCACAAGCGGCATGGGGTGCGGCTGCACGTTGGTGATTTGCCGTCCGTGGGGCAGGCGCGGCTCGTCCGGCACAGCGAGTTGCTGCACCGGACTTTCCGCCGCCGCGCCCTTGGAAAGAGGAGCTATCTCCGTCATTCCCGCTCCCGGGTGGGCAGATCGCTCCGCCCGGACCTTCTTTAGGCCTTGTCCCTGGTCAATATATCGTCCAGGGCCGAAACAAAGGCAAGCAGATCATCCTTGCCGATGACCAGGGGCGGCAGAAGCCGCAGCACCTTGCCATGGGCCAGATTGCAGATGAAGCCGCGCTCGCGCAGGGCCGTGTGCACCGCCTCGCCGCCGCCGGAAAGCTCGATGCCGATCATGAGCCCCAGGCCGCGCACGTTGCTGATGCGTTGGGGGTGCTTGGCCTGTAGCTGCCGCGCGGCTTCCAGAACCTGTGCGCCAAGGTCGCGCGCCCGGCCGGCCAGGTCATCGCGCAGCATGATGTCGAGCACCTTGCAGGCCACGGCGGAAAGCACGCCCCCGCCGCCGAAGGTGGTTGCATGGCTGCCGGGCACAAAGCCCTTGGCCACATGCTCCTTGGCAAGCATGGCGCCCATGGGCAGGCCGTTGGCCAAGCCCTTGGCCGAGGTGAACACGTCTGGCGAGAGGTCGAAATGCTGGTGCGCCCAGAAGCGTCCGGTGCGGCACAGGCCGGTTTGGATCTCGTCCACCATGAACAGGCAGCCCGCCTCGGCGCAGAGGTCCTGCACCTGGCGCGCGTAGGCCTCGGGCAGGGGCAGTACGCCGCCTTCACCCTGAACCATCTCGATGAGCACCGCGGCGGTCTTTTGCGTCACGGCGGCCTTGAGCGCGTCGATGTCGCCGAAGGGAACGCTGAAGATGCCCTCGGGCAACGGCTCGTAGCCTTCCTTGATGCGCCCCTGCTGGCCCGTGGCGGTCAACGTCGCCAGGGTGCGGCCGTGGAACGAACCCGTCAGGGTGATGATCTCGTGAGCGTCTTTGTAGCGCACGGTGCGCATGTACCGCCGGGCCAGCTTGATGGCGGCCTCGTTGGCCTCCGCGCCGGAGTTGCAGAAGAACACCCTGTCGCAGGCGCAGGTGGATAAAAGCTTTTCGGCCAGTTCCACCTGCCGGGGCTGGTAGAACAGGTTGCTGATGTGGATGAGCTCCTTGGCCTGCGCGGCCATGACCTCCAGCAGTTCCGGGTGGCTGTGCCCCAGGTTGGTCACGGCGATGCCGGAGAGCAGGTCGATGTACTCTCTGCCGTCCAGATCGGTCATGCGCGCGCCCTGGGCCTTCTCAAAGGCCAGGGGGTAGCGGCCATAGGTCTGGCAAAGAACCTTCTTGTCCCGGGCCACCAATGCTTCATATTTGCTGCTCATAGAGCTTGCTCCTTCACTTAAGAACGTGTGCCTACACCTTTCCGGTATGACCAAAGCCGCCAGCGCCGCGCGCCGTCTCGCCAAGCGCATCCACAGCGGTGAGCTGCGCGGTGAACACCGGCATGAACACCAGCTGCGCGATGCGCTGACCTCGCTCGATGGTTCGCAATTGGCCGGAGGTGTTCAAAAGCGACACGATGATTTCGCCCCGGTAGTCCGGGTCGATGACGCCCACGCCTTGGCTGACGGTGAGGCCGTCCTTGGTGCCCAGGCCGCTGCGCGAAAAAACGAACCCGGCGATGCCGGGACGCATGATCTCTATCGCCAGCCCGGCGGGAATGGCCGCCCGGCCGCCGGCGGGAATCTCCAATGTCTCGGTGTCGATGCAGGCGCGCAGATCGAGACCGGCGGAGTGATCCGTGGCGTAAGCCAGCTTGGATTCCTGCCACACGGGGTGCAGAAAGCGCACCCGCACGTTGAGGGGGGCCTGGCCGACTGGCTGCTGCTGGGTGGTCATGGTCGCTCCTTCTTTAACGCCTGAAGGCGACTTTCTTTCCATCGAATTGTCCGCCCTGTCAATGAATCTGGTTGCCCCGGAATTGTCACAAACCGATCCTTGCAATTTCTCTGGTGGCTTTATAGGCTATAGGGGCGATAAAATCCCGTTCCGTCAATTCAAGGAGTCTCCATGCAGGCGCTTCGCGTGTTCAGCGTTGTTCCCAAGCTTCCGCCCCGGCTGGAAGCCCTTTGGGACATTGCATATAATTTTTGGTTTTCCTGGAACAACGAACTCACCAACATATTCACAACAATCGACCACAGCCTCTGGACGGCCTGCGACCAGAACCCTGTGACCCTTCTCAACCGCCTGTCGCAACGGCGCATCGAAGAACTCTCGCGCGACGACTTCTTTCTCCAGCGTCTGGCCGACGCCAAGCGTTCCCTGGACCATTATCTTGTGCGCCGCCATTCGCCTTTCAAGTTTCCGTCCCTGCCGGACCGCAATATGGCCGTGGCCTATTTCAGCCTGGAATATGGCATCGCCATGTGTCTGCCCATCTATTCCGGCGGCTTGGGCGTGCTGGCGGGCGACCATCTCAAAAGCGCCAGCGACCTGAACGTGCCCTTGGTGGCCGTCGGCCTCTTGTACCGCGAAGGCTATTTTCGCCAGTACATGACCCCGGACGGCTGGCAGCAGGAGCGCTATCCCGACCATGACTTCGAGCAGATGCCGCTCAAGCCCGCCCTGGATGCCGTCGGCAATCAGGCGCGCGTGTGCGTCACCCTGGCCGGGCAAACCCTGTGCGCACGCATCTGGGAGGCCGGGGTGGGCAAGGTGCGCCTGTTTCTGCTCGACTCCAACCTGCCTGAAAATTCGCCGGAGTTCCGTCAGGTCACCGCCCGCTTGTATGGCGGCGGGCTGGAAATGCGCCTCTGGCAGGAGATCCTGCTGGGCATCGGCGGCATCAAGGCCCTGGCCGTGCTTGGCATCGAGCCCATGGTCATCCATATGAACGAGGGGCATTCCGCCTTTGCCGGGCTGGAGCGCATCCGGGTGTACATGCAGGACCACGGCCTGTCCTTCGAAGCGGCCACGGAGCTTACCGCCTCATCCAGCGTGTTCACCACGCACACGCCCGTGCCCGCGGGCAACGACCGCTTTCCGCCGGAGCTCATGCACACGTATTTCGATGAATACGCGGGCAAACTCGGCCTGGCCTTCAAGGTCTTCATGGCCCTGGGACGGGAGGACAAGCGCGACGAAGGCGAACATTTCTGCATGACCGTGCTGGCGTTGCGCCTCTCGCGCTTCAGCAACGGCGTCTCCAAGCTGCATGGTGAGGTTTCGCGCCACATGTGGCAAAAAGTCTGGCCGCAGAATCCTGTGGAGGACGTGCCCATCGGGTCCATTACCAACGGCGTGCACGCCGCCACCTGGGTGGCCACGGACATGGCCATTCTGTACGACCGCTACCTGGGCAACTGGCGCGAGGACCCGGACTGCGGCCGCATCTGGGACCAGGCCGAATCCATCCCCGACGCCGAACTTTGGCGCACCCACGAGCGCCTGCGCGAACGGCTGGTGGACTTTGTGCGCAAACGCCTGCGCAAGCAGCTCATGGACAAAGGCGCGCGGCACAAGGAACTGCAAGTCGCCGACGAGGTGCTGGACCCCCAGGCCCTGACCATCGGCTTCGCACGGCGCTTCGCCACTTACAAACGCGCAAATCTGCTGCTCATGGACAAGGACCGCCTGGTGCGCCTGCTTACCGATACGACGCGCCGCGTGCAGTTCATCTTTGCGGGCAAGGCGCACCCCAACGACAACGAGGGCAAGAAAATCATCCAGGAGTTGCAGCAGCTGTGCCGGCGCGAGGACTGCCGCGTGAGCATGGTCTTTCTGGAGGACTACGACGTCAAGATCGCCAGCCGCATGGTGCAGGGCTGCGACGTGTGGCTCAACAATCCCCGTCGCCCGCTGGAAGCCTGCGGCACAAGCGGCATGAAGGCCATGATCAACGGCGTGTTGCAGGTCTCCACCCTGGACGGCTGGTGGGACGAGGCCTACCGGCCCGACAACAGTCTGGGCTGGGCCGTCGGCAGGGGAGAGGAGTACGACGATTTGGCCTACCAGGACTTTGTTGAGAGCCAGACCCTGTTCAACCTGCTGGAAAACGACATCATCTCCGAATTCTATGACCGGGGCCGGGGCAATTTGCCGCGCACCTGGATCCGCAAGATGAAGAACGCCCTGCGTGAGCTTGGCCCCGTGTTCAACGCCCACCGCATGGTGGAGGACTACACGGAAAAGGCCTATCTGCCTTCGTGCCGCAATTACGTGAACCTGGTGAAGGATGACTTCCGCGCGGCCAAGGAGCTTGCCGATTGGCGCATGCGCCTGATGACGCGCTGGAACAACCTGTCCATCCGCGACATCCGCACCGAGACCCACGCCAACGTTTTTGTGGAGGAACCCATTTTGGTGGAGGCGCGGGTGCACCTGGACGGCCTGTCGCCCTCGGATGTGCGCGTGGAGATTTACCACGGCCCGGTGAGCCAGGACAGCGAGTTCACCCGGCGGCGCACCACCACCATGTCGCCGGAGAAGGACCTGGGCGAGGGCTGGCACCTTTACCGGGGCGAGGTGATGCCTCCAGAGGCCGGGCGTTTCGGCTTCACCCTGCGCATTTTGCCGCATCATCCGCTTTTGTTGGATTCCCACGCCCTGGGGCTGATCTATTGGGCAAACGTCTGATCTTTGTCGGATCGACCGCCTTTCATTCGGAAGGGCGGTCTTTTTTGCGCGAAAGTTTTCGTCAACTCGACTGCGACAGGTCCGGATGCCCCGCGGCAAAAATGACAAAAAGCGAAATTTCAAACCATTTTGATATTCATTTCTTGACAGCTTGAGGGTGTTATGCTTTTCTGGCGACCCCCTGTCAGCCGGGCCTACCGGATGAAGCGGGAGGCGGCCTGCGGCCCCGTGCGCGTTCATCCAAACCACTTGGAGCGAGGTAACGGTTTTGCTTTTTCAGCCGATCAACCGAAACTATCACGACTTTTCCATTGTCCGCGACAAGGACCTTTGCATCAACTGCAAGGTCTGCGTGCGCCAGTGCTCGTATGAGGCCCACTACTGGGACGAGACGCGCCAGAAGGTAATGCACGACAACGCAAAATGTGTGGGCTGCCACCGTTGCGAAGCCCTGTGTCCCACTGCCGCGCTCCTCATCCAGAAGAAGCGTTCCGACTTCAAGGACAACGCTCTCTGGCGTCCCGAGTTCATCAAATACATCTATAAACAGGCTGATACCGGCGGCGTTCTGCTGACTGGCATGGGCAGCCCGGTGAATATCCCGATCTATTGGGATAAGCTCCTGCTCGACGCGAGCCAGGTCACCAACCCCTCCATCGACCCCCTGCGCGAACCCATGGAGCTGAAGACCTTCCTGGGCTCCAAGCCGGACAAGCTGGAGTTCTCCAAGACCAAGGACGGCAGCCCCAAGCTCAAGACCAAGCTGGCCCCGCAGATTGAGCTGAACTACCCGCTCATGTTCTCCGCCATGAGCTTCGGCTCCATCAACTTTAATCTGCACATCGCCATGGCGCGCGCCGCCACGGAGCTGGGCATTTGCTACAACACCGGTGAGGGCGGGCTGCACAAGAGCCTGTACCAATATGGCAAAAACACCATCGTTCAGGTGGCGTCCGGCCGCTTCGGCGTGCACCGCGACTTCTTGAACGCGGGTGCGGGCATCGAGATCAAGGTCGGCCAGGGCGCCAAGCCCGGCATCGGCGGCCATCTGCCCGGCGAAAAAATCAACGCCATGGTCTCCGAGACGCGCATGGTCCCCCTGGGATCCGACGCCATCTCCCCGGCCCCCCACCACGACATCTACTCCATCGAGGATTTGCACCAGCTCATCTTCGCCCTGAAAGAGGCCAGCGAGTACCGCGTGCCCGTGAGCGTCAAAATCGCCGCCGTGCACAACGTGGCCGCCATCGCCTCGGGCATCGTGCGCGCCGGAGCGGACATCGTCGCCATCGACGGCGTGCGCGGCGGCACCGGCGCGGCTCCGGGCATGATCCGCGACAACGTGGGCATCCCCATCGAGCTGGCCCTGGCCCAGGTTGACCAGCGCCTGCGCGACGAAGGCATCCGCAACCGGGCCTCGGTCATCGCCGCAGGCGGCATGCGCTGCAGCGCCGACGTAGTCAAGGCCATCGCCCTTGGCGCGGACGCCTGCTACATCGCCACCTCGGCCCTGCTGGCCGTGGGGTGCACCCTGTGCGCCAAGTGCTACACCGGCAAGTGTCCCTGGGGCATCGCCACCAACGACGCCCGCCTGGCCAAGCGCCAGAACCCGGAAGTCGCGGCCAAGAAGATGGTCAACCTGGTGCATGCCTGGGGACACGAGATCGAGGAAATGCTCGGCGGCATGGGCCTCAACTCCATTGAGAGCCTGCGCGGCAACCGCGACAAGCTCCGCGCGGTGGGCCTTTCCGATACCGAGATGGACATCCTTGGCGTCAAGCACGCCGGCCGTTAATAAGGGGGCAAGAAGATCATGAAACGCGTCTACCCCGACAAGGACTTCTGCATTGGCTGCCACATTTGCGAGCTGGCCTGCCTGACTGCCCATTCCCAGAGCAAGGATCTCATTCTGGCCTACACCGTGGAGCGCGGCCAGTCCGGCGCTTCCTCGTGCAAGCACGTGCATGAGGCGGGCCCCACTTGCGTGGCCCTGTCCTGCCGTCACTGCGACGAGCCTTCCTGCGTGGCCGCCTGCATCTCCGGCGCCCTGCAAAAGGACCCGGAAACGGGCCGCACGGTCTACAATCGCGACAAATGCGTGGGCTGCTGGTCCTGCCTCATGGCCTGCCCGTATGGCGCCATCGCGCGTCATCCGCTTGAGGCCAAGATCGTCAAGTGCGATCTGTGCTTTGACCGCCCCGGCGGACCGGCCTGCGTGGCCGCCTGTCCGAACAAGGCTTTGAAGCAAGAGGAACGCTAAGGGCATATGTGCCCGTCACGAAACGTGAAGCATCATGAGGACGCTATGACTTACGTGATTATCGGCAACGGCGTTGCCTCCATCGGCGCCATCGAGGGCATCCGGCGGCACGACCCCAAAGGGCAGATCGTCATCATCGGCGCAGAGGATGCTGCGGCCTATGGACGTCCGCTCATCTCGTATCTGCTCGCGGGCAAGATCGGCCCTGAGCGGCTGGCCCTGCGCGGCGATGACTACTATGTCAAAAACGGCGTCGAGCTGAAGCTCGGCACCACCGCCACCAATATCGACACCGTGAAGAAGACCGTCACCACCGACAAGGGTGAGACGGTCAAATATGACCGGCTGCTCATCGCCACCGGCGGCATTCCCTTTGTGCCGCCCATTCCCGGCGTGCAGGGCCCGGACATTTACAGCTTCACCACCCTGGCCCACGCCAACACGCTCATCGAGCTTTCGAGCAAGATCAAGCGCGCCATCGTCATCGGCGGTGGTCTCATCGGCCTCAAGGCCGCGGAGAGCCTGCACGATCGCGGCGTGGGCGTGACCATTTTGGAGTTGGCTCCGCGCATCCTCTCCGGCGGTTTTGACGAGAAGGCCGGCAAGCTGGCCGCCAACCGTCTGAAGAACGTCGGCATAGAGGTCAACTGCGGCGTTACCGCCAAAGAGATCCAGCGCACCAAGGAAGGCCGGGTCAAGGGCGTGCTTTTGACCGACGGCCGGTTCCTGGAATGCGACGTGGTGGTCGTGGCCATCGGCGTCGTGCCCCACAGCGCCTTGGCCAAAGAAGCCGGCATCAAGGTGGAGCGCGGCATCATGGTCGACGGCAAGCTGATGACCAACGCCAAGGACGTGTATGCCGCGGGCGACGTGGCCCAGGCCATGGACCAGCTCTCCGGCGAACACCGCGTGGTGCCCATCTGGCCCAACGCCTACAATCAGGGCTATGCCTCCGGCCGCAACATGGCCGGCGCCAAGCTGCCCTACTTGGGCGGCCTGCCCATGAACTCCATCAGCTTCTATGGCCTGCCCACCATCTCCGTCGGCACGGTCAACCCGCCCGATGGCGACAAGAACTACGAGGTCCACGCCCTGCTCGACGAAGAGAAGGAGACCTACCGCAAGCTCGTCTTCCGCGACGGCAAACTGGTGGGCTATGTGCTCGTGGGCGACATCGACAAGGGCGGCATGTACACCGCCTTCATCAAGTTCGAAATGCCGCTTGCCGGCGAGGCCAAGGACAAGCTCATCAACGCCGGTCCAGAGGTCTTCCTCTGGCCCGCGGAGCTGTTCGACGAGACCTGGAACCCCGAGCCGGCCAAGGCCGCTCGTTAAACCGAGCGCGTTAGAGCAGGACATCCGCGTAGGAGCACGAGTAGGATGAAAGCACCTGAACGGTATTATGACTTCCAGAAAGACATCTCCGGTTGCGGCG
>Ga0209373_10000996_pt1 | contig 37485 bp, 13 predicted proteins | sample Higcelweek5metaG_FD_187173 | JGI IMG/M metagenome (GOLD analysis project Ga0209373, IMG submission 187173) | Freshwater pond sediment microbial communities from the University of Edinburgh, under environmental carbon perturbations - High... | ecosystem: Environmental > Aquatic > Freshwater >... | reverse complement strand
GCGCCAATTTCCACGAAGCCTTCATGCGCCGCGCGCTCGAACAGGCGAGGCGAGGGTGGGGTACGACGCATCCCAATCCGATGGTGGGCGCGCTCATCGTCGAGGACGGCGAGATCGTCGCCGAGGGTTACCATGCGAAGGCCGGCGAGCCGCACGCCGAGATCATGGCGCTGCGCGCACTCGGCCGGAAACCCGAGCCCGACGCCACGTTGTACGTGACGCTCGAACCGTGCTGTACCCAGGGGCGCACGCCACCGTGCACCGGGGCGATCATCGCGGCTGGCATCAAGCGCGTGGTCGGCGGCGCGACCGATCCGAACCCGGTGCATGCCGGGCGTGGTTTCGAGGTGCTGCGCGCGGCCGGAGTGGAAGTAACGACCGACGTGCTCGCCGATGAGTGCGCGGATCTGAACCTGATTTTCAACCACTGGATCGTCCAGAAACGTCCGCTGCTTGCGGCGAAGATCGCGACGACCATCGACGGTCGCATCGCCTGTCGTACCGGCGAATCGAAGTGGATCACTGGAGAGCTGGCGCGCGCCGATGTGATGCGCTGGCGCCGGCTGTTTCCGGCCATCGCTGTCGGCGCGGGCACAGTGGCCAGCGACGACCCGCAGCTCACAGCGCGGTTGCCCGAAGGCGAATGGTGTCCGCTACGCTTTGTCTTCGATGCCGCGCTGAGCACCGCGACGCTCAACCCGCTGCCGCGTCTCTTCACCGATGACAATCGCGGGCGCACCATCATCGTTACGAGCGACCGCCAGCACTCCGTCGTCGTGCGCAAGCTCGTGCAGCTCGGCGTGCAGGTCTGGCAACTGCCTGTCGCCGACGGCGCCATCGACATGGCCGCGTTCAACGGACGCTGTGCCCAGGAAGGCATCACCGGGGTGCTGATCGAAGGCGGCTCGCGCCTGCTCAGCGGACTGCTGAAAACGCGCTCCCTCGACTACCTGCTCGCGTATCGCGCGCCGCGGCTGTTCGCCGACGCTGAATCGATCCCGGTGGCGACCGGCTTGCGCGTGGAGTTGCCGACGGTCGGGCTCCAGCTGGCCGAGGTGCGCCACGCAGTCTTCGGCGACGACCAGTTGATGCGCGGCAGGATCGTTTATCCGGAGACGCTCGAGATCGACAGGCCCGAGGATGACGAGAACTCCGGCGACGACCATCACCACTGTGGTTGCGACCATGACTGAGCCCACCGAGATCTTCTTCGCCACGGGAAATGCCCACAAGGTCGCCGAGATGCAGGCGCTCGCCGACGATTCGCACCTCGCGCTGCGGCTACGTTCGGCGAAGGACGCCGGCGGAATGCCTGCCGTGGTCGAGGATACCGGCACGTTCATCGGCAATGCCCGAAAGAAAGCCTGCGCGTTGCACGAGAAGCTAGGCGGCGCGCATTGGGTTCTTTCCGACGATAGCGGCCTGTGCGTCGATGCGCTCGCCGGAGAGCCCGGCGTGGAGTCGGCGAACTATGCGGGGCAGGGTGCGACGAGTGCGGCCAACATCGCGAAGCTGCTCCAGAAACTGCACGGCATCGCGGCCGAGCAACGCGCGGCGCATTTCATTTGCGTGCTCTACGTCATCGATCCCGACGGCCATGAACGCAATTTCGTTGGGCGCTGCGATGGCCGGCTGCTCGATCATGTGCGCGGCGGTGCCGGCTTCGGCTACGATCCGATCTTCGTGCCAGACGGAAATCGTCTGACCTTCGCCGAACTTGGCGAAGCGGTGAAGAATGGCATCAGTCATCGCTCGCGAGCTTGGGCGAAGTTCGCCGAATGGTGGCAGGCATAGTAAGCCGCGATAACGGCTAGGATTTCCGAGGAACGGCATCGATCACTCCGAATCAGGAGGAATGTAACCGGCAGAACCACAGATTCTTCCACATCATTACTAACGCACAATAAGTGTTATGTCTAATTTGAGGCTACGACGTTGCTTCCCTTCTTTGTATACCTACTGACTCGGTTCCATGCACGACGTTCTCCTGAAGCCGTAGCACCGAATCGATCTTTCACCGCTTCGACTTACGTGCATTGTCGCGGCCGCGCATGAGCCCAAACTCCGCCCCGTTGTTCAACTGGCTCGATCATCGAGCTGCCGGCGTTCTCCTTCACCCCACTTCGTTTCCCGGACCTCACGGCATCGGCACGCTCAACGCCCATGCGGTCCGCTTCCTCGAATTCCTCGGCCAGGCCGGCTTCAGCTACTGGCAGGTCTGCCCGCTCGGCTCGACGGGCTACGGCAACTCGCCGTACCAGTCATTCTCCGCGTTCGCCGGTAATCCCTACCTGATCGATCTCGATCCGCTCGTGGACGCCGGATTGCTCCAGCGCGCCGATTTGGCGAAACTGGACGCACTTCCCGCTGAACGCGTCGATTTCGGCGCGATCTGGCTGCACAAATGGCCCGTGCTCTTTGCCGCGGCCGAGCGCTACCTCAGAAAGCCCGTCGCGCTGCCCTATGGCGATTTTGCCGCGTTTTGCAGCTCTCAGGCCGACTGGCTTGCCGACTACGCCTACTTCCTCGCGCTGAAGGATCATTTCTCCGGTCGTCCCTGGTGGGAATGGCCGCCGGAACTGCGCAACTTCGAGAAAGCCTCCAAATCCCCGCTGCGCCGCACTCTTGCCGCGAAGATCTCCGCGCACCAGTTTCTCCAATACTTGTTCTTCGGCCAGTGGCGGCAGCTCCGCAAACGCGCCGACGCGCTGGGCATCCGGATCGTTGGCGACGTCCCGATCTTCGTCGCCCTCGACAGCGCCGATGTCTGGGCTAGCCCGGATCTCTTCCTCCTCGATCCGGCCACGCGCCGCCCGACTTTTGTCGCCGGCGTGCCGCCCGACTACTTCTCGGCCGACGGCCAGCTCTGGGGCAACCCGCTCTACGACTGGCCCGCGCACCAGCGCTCCGGATACTCCTGGTGGCTGCGCCGTCTGGCGGCCACCTTCGCGCTCTGCGACATCGTCCGCATCGACCATTTCCGCGGTTTCGAGACCTACTGGGCCGTGCCCGCCGGCGCGCCCAACGCCCGCAAGGGCTCCTGGGAACTCGGCCCCGGTCTCGATTTCTTCCGCGCCGTGCACACGGCCTTTCCGGAGGCGAAGATCATCGCCGAGGATCTCGGCGTGCTCACGCCCGAGGTGCTCGCCCTGCGCGAAGCCACCGGGCTGCCCGGCATGGCCATCACGCAATTCGCCTTCGGCGGCGACGCCGCAAATCTGTACCTGCCGCATAACCACGTGCCGAACTGCGTGCTCTACCCCGGCACCCACGACAATGACACCACGCGCGGCTGGTACGCCTCCACCGACGAGAAGACCCGCGACCACCTCCGCCGCTACTTCCGCATCAGCGGCGCCGAGATCGCCTGGGATTGCATCCGCGCCGCCTATGCCTCGCCCTGCCGTCTCACCGTGATTGCGCTTCAGGATCTGCTCAACCTCGACAGTTCCGCGCGCTTCAACCTGCCCGGTACGCCCGACGGAAACTGGCAATGGCGCTACCGCGCCGACCAGCTCGACACGTTGTCGCGCAACAGCGCAGCCTATCTCCGCGAGCTGGGCGAACTCTACGGACGGCTGCCCGAGCCGGCCCCGAGAGCCGAGCCGTAGCCATCCGTTCGCCAATGCAGCGGTGCTGCCTTGCAACACCGCTTGGTGTCGCTGCCGTGAAAGATGTCGCGACAATCCATAATACGCTGCTGTTAAGCTCCCACTACGTTCCGATAGTCATTACCCAGACCATGCCGTTCGTCCGCCGGGAAAAGTACTCCAATCGCGATTCGACAAATCGGCCCGACCGCGGAGCATTCCCCGTGTCGCTCAGAACCCGATTCACATCCGCCACGGACATCGGCCGTCATCGTTCCGAGAATCAGGACCGCTGGCTTGTCCGCGAGGATCTGCAACTCGCCGCCGTCGCCGATGGAATGGGCGGTCTGCCCTGCGGCGCCGAAGCCGCGCAGTGCGCCCTCGAGACGCTAGAAGCTCAGCTGGCGGGTGGCACGCCGACCAAGCACGACGCTTGGCGCACGTTGCTCGATACGTTGAACCGCGAAGTCTTCACTCTCGGACTGAAGCTCAGCCCCAAGCTCGGGATGGGCAGCACGTTCACCGTCGTCCGCGCCCAGGACGAGCGCATGGACATCGCGCACGTGGGTGACTCCGCCGCCTTCCGCCTGCGCGACGGTCAGCTCAAGCAGCTCACCCGCGAACACACCGTCGCCGCCGAGATCCTCGAGCACCGAGCCTCCGGGCTGGTCGAGCGCATGCCTCACGCCGCCGAACACATGCTCACCAGCTGCCTCGGGCTCCCCTACTTGCCGCATAAGGATGTGGTCGAGACCGATCTTCGCGCCGGAGACCGACTGCTCCTGTGCAGCGACGGCCTCACTAAGCCGGTCGAGCAATCGGCAATTCTCGAGACATTATCCCGCGGCGAATCGCCATCCGCCATCGCCGCGGCGCTCATCGCCCTCGCCAACCGCGCCGGCGGTCCCGACAACATCACCGTCATCGTCGGCTTCTGCGCTCCGAATTGATTCCCCGTTCGCTGCCAACTCAAGCCGCTGGACGACTTTGACTGGCGCTTCAACTCCACCATCTCCCGCAAACAGATCTACGAACTGGCTGCCGGCCACTTCATCGGCCGCCACGACGATGTGCTCTTCGTGGGCCCGCTCGGCGTGGGCAAGACCTTCCTGGCCCAAGCCATCGGCTACGAAGCGCTCAAGCAGGGCTACCACGTGCGCTACCGCTCGATCTTCGACCTGGAGCGCGACTCTTCCCCTTCGCCCGCAGCCTGATCGTTGTACGCAGCCAGGTCGCCGTCACCATGACCGGGCGACAAACCGCCGAGTCCCGCTTCTACCTCTCCAGCCAGCGACCCGACCAGCGCACCCCGCCCAATGGCACGCCCTCATCCGCGGCTACTGGGCCGGCGTCGAGATCCGCAACCATTGGCGACGCGACGCCGTCTGGGGCGAAGACCGCTCCCGCAACCGCAACCCCATAGCCCTGGCCAACCTCGCCCTGCTGCGCAGCGCCTTGATTGCACGGCTCGCCAAGGATCGCGACGAGCGCTCGCTGCCCGAATTGATCGAATCCTTCGCCGATAATCCACCCGCCGCCTTCCAGCTCATCAATAGCTTATGAGCCCGGAGCAAAAGACCATGGCCGCAAGATTGCCCGCGCTACCCACGGACAGTAGACGAATTCCCGCTGCCGCTGCCCTTGACGCTCACGAGCGTTGGGCTGTTCCCCTCGCTCGTTCTCACACACCTCAGACGCCAACGGCGAACGCCCACAATCGCCAGCACCCCAAAACCCAGCACGACGGCATAGGTCGAAGGTTCGGGAATCGACGAGTAGCCGATAGTCAGGCCCGCGACACCGACATAACTGTCGGGTTCACTGGACGAGACCCTTACCCATTCAAACGGTTCTCCCCCATTCTCGTAGCCCCCAAAAAACAATGCATTCGGACTGCCATCAAAATCACCCGTGAGGGTACTACCGTCATTGAACTGGAACGTAAGCTCTCCCTCAAGTCGTTCGTTATCTTTGTTCACGAGGAGAAAGCTGCCGCCAAAGGCATTTGGCCTTCCTTCGAGAAACGATATCTGCATGGCAGTGCAATCTGCCGTCGTCAGGAATGAAGCTGCGATCGCATCGTACCCGCCCAAGAGGTTGCCGGATTCCGCCCTAAAAGACACGCTCAAGCCTTCGCCGCTTGCCGTGATCGGATCGGATCCCAAGTCGCCATACTCGGGTACGAGGGAGTCGATGTTTACTGAGAACACATCGCCGGACAGTGCTGCGCGAAACGCCGCTTCATCGGCGAACTCCTTGAAATCGACCGCGGCCAACGCCGTGGAGGCGAGAATCATGGAAAACCCGATCGCAACCAGCTTTTTCATTCAGTTGCGACAAGAAGGTGCATACGCCCCGCTGACAATCCGTTTCTCGCTGGAGATGCAACTTGACCCGATTTTGTGCCCCGACAAACCGCCCCGCCACCTCGCCGACGCCCTCGCTCAGGTTCGGCTGCGGCGTCTCCACCGCCAAATGGAAATGGTTGCGCATGATCACATACGCATGGATCACCCAGCCGAAACGCTCGCAGGTCTCCCCGAGAGTGCGCTCGAACGCCTCGGCTGCGCCCTTCGCTTCGAACACGTTCTGCCGGTAGTTGCCCCGGTTGATCACGTGATAGGTCGCGCCGGGGAATTCGAGTCGGAGTTTCCGCGACATAGGGGAGGTAGGAGTCGGGAGGGGTGAGGTTGTCAATTGTTAAGACGTGACCCCTTTGACCCCTCCGCGCTGCGGGAACAACATTTTGCCCGACCGCTCTACTGGTTGAAGAAGATTGCCACCGGTCTGCGCGCCAAACACCTCAATCAATCCACCCTCGGCAAGGCCTGCGGCTATCTGCTCTCGCACTGGGAGCCGCTCGTGGCCCATTGCCGGCACAGCCGCACTCGGCTCGACAACAACCTCGTCGAGAACGCCGTTCGCCCCACCAAGCTCGGCGCGAAGAACTGGCTCTTCGTCGGTCACCCCGACGCCGGTCCCCGCATCGCCATCATCTACTCGTTGCTCATCACCTGCCAGCGCCACGGCAAGGATCCCCTCGCGTACCTGCGCGATGTCCTTGCCCGCCTGCCCATGATGACCAACCACGACGACCTCGCCACGCTCCTGCCTGCCAACTGGCAGCCCCCGGCCGTCTCGTAACTCCTCTCGTAGACGACGGCAGCCTACGAACACCGCTTCGGATTGGTCACCATTACGACCCGTCTACAAGGCACCCCGTCGGGTGCTTACGTACACGGGCGCGGCGTTGGGACTGGTGCGCTGCACCGGGCAGGTCTCGGCCAGCCGTTCGAAGATGCCCGTGTGCCGGGCAAACGCCGCCCACGGCACCAAGCCGCCGTAGGGCGTGAGTACATCGGCGGTGCTCTGCAAGCGCACCTTGCCGCCGGCCGTGGGGAACTCGAAAACCCCTTCACCTCCGGGGTGAAGGCGCGGGGCCAACGTCGTGTTCATGCAACCACCACTACCCCATCGCCTTACTCCCGGCAACCTCCCGGGTGACTGCGGAATTTAGGATGAAACGCGCCACCAAAGCCGCCAGGCCGTCGAGGGACCGGGCTTGGGCCCCGATCCGCGATGCCACGGAGACCGCGCGCCGGCCGCACAGCCGATGGGAAAAACCGGGCAGATAGGGAGTCGGATTCGCCATGCGTCACCTGTAAGCGGATGCCATGCCAGCTCGGTGCGCATCTCGCTGTTTTTCAACGAAAAACCGCCTTAACTTAGCGCCATTCAGACGTGCCCCCTTTTGTCCGCCCGCCGGATCGAACCCACCACGAACGACGTGCTGTATCAGAGAACCGTCTTCAAGAATAGTCCGATATAGGCGAGACATGAAACGACCGCCAGCCCACACAAAGTCTCCCCCTTTCTCACCGAGACGAATGTGAGCACAATCGAACTCAAGAGCGCGCCACCCGTGCCGGCGAAGGCCAGCAACATGAACCCTCCGCCCAGCCAGTCGCTTTCTCTCGTCGGCATCAGGCGAGCGACAACGAACGTGAGGGCGAGCACAAGACCGGGAACAAGCACCGCACCCAACCAATACTTTGACCTAAGCGTTTCCTCGGGCATGAGCATTTCTCGGGCGCATCAGCTCACGGGAGCAGCGGCTTCTCATCGTGGCTTAGTCCGGTGAGCAAGTTTCGTTTCGTGTCCCACTCCATATTCCGGTCGAGCGATGTCGGATTGAGATAGTAGGCAAAGGCAACAGCACAGGTTCCGGTCTCCCGGCCTTCGAGGCGGATGCCGCCTTTGATTTTCCCGTAGAGCGCACCGACAATCTGCCCATTGCGTTCCTGCGTTCTCACCCGGAAGAAAAAAGCACTCTCCTCAGATGCGTTGCCGTAGTAATCGCTGCCGGGTTTTGCTCCAAACCGCGACGAGTGTGTCGGTTTGAAGCCGCTCTCGGGAGCCTGCCGCGGCCAGAGAAATTCACTGCCGCGGAACTGCTCCGGTAGGTTGGTTTCCTGAATGCCATCGAGAGGATTAGTGAAACTCAAAACCACGTTCACATCAAAGTCGTCTCGGCTCGCGTAGCGCCGCGTAAGCGTCATGACAAAATCAGCGATTTTCCCTTTGCCCCATGGTGCGACCCAATCGCTCGCCTCCAGATCAAAGCCACATGGTTGGTCCGCAGTCGGGATTTCCAGTCGGCGGAGACGTCGAGCATACATCGGGATGGGATTCTCGATTTTGCGCAACACGGCCATGTAAGTCGCGCCCCATGGTTGCCATTTGCCTTCCCTGACCTCGCGAAAAGGGGCAAACGGGAAACCTGCCGGATAATATCCAGCCTTGTGGATGTTTGATCCGATGCACGAGTCGCTGCCCCCTTCTCCAACAAACAGCCCCTCCGCATTGGTGAGACCTTCGACAACCGCGGGCTGACGCGAAACCGGCTCCATGAAGCTCAATGAGACGTTAACGCCCTCCACCGGAGCGAGGTTCTCGTCGACGGCTTTGATGACCAGCCTCGCCAAAGGGAGCGTGACAGGTTTTTCTTCGGCATACGATACAACCGCCAAAGCGGTAATTCCGATGATGAGTGCAACTCTGGTTTTCATGGTGTCCCTCCCGAGATCGTGACGATTTGATCGAACAGGAGATGAGTGTAGAGATACGCCACCTCGCGCATGTCGCTATGAAGCCAACGCGCCATTGGCGTGCCACCAACGACCTCCTGCCCGCGAGCTGCTGGCCACCCCGCAGGACCGAGAAGCTCCTCCGGCATGTTGTGATTTCGGGCCGCACTGAACGCTGGCGTGTAGTTGGCTCCAGCAGGCTGGGTCAGTGCGGGGAAGGCCTGTGCGAGCAGCTGATTGCGCTTGTTCGGATCACCCGCCGTGACACTGCCAGTGCCCTCATTGAAGAGATCGGGCAACCAACTCGGCCCACGCAAATCGCGTGTGGGATCATACCAGCGCATGCACCCAGTCTCTGGACCGTAACCAGGATCAAACAATGGTGCGCGCTTATACAACTCGCGCCCTAAACTCGTCGCCGGATCGGGGAACGAGGAGAGTTGCGCTCGTTTGCAGCCACCGAACACGGAGCCATCGGCCCAATAATAAACCGGGTCTGTCGGATCGGCGGGATCAGTGAGATTGAAGCCCCAGCCGCCGTAATCGCTGCCGGCACGCACATGGCCAACGAGCACGTTGATGTCCATCCGCCTACCTTTGGTTTTCTCCTGAACGGTCCAAGCATACCGACCGCTCAACATGCCTGGTTGCGACCACAGGATTGACAAAATCCCGTCCGGCGGTGTGCCGGGCAACCTCGCTAGCACATCCTCCGTGCGCGAGTAGAAGTTGTGCGCCACAGATACGACCCCACTCAATCGACCTCTCCAAGTCACTCCATTGCGTTGGTCGGCTGGTGTATTCTCAAACAGCCGGTGCCATTCGCTCGCCCATGCTCCTCGTGGGTAGTTGGGCGTGCTTGAAGCTTCGCCGTCCACCCATGGCGGTATAGCCATCCCTTCGACATCGGCAGTCGTATCGCTCTTGTAGGCCTCCATCGACATCGCCGCGTCAACCATGCAAAAGTCGTTCACGACAAGCCCGGCGTCGTGAATCGCACTGGAGACGATGCCGCAGCCAAGACTGTGCCCCACGATGGTTTTGCGCCCCGTTAGTGGATTGATCTTTGCCGCAAGCGCCGGTGCGGAGATAAAAGCATTCATCACCGCAAGATGATAGTCAGCCACTTTGTCCTCCTCCGCTCCATAGGGATTCCCGAACCAGCTCACACCTACGAAACGCGCCTTGTTGTGGCTCCAATAAAAACGCTTGAATGCCTCTGAGCTCCAACCACGTGCGGCTGCTCCGCTCACGTTGTAGCCATGCACGAAGACCAGCCACGAATCCGGACCGGTAGCATCCGGGAAGTTGGACGGTTCGCCCATGCTCGTCGGCAGACCATCGTCTTGCCTTAAACCACTAAGCCCCGAGCTGGGAGCGTCGCTGCCAGCTCGCAGATTGAGCCGGCGATACATGTCCTCCACTGGGCCGATCTTCAGCTCCAGCTTCACCTCGGCAATGGTGGTGCCATCCTTCTCCACGGCGAGCACCAGCGGCGCGGTTGTCGGCGCACAACCTTCGATTAGGAGCACTCCGCCATTGCCAGTTTGGATGAGGTTCAAGAAATCACCCCTCAATTCGACTCCTTGGCGAGTTACGCGCTGCGTCTGCGACCATTCCGGCGCCTGACTCAAAGTTGCGCCAAAGCCGTTCGTCAGTTTCTGGCGCTGAAAGTCGAATGCGTGGTCTCGCGTCTGATTCGTATAGACGAAGTTCACCGCCCCATCCGCCTGCTTAAGCTTGTATTTTACCGTTCCGTTTGGCGGCAGAGCCGCGAGTATCTGCTTCAGATCGATAAACACCGGAAAGAAATCGATGAAATCGCGAGTCCCATCGATAGCGCCATTCCCCTCGACATCAGCGCTCGGACTCGTCGTGGTGTAATCGGCTCCCTCCTCCCCCGGCCCATTTCGCGGTTGCCCCGGGATATCCTTTCCATCCACATCCCCCGAGTCATCGTCATCATTGATCCAGAAACGAAACGGAGCATTGGGCGCTGTTTGATCGCTATAATTTTCTCCAGCTAGTGTGATCTTGCCGTCGCGATTGGCGTCAACCGCGAGCGCGCCAACAGCCGAGGTTACGGAAACCGAGTCCACAAGCGCTCCAACACTACTCTGTGGCCCGACATTTGGGAAAAACTCTACAACCACTTCTCGGTCAGTTTCCGAAAGACCGGGTTCAACCGACTCGATGTAGACTGCGAAATCCCGGGTCGATCCGGCAGGGCGAGCACTCTTCATCAGATCAAGCCATGAATACTTGATATTCGATGCGATGAAATCGCCTCCCGCATCAATCGGAGCTTTGCGGCGCGCTTCATCTCCATCCTTGGTCCAAATTCGATAGGCCCCCTCGTGCGGCAGCTCGAATATGGTGGGATCGGAGGCTGACGGCATCATTCTGCCGGGATCCGACATTGAGTACGTCAGACGGAACTGCGAGCTCCACAAATTGTAGCCATCAGGGAAGCGAATCACCATCGGAGTGAACTTGGCACTAGCGTCAGGCTGAAACCGGCCCGGAGTGAGGTCGAATCCGTTGGCGTAATCGGGGATGCTATTCTTGGTTGTTCCAGAATTCGGCGTGATGAATTTTCCATCGGAACCTGCCAAGTCTTCGATCCGATCCTCCTCGGGCGAACGATCAAACACGCCGTTATTATCCGAATCGATATCGAGGTCCACCGCCATCGAACTGAAGGTGACGAACATATGATTGTCGAGATCCCGCCTCTCGGAGGGGATCTCCTTGCTGCCCGGAACGGGAAGGCGGCCATGCACGAACACGCGCTGCTCGTTTTTGAGATCCGGGATGAGGTCGACCACACGCGGATCAAGCTCGATCCGGACAACTCGGGCATCCGCGAGAAGGAGGCGAATCAATGCCTCGGTATTCTTGCGATCAAAACCGTTAGTATTTTCCTTGGAATTGTCATTCGGGCGTCTCGTGCCATTCGACGTAACGAAATCATGCGCCTTGTCCGAGCCGATTGTCAGGTACGGAAAGTTGGCCTCAGCGCCAGTGCCCGGGGTGTAGTCCATCGCTTCTTGGGCCTGGTTAAGAACTGCTCCACCTCCCGGCTGGCTGAGCAAGCCTAGGATGAAATAGGGCCGGGTAACTGGGATCTGGGCCGGCACTCCGCGCAAGTAATCATGGTATCGTTTGTTCCATTCGAGGCCGATCTGCTCCAAGGCGGTCACCACGCCGCGAGTGGCGAAATTGGTTCGATCCTTGGGCATCCCAAATGTGTTCACACGATACCCCACCCCACTTAGTGGCAGAAAATAGCCAAAATTTAGGCAATCGGCGATATTGTCGTTGGCCATCGGTTTTCCGGGGACGGTCAGATGATCGACATCGGTACTCACAAGCTTTGCCTTCCATTCCGGACTGATCGTTTTGAGCGAGTTCCAACGATTGAACGCCTTAAGCTGGTCGGAAAGCAGGTCGCGGGAAGTATCAAACGCCTGCAAGGCGGCGGCTGAGCGAGGAGACTTCAAAGGCACCGTATCTGTGCCGCCATAGAGCCCATACCCGGGAGGAGGATTGCCGCCTGAGAAAGCCCCTTGGGGCAAATCCATCTGAGTATGGAGCATCAAGGCATCGGCCGAACCAAATTTCTTAGTGAGATTGGCATTTGGGAGACCTCCAGCCATACCGATATAGATGCGAGAATCGTCAGAGGTAAAAACCACCTCCTGCGGATAGGCCCAACTGTAAGCCCAGCTCGATTGAGAAGAGTCGGGAGTCAGTGCAGCATCGAAACCGTTGATCGATTTGCCCGTACCGCGTTTGATATAGGAATCGGGTAGCGCCGCGATGCTATACCCACCCAGTTGCGGGGAAGGACTTACGGTGAGCAGGCCCAAGTTATTGGTGTTCTGCATGGTTACGACACCAAAGTCCCCTGCATGGTTGATCGCCACCGATGAAGCGCCAACCATGTCGCGCGGGTACAAGTTGAAATAGGCCTGCATGTACCCGTAGTCCTTGAAAGAGTCCTCAAGGAGGCCAAGGGTTTCAGCGGCGATTGCATAGGAAATATTAGTCTGAAACCCTGTGAACGGGTTCGATCCGCCCAATGCATTTGCCCCTTCGGCGATCGAATACTGCATTCGTGCCCACTGCACCTGCGGGTGAATGATAGTCCATCCCTTGCGACGGATCTCCATGCGCAACGCGGCAGTATCTTCGCCTTTTTCGGTGGTGGGAATGAACTTGAGGAAATGTACCCAAGGATCTGTCGGCCCGGGGGCAGGGCGCACGTCGAGCACAAGGATACCGCCGGTACCTTCGTCGGTGGTTGGCATGATCCCGAAGGCGGTGGCGCGAGGAGTCTGGGCACCGACGGCGGTCAGGTAGAGGCAGTTGCCGTCGGGGGAAAAGGCTAAGGATTTGATCCCGATCGCCACCCCGGCCGTGGGCACATCTTTGACCACGGTTTTCGGGGGATCGTCGTAGGTAAGCTTGCGGATCGATACCGGGGCGGCGAAGGACGGGGCGGTACGCGTGGCCCCCCCGGTCTGCACGTCTGCGGCTATGTCGAGCTGAGTCAGGAACCCGAAGTCGGTTGGCAGATCCGCATCGCGCAGCATCTCGATGCGCGTACCGTGCCCCACATCCGAGCGCAACAGGTCATTGGTGATATCGATCTTCGTGGCGGTTGGATCCATTTCGATCACCACGAAAAGTCGGTCGCCGGCCGGATGCACACCCATCGCAGCCACGTCACGATTCGAGTGAATAGGAAATGGGAACTCCCTCCGCAAACTACGGGCGGGAGCCTCAACCGATTGCCCTACAATTCTCCCGTTTGCTTGCACACCGGAATAGACGCTTTCCGGGTACAAATTAACGGCGGTAACCTTGCCTACTCCCCCAACAAACAAGGTTCTACCGTCGAGCGAAAGGGCGAGATGGGAGCCCTTGATCCGAATCTCCTCAAGAAGACGCATCTCAAGGCCCGCGGGACTGGAACTTGGATCAACGGCGAAAACTTTGACCGCATCAGCTGTAAGCACATACAAGCGCCGGTTTGCCCGGTCCACCGCCTGATCCAATACGCCATTGGCTCCGCTTCCCACCAGATCTGCTTGGAGCGCGGTAAAGCTACCAGGGCCGTTCGGGAAATCAGCGCTTGTGATCCGCGGGGTAAGGAGGTCACCGATTATTCCGACCGAGTCATTGCCGACTTTGATCGCGACGGTCGCCGGCTCCGATGTGCCCTCGGCATCACTAACAGTGTACTGAAAAGAGTCTACCCCCAGAAAGCCAGCGGCTGCAAGGTACGAAAAACGCCCCTCCCGGGCATCGATTTCGATCAAACCATGTGCGGCGCCGCCGGTCTTCTGGTAAGTGAGATCATCCCCCTCCGGGTCGAATCCCTGCAATCGACCGATCAACGTACGGCCCGGAGGGATCGCCATCGTCAATGATTGTGCCTTCGGCGGGTCGTTGACTGGCGTAACCGAAATAACGACGAGTGATTCACTGGACTCGACCCCTCGATCGGAGGAAACGAAAGTGAAGCTATCCTCCCCGAAGAAGTCCCGATTCGGGTTATAGGTGAACGTTCCGATTGCCGAGTTGATCGAAAGGGCCCCATGAGCCGGAGCCGTCCGTACAAAATAGAAGAGAACCGGCTCCGGATTTCCCTCCGGGGCAAGCATAGAGAGATCGCCGGGCAGTTCATTATCTTCAGCAGTGACAAAACGAGTTCCCGACGGGATTGGCGCGGCAGAAATAACGACCGCAATCGCAGCCAAAGCCAGAATGAATATAATGCTTTTTATCAATCTCACCGAGGAAATACTGAGGGGGTCAATCCCGCGAGAAAATGGGCGAATAATCACGGACGTTAACCTTGATCCGAATGCAGAAATAGCAGTTCCTCGACAAAACGCACGAACCGGAAGTAAAGAATGCATCACTCTCCTCCTCCGAGTTCCATTTGCGGTGAGATCACCCGGCCGCTCGCACTGTCAGGAGTACCATAGGAAACGAGGAAAGCCTTGGACACTTCTCCGTCGGCGAAAGGCGAAACATACCTGAATCCGCCACCTTCGCCGATGTCCTCGACGTGAATTTCCCCCGATACCGAATTCACAATAAATACGCGCGAGTCTTTCGGTAGTGTTCCGGGCGCCAAAGAAATCGTTGTGGCGGCGCCATCGGATACGACGGAGAATGCGTTGGCATCTAAGGTCGGGAGCGCGGCTTCGTAACCGCTGGAGAGGCGGAAATTGTCTACAAATACACCGGTCCCTTGATTGTTACCGAGTCCTATCGGGTTGTGGTCGAATCGGGATGTTCCAGAAATTCGTTCCGGCAGCGCGCCTCGGCCCTTGAGAGCGATTCGCACGCGAATTCGTTCTCCAGTACCTGCCCAATGTTCGACCAGCACGCCAGCAGTCCGGAAACCGCCTCCATCCTCAAAACCTGAAATCGGGCCATAACTCTGCAGCGATAGCGTCGAGAACATCTCGTCGACGAGTATTGTCGGGCCAGATTCGGAGACGATCTGGAACTCCAGTACTTCGCTCGGGGCCTTCAGCAAAGCAGTGGCCACGAAGTTGTAGTCGAACAGTAGCGTCTGCATGCCCGCTGGCACCTCAAAGGCGTCGGAGGTGAGAGTGCTCACGCCGTCGCGGGGATCGGACATGGTGTCGAGGAAGGCCATGTATTGGCGATGCGTGGGCAACACGCGGTTCCACCGCTCCACCACCCTGCCGCTGCCCTCCACGGTGAAACCGCGAAGGGTGCCATCTTCGAAGGATCCATTGTTGATGCCGATCGAACTGAATTCGAAACGCACGCCATTGGACTTCTTCCCGGCTACGGTGACAGTGACATCGCCCGAGGAGGCCAGCTCGGGCACGGTCACCTCGAGCCGCGTCTCGCTGGCAGCGGTGACCACGGCGACCGCTCCGCTGAATTCGACCTTGTTATCGGTCGCCACGGGGCTGAAATTCCGGCCGGTTACGACAACATCAGTCCCCTGCCCGCCTCGGCTTGGCACCAAGCCCGGCGGCTGGTCGGCGAGTTCGTTGATGTGAGGCGCGAGGATTTCACCATAGGTGTTGTCGAGGCTGTTGCCGGCGCCGACCTGCACGGTGCCGGTCGCGCCTTCGACGCGTCCCTTGACGATGCCATCAGCCCCGGTGGCGAATTCACGGCCGGCGATGCGAATCTTGTGCTTAGGCAGGAAGCGGGCGGCAAAATCGAGCCCGGCCGAATCGGCGGAGAGCGCCAATTGGAGGATGTAGAGTTCGACTGCCTTGATTGACGTCGTGTCGACCGTCGTGCCGTCGGCTTGCAGGCCGTACGAGCTGGTGCGCACCGCAAGCGGCACGAGCGATTCCTCGGCGAAGGAACCGTCGCGCGAGACGCTGAAGGTCTCGATGCCGACATCGGTCTCGCGTTGCAGGATCGAGAGGCGATTGGAGGCCAGGGCTTCGCGCAACTCAAGGACGCGGAACTGTTCGCCGCCGCGCACGGTGAAGCCGTAGTCGGTCTGATAATCCACCGAGCGGATGCGCAGTCGGCCGGTGAGGGAGAGTTCGGCCCGCGGGAGTGGAACGGCCGCCGGAGTGCGCCAGATGGTACGCATCTCGACATATTTGTCGTCGGTGAACGCGATGCCGCGGTTCGGGAGGTTCGCGCGCCGGCGGACTCCGTCGAGGAAGAACACCCGATTGATGTCCAGTGACACCTGGGGCGGCCGCAGATCGATGTTGGCGATCACGTCGAGCGGGCTGCCCTCGGTGGCGGCCGAGGCGGCGGGAATGACGAGATCCCGCTCGCCGTAGAAGCCGGTCTTCCGGTCAAACGCGACGATCTTCACGCTGTCGCCCGGTTTCGGCACGCCGGAGGATGAGACGGAAGCATCGTCGCCCGCATTCAGCGAGCCGAGGAACGAAAGCAGGTACGATGCCTCGTATTGGGAGTCGAGACGCTCGAGACCGGCGGTGGTGCGCAGGTACGGTTCGGAGTCGTACTCCGGGATATTGCCTACCGCGTTGAGCCGGCGGTAGACGAGGATCTCGACGCCGTTGGCCGTCGGCTGATCGACCGAAACGAGACGGCCGTCGTCGCTGTAGGCGAGCCCGGTGACCGGAATCTGTTTCCCCTCGGCATCGACATAGCGGATATCGCCAGCGAGGAAAAAGCTGTCGACGACGATGTCGGGCACCTTGGTGACGCCGGAGGGATGAAGCGCCACCTTGGCCGATTCGAAGACGAGGCTCGGCGATTCGCCGACGCGGGCACCGACATTGGTGGTGACCGTCGCGTAGGTGCGGAGGTACGCGAGACGTACATCGGGCAACGGGATCGAGTACCGGCCGTTGGCATCGGTGACGACATAGGTGTCGCCGGCGATGGCGTTGACGGAAACACCGGCGAGGCCTTTGCCGTCGGCGTCGACGACACGGCCCTCGAGAATGTTGCGAGTGAGGTCGTACGAGGCGTCGGCCGGCACGATGCCGACAAAGCCGCCTTCGGTGAGCAGCGGACCGGTGACGATCCGCCCATCGGCGCCGACCGTGGCGCGGCCGAGTTCGGCGTAGTTGTGAACTCCGTATTTGAAGTGGAAGACCACGACTTCCTTCCCGACTGCAAGTTCGTACACGTTCGGGAAGGTGAGACGGGCGGGTTGGGAGAACGAGAGCCCGTCGGGCCCGAGCTCGACCAGGAAGTGCGGAATCGCGCCCGAAGGGAGACGGTCCGGAATGTTGGACGCATCGATGCGGGTGGCGGTGAGTTGCCCGCGAGTGGTGCCATCGGCGAACCGGACGGAGCCACCGGCGTGAATGATCGAGAAGCCGGCTAGGTCTCTCTCCGCAGGGGTGAAGACCATCGTGCTCGGTTCCGCGGACGCGGTCTGCGCCGGCTGGGTCGCAGTCGACTTGTCGGTGGCGACCATGAAGATCGGACGTCCGAGGCTGTTGTCGACGTTGAGGCGGACCGGCAGGAAGAACTCGAGGTAGTTGAACGAGCGGCCGTCGGCTCGCTCCGGAATGCCGGCTGCCACGTTTGGCCGGGCGTCGACGGTGAGGAGCTGGTCGCCCACCGGCGCATCATCGAGGAGGAAGGTACCGAAGCTCGAGGTCAGCTGGGCGAGCGAAGTGCCCTTGAGCCCGACCTTCACGTTGGCCAACGGCTGCAGGTTCTCATCGACAACGACGCCAGAGACGGTGGTCTGGTGCGCCACCGTGCGGAACTGGAAGGCATAGGGCACACCAAGGGTGAAGCCGCGCAGATCCGCGATGGTCGCGGCCAGCGCCACCGTGATGGTGTCGCCGCGCAGGAACTTGTAGCTCGGCACGATGCGGAGAGTCTTCCCGTCGGCAGAAAGCAGGACATTGCAGGCGAGCGCACTGCCCAGGTTTTGGTTGAGGGCGCTACGCAGTGTCACCGCCCCGGCAGCGGTGACCGACTCGAGCGCGAGCGGCTCTGTGAAGACGATCTCGATCGCTGCGTTCTGCGCAACGCCACTCGCCTCCCCGACGGGAGACGTGGAGACGATGGCTGGCGGGGTGTCGTCCTGCACAAGGTCGATCGCGACGACCGACGAGAGGTTCCCGGCGGCATCGGACGCGACGAGCTGCAGGTGGTTCTCGGAATTCGGAGCAAGCGGCACGTCGATCGAGAATGAGCCGTCGCTGGCCACGGTGGTGCGCACCGGTACCAGACCATTGGCGACGATGATCGTGCTCCCGGGTACGCCCGTGCCAGTAAGGGTGATCACACGGTCGTCGGTCCATGACGGCAGGCTGGTCGTGACGACGGGCGGGGCATCGAAGCCGACGGAATCGAGCACAACACCGACGGAGGCGGTCCCTTCGTTGTTGGCGGCGTCGACCGCGCGGACGGTGATGGTGTTCGCGCCCTGTGCAGCGAGCTTTGCGTAGAGGAAGAAAACATTGCCCGTGACTTCGTGCGCGACGACCCGGTCGATATCGACACCGGTGAGCTGCACACCCTCCTCCACCGTGACGAGGCACTCGACAAACTCGCCATTCAGTGTGCTCCCCTCCTCCGGGAAGATGAAGTGCGGCATCGGGGCGACCGCATCGGGATCGGCTGGCTGCTGTTGCAGGGTGAAGGAAACAGCTTCGGTGATCGTGGTGGAGTCGCTGAGCGTCGCGACGACGGAAACGCTCTGGGGGCCGGCTGCCGGCGGAAGATTCAACGGGCAGAAGAAATAGCGCCCGAGCAACACAGCCGTGGTCCCGTTCACTTTCACGCCGGTCACCCGCTCCGGGTCATCGAGCACGCCGGCGACCGTGACGCCGGCCTTGAGGTTACCGCCGGCATAGCTGACACCGCCGAAGTAATACGTGCGGTCCGGCAACGGCGCCAGGATCCGCACGCCGGAGCCGGGCCGCACCTGCAACACGGTTGCGAGCGCCGGATCGCTCGAAACCTCGTCGACCACAGCGATCACGGCCAGACTATTCATGCTGAGCGGGACCAGCGGCACCGAAAGCGAGAAGCGACCGTCGCCGGCTACGTTTGTCTCCAACGCCCGAGCACCACCGTAGATCCGGATCAGGGCGCCGGCCGGGGCGGAGCCGGAGACACGCACGGAGGCCTCGCTGGTTCGAGCCGGCAACGGTTCCAGCACCGGCATAGCCGGCTTGGCGTCGGCGGAACTCGTCCCCGTGGTGAAGGCGAACGAGAACGTTTCAGCGAGCGCATTGCCCGCGAGATCGCGGACCGAAGTGCCGACGCGAACCAGATATGCAGTCTTCGACGAAAGATTCGTCGCCGGATAGAAGGTAGCTCCCCGACCGGCGCCGTCGAGAATCCAGCTTCCGGTTACGGCGACGTTGTTGGCGTCAAGTAACCGGATCGCGGGCACGGCCGAGGACAAGGGGGCGGCTTGGACCGCCTCGGAGAACTCGACGAAGAGAGCTCCGCGCGGATCTACCCCGGTCGCGCCGGAGATCGGCGAGGTCGAGAGAACCGTTGGGGGCACGGAATCATGGGTGACCCGAAGCGCAGTGGTCGGCGCCGAAACGAGACCGGCGCCGTCACGCACGCTCAGTTCGATCACATTCAGTGTCTCCGCCTTCAGCGGCACGTTGATCGTGAACAAACCATTGGCGGGGATCAGCGCATCGCCCTCAGGATACTCGAACGATGCGGCCCCGCCGGCGACGAGGAGCTTGGTACTAGGAGTGGCGAAGCCATTGATCGTGGCCGAGGTACGGTTGGTGGCACCGCTCGGCTGGGCGTCGTAGACGATCGGCGCTGCGGGGGCTGTGTTCGCGACGGTGGTGAACGAAAGACGCGCGCCTTCGGTCAGGCGGTTGCCAAACAGATCGGTGAGCGTGGCCGGAAGAATAATCTCGTAGGCCTTGCCCCCCACAAGCGGAGCAGCGCTGCCGCTCTGCGTCGGGACCAGCGTAATCGTCGTGCCATCTACGCTGACCATCGAGGAAACGGCCGTGCCGGAAACCAGAGCGACCCCGTCGAGCGAGGAACTGGAAATCGGCTTGTTGAACGTGACCGTGATCGGTGTATCGAGCGCTACGCCGGTGGCCCTGCCGGCGGGCACCGAGGAGACTATAGCCAAGGCGTGATTGTCGTGCGCAACGGAGGCGCTGACACTGGGCGATACGTTGCCGGCGACATCGGTGGCGGTGACGGTCAAGGTGTTGGTCGCGTTGGCATGCAGCGTCACCATCACGGAAAAACGTCCATCGGCTGAAACCGTCCCGGAAACGTCGGACTCGCCGCCACGGACATCAATGCGAGCGCCGAATTCGGCGCTACCGGAGATGGTGATGGTGGCGCGGTTGGTACGCGCAGCCACCGGTTCGAGAATTGGGGTGTTCGGGGCGGAGGTGTCGACTGTGGTGAAAGTGATTCGGTTCTCGCGTCCCATGCCATTGCCGGCGATGTCGCGCAGCGCGGCGGGAACGATCAGCGATATCTCAGTTGCCTCCGGTAGCAGCGCAGACGGAGTGAAGGTCAGAGTGCGTCCATCGGCGGCAAGTGTCTTGGTGCCCTGGATCGAAGCACCTCCGGCCGTCACGGTAATTCCGGCCAGATCGGCGGACCGGATCACTTCTGAGAATACCACCGAAAGCGGCAGATCCCGGGCGATGCCGACGGCGCCGTCGGCCGGGACCGTCGACTCGATCGTCGGTGCGATGGAATCATGGATCACCTCCGCCACCGCTGGATCGGAGACGAGTCCGCTGCTGGAGCGAACCGTCAGTTCGAGATGGTTGGTGCGGTTGAGATTGAGCGGAACAGAAATCGCCAAACGCCCGTCGGAGGGCACAGTGCCGGCGATTCGATCGGCCAGACCCCCCGTCAGTTCGTAGGCAAGGCCAGCTGCGGTCGAACCATACACGACAACCGTAGATTCAGTGGTCGGCGAGGCGGGCGAAACGCGATCGATCTTCGGCGCTTGCGGGCGCAGGCCGTCCACCTGTACCCGATGCGTGACGCTGGCGGATAGGTCGTTGGCATCGGTCGCGCCAACGGTGAACTCTCCCGAAGCGCCAACGGTCACATCGGCCGTGACCAAGCCATCGCCATCGGCATCGACGGCCGGGGTGCCGCCAATCGTGATCGAGGCAACCGGCGAATCGTCGACGACGAGCACCGTGGCCGAGAAGGTCGTCGAGGAGACCTTGGCGTCGTAGGCAGGCGAGACAACCGTGATGCGTGGCGGAGCGTCGTCGGTGGAACCTGGTGCCACGATTACGGCGCGTTGCTGACTCGAAGAGTTACCGGCGCGATCAGAGGCCGAGACGGTGATCGTTTGCGCGCCAGCAGCCAAGTTCACACGGCAACCAAAACGCCCGTCGGGAGCGAGCGCTGTCGCGTTTCCATTCACGGTAACCTGATACGGCGGGTTGATGTCGGATACCGATCCGGTCACCTCGGCGGCGTTCCCCTTGATGGTGACGCCGGCGGTTGGCAGATCGATCGCGATCGTCGGTGCAAGCGAATCGGCGACGACGGTCAACGATGCGGGTGCGCCGCTGTTGCCGGCACGGTCGGTTGCGGTGGCGACAAGCACCGAGGTGGTGTTGGCGGGCAGCAGCACGGTGGCCGTGAAGTGGCCCCGTTCGTCTGCAGCGACCGCCACAGTCGCAAGCCCACCCTCAATGGCGACGTTGGCTTCAGGTTCCGTGGTTCCCTGCAGGACGACGCGGTCGGCCTTGGCGAAAGCAGAAGGCGAATCGAAAGTCGGGGCCGAAGGTGCCGTGAAGTCGGCCGTGACAATGAGGGAAACTGGCGAAGCCTGGTTGCCCACGGTATCGGTGGCTGTGGCAGTGATCTCGTTGCGGCCTTCGACAAGCGGCAGCGCGGCAATTTCGAAGCGACCGGCTGTAACCGCAGCGGTGCGTCCATTTACCAGGACCGTCGCCTTGGCGTCATCCACAGTGCCGGCTACCCGGATGACCGCCGTTTTCGAGAGCGTGCCGTCCGCCGGCGTGGTGAAGGCAAGTACGGGCGGTGTGTTGTCGCGATACACGGTGACCGTGCGACTCGCGAGATTGCCGGCCTGATCCGTGGCCGAGATCTGAATCTCGTTCTTTGCGTCAGGCAGAGGCACCATCGAGCGGAAAACGCCCGAGTCGGTAGGAGTCGGCTTTCCGTTGATCGTGAGCACGGCACTCGGATCGTCGATGGAACCGACAACCTCGACTTCGGCGGCCGCGAGAGCCGAATCCGGCTGGGGCGCATCGATCGACAGAGCCGGAGCGATCGTATCGAGGTGAACAACGATCTCGGTGGTGGCGACATTGCCGATTTCGTCCTTCACAACGAGAGCAAGCGTGTTGCGTCCCTCCACCAGTGACACGATCTGCGAGAAGGCGCCATTTGCACCCAACGCCACTGAGGCGCCACCGATCGAAAGCGAAACGCCGTCGACCACGCGGCCCGAGATCGTGCAGTTCCGGACCTTCGTGACGTATCCACTGGGCGGAAAGACATCGGCAAGCGTGGGAGCAGTCCGGTCGAGTATCACAGTGCGACGGTCGGAGCTGCTATTTCCGACAGCATCGGTAGCGACCACCTCGATCGTATTCTCACCCTCGGAGAGGACGACGGAATGGGAGAACGAGCCGGTCGAGAAATCGCGCACCGCCTCGCCGTTGACCAAGAGCTTCGTCGCAGTGGTTCCCACGGTACCGGAGACCGCGAGATGATCAGATTGCGTCGAGGTTCGGGCCGCCGCGGGACTAAGGATTTCAAGCTCCGGCGCGACCGTGAGCCGATACAGGCTCCGCGCAAAGACAGTACTCTGGCCCACGGCGTCCACGGCCTCGAAGCGCACGAGGTTCGCGCCTTCGTTGGCCAGGGTGAGCGCGTACGAAAACACCCCCGAACTCCCAAGCGTCACGGCATTCCCGTTGACCGAGAGCTGTACCGGGCTGGCGTCCGTTACCGTGCCGGCGACGGTCACCACTTTCGCACCGATCGGTTGATCGAAGTCGGCCGGCGATACGATCGAGATCTCGGGAGCGCGGAGCGGGCGTGTGAACTCAAGCGGGAGGCGACGTTCGTTGCCCAAGTAGTCGCGAGCGACGAGTTCGAGCACATTGGCGCCTTCGAGCAACGGTAGCTCTGTAGCAAAACGCCCATCCTGAGCCGAGAACGTGAGCGACTGGGGCTCGGATGCTCCCCTAACCAGTACGAGTGCGACGGTATCACCGCTCACCACGCCGGAGAGCGGCGTACTGGCGGTATCGATCACGGCGGTAGCCGGCTGGTCGAGAACGAGCGATGGCGGATTGCCGTCGTTGAGCAACGGTAACGTAAGATTCGAGACAACCTCCGTGCCGATGCTGTTGCGCAGGCGGACAACAACCGGAACGTTCGACTGGCCCCCCACTCCACCCACCACCGGCACAGCGCGCGGAACCACACCGGACACCAGCCACCGGCCGTCGTTTTCGATGAGGGCGAATTCCGACGATTCTCCACCACTCCCACCGAAGAAATCGATCGAGACGGCCCCGCCAGTGATATTCCGCCCGGATAGTTCGAGAGTGAAAGGCAGCCCCCGTTCAAAGTGCGCTTCGTTCAACTGTACCGACAGCAGCTCCGGTGGAGGCTCGGTCGGTTGCAACGCGATCGAAGCTGTACCGGGAGCAACAACCAACTCCGACTCACCCTCGGCACCGGAGACGGAGGCGAAGAATCGAACTTTCGTCCCCGCATCGATGCAGAAGCTCGCAATACCGCTGTCGTCAGTGATCCGCGTGTAATGCAAATCGTCTCCGGAGCCAGAACGGGTGGACACCGTACAACCTACGGCTGGATTGCCATCTTTAGTGACGACGACCTTCGTCGCTTCCGGCAGATTCATCGTGAAGACGACCGGGCATTGATGAACCTTGGTGAACAACTCACGACCATCACAGATGTTGGAAAACATCACTCTGCGCCCGTAGGTTGTAGCGAAAACGGTCTCACCGTCGTCGTCGGTCAAACCTGTGACGCCAGTATCGCTGCCGAATTCATCGTACATTCTAAGCGTCATTCCTGGACAGGGCTGCCCGAGACGCTTCACACGGATGGTTACTTTGGCCGGAAGGTCGATTAGGACGTTGGCCGGAGCGACGACACTTTCGCTGAAAACAGGCGTCCGCCCCATATCCACCCTGAAACGGAAAGCGGCCCCCTCGGGAAGGCAGAAGCGTGCAACCCCATTCTTATCGGTGTTGTTTGAGTATCCGAGATAGTTGCCATCGCCGTCGTAAAGAAAGATCGGCCGCTTGGGGAGCAGGAGCCCCGACTTGGCCGCGGTCACCACCGTGTCGCGAGGGATTGAAAACTGGATGCGACCGGTTGCGGTGACAGTATCCGACCAAATCACGCCCCCCCATCGCGAGTAACGAAATTTCACGGGCACAGCCAATGAGACCTCGAACTGAGCCTCGCCCGCGGCATCGGTGGTGGCCGACAGTTTGAGGTCGGTCCCCTCTGCCGTGAAGGCTTGGATCGCTTGGCCTGCCAGCGCCACGCCCTCCTGCTGGAGGAGCACGCGCACCACTTCCGCCCGCACCGGCCCGGCAAAGCACAGGCCGACAGTGAGCAGAAGACCAAGACGCAACAGGGCGCAAGCGCCGCGGTAAAGACGATGAGTTCTCACGGAAGAGGTGCGGGGTCGGGTCGAATGCAGGAATGTAAGAGACGAGCGACAGTGCGCTTGATCTTCAACGACAAAGGGGAACTCCACAGGGAAAGCCCTGTGCTTCGATCTGAAGGTCTCCATGGTTCAGTAAGGCAGGACTAGGTTGTACTTCGCGGCCAGGTAACGGTTGACCGTCTTGATCTCATCGGCGGTCAAGACACGGGTGTAGACGAGCACTTCGGCCAGATCGACGTTCGCGGGTTGGCCGTAATCGCCCTCGCCTCCGCCCAATGCGATCGTGCCGAGCACTCCGGTCCGGGTGGGATCCGTTGTCAGATCCACGCCGTTGAGGATATACTGGGACGCTGTCGGGGAGCTAACAGCCACACTGGCATAGGTGTTGTTCGCAGCGATAGGCGCATTGCTGGTCACCCAGCCTCCAGCATGGAGGCCATGATCGGAAGAATGCGTGCCGAGCAGCCAATTCTGGCCACTGGCGCTTTGGATCGTGCGCCCAGTGGGTATGGTGCGGGGCCGATAGGCAATAAACACCGTCGAGGGCCTGCCGACTGAAAGTGTCGAATCCACCAGCATACCATCGTCAACCCCATCGAAACGCACCGCAGGTCGGCCGTTGATCGCATCGGGAACCAGAATCGGTTGCTTCGCCGTAACACCTTCACGCGCGTGGTTCGCCGCGCCCGATTGGTCATTCCAAAGCGCTACAGACCCCGTTCCTGTCCCAGCATCGGCGCGCAGCCAGAGCGCCAAGCCGGTTGTCGGCAACTGATCTGCTCGATCCGTCGGCATTACCACAGCCACATCCGGGCTGTAGCCTGAGATTCCGGCCATGCCGACCGCCCGCACCCGGTATCGGTAGCTCTTTCCCGCTTGGACCGAATCATCGTGGTAGCCCATGGCTCCGCGAACAGTGGCAATCATGGCATACTCTTTGCCCGCCTCCTTACGCTCCACTTCAAAGGTTTGCAGACCGATCCCGGTCGCTGCTGTCCACGCGAGGCTGACCGTCGTATTATTGAGCGCAATCGCAGATAGATTACTCGGGGTAATCGGCACCGGAACCGTCGCATATTTCGTCGCCAGATACCGAGCGACGACATCACATTCTGCAACCGTAAGCGTGCGATCATAGACGAGTACCTCGGCCAGATCTACATTGCCCGGTTCATTGTAGGCGCCCTCGCCGCCACCGAGGGCAATTCTGCCCAGTATGCCGGTCGGCGTGGCCGACGCGGTAAGCTCCTCGCCATTCAAGAAATACTGAGTGCTGCTCGAGTTGCACAGCGCCACAGCAAGGTAAGTCGTGTTAGCTTGAGTTGAGGCACTCATCTTCACCCAACCCTCGGCGTAGAGACCATTGCCGCTGCCGTGCGTGCCAAACAGCCAATTGCTGCTCGTGCTCTGGAGCAGTCGGCCGCCGGGTGCAGTACGCAAACGATAGGCCACGATAACCGTCGACGGCCGACCGACCGAAAGCGCTGAATCCACCAGCATACCGTCGTCAACACCATCGAAGCGCACCGCCGGCCTACCGTTGATTGCGCTCGTAACCAGTAACGGTTGCTTCGCAAGAGTGTCTTCCCGCGCATGGTGGTTCCCACCCGATTGATCCGACCAGAGCGGCACCTTCCCATTCTCATCCGGGACAATCCCTGCATCGGCCTTCAGCCAAAGCTGGAGGCCAGACTGCGGCAGGCTCCGTGACAAGTCCGCTGGCATCGTGATCGAAACCTCTCCGGCATAGGCGGTCCATCCTGCCAAGCTCCGGCTACGCACCCGGTAGACGTACGTTTTCCCTGGTTCCGTCGTTGCATCGATGAAACTCGTTGCATCCGCCACCTGCCCGACAAACCGATAGCGTCCATCGGGGTCGCGCCGCTCGACCTCGAAAACCTGACCTCCATCGCCTACCGAGGCAGACCATTCCACCGTGACCTGTCCGGCATCGGAAGACTGCAGAGTGATATCGGAAGGCGCTGCCGGTTTATCTACCAAAGCGTACTTCGTCGCCAAGTATTGGTTTACCGATTCCCGCTCCGCGGAATCGAGGACACGATCATAGACCACCATCTCAGCAATATCTCCGGAGAATGTCGCGCTGTTGACATACTCGCTGCGACCGATCTCAGGCGACGTCGTAAATCCAACGGTGTTGCTGTTCGATTCGAACAGAGCTAGGCCGTTCACTCGCGAACTCCAGCGATTCGGCTGGCTGCTACTGTTGAGCAGCCGGAACTCCGTCACATCGTAGGTCGCTGCGCCCAAGTCCCACTGAGTGGTGCTGCCAAAATCGTCGTACCGGTGATAGTTCCATGTGGCACCTGATGGAAGCGGGGTGCCATAGCTCAGTCCACCAGGAGCGCTCGCACCAAGCGACAGGTAGGTCGCGGATGCAGCCGGCGGAGTCGCCGTAGCTGCGCGAATAACGGTGAATATCTCGCCCTCGGACGCCCCTGCCATGACATCGGGCAGCGTCAGCCATTGAAAGCCGGCAAAGTGAACAACCGGACGCCCGTTGATGACATTGGCTACCAGCGTCGGCTGATTCACGCTGACTTCCTGCCCCGCGTGGTTCGCATATGCCGATTGATCGCCCCACCCGAGCACCCCCTGCCCTTCGGTGATCACATCACGATCCGCCTGCAGATGAAGACGCGCTCCGGCCTCAGGCAACACTGGGCCTCCCGCATCAAGCACCGCAGGGTCCATGCCTAGGGACACTTCGACCGCGTCTTCGATGCCATCGCCATCGGTGTCGGCGTTGTTCGGGTCTGTGCCGAGCATCCACTCTTCATAGTTCGTCAACCCGTCCGCATCGGGATCGCCGTCCCGATTGGGCAAGCTAGTATTCAGGTTGTGAGTCCGTTCCCAAATATCGTCGATGCCGTCGCTGTTCTCATCGGGGAAGAGCGGATTCGTCGTCCCGACCGCGAGAGCATCTAGGCACACCGCAGCTGTGGCATCGCCGTTGATCCCCAACCAGCGGAAATACCCGTTGCCAGGCACGCGGAAATGTTGATCCGAAGCGACCGGGGTCCCGTCGATATAGAGATCCCACGTGCTGGTGTTGAAATGGAGCGCAAACGTGATGCGCTGCCAATCGGCAGCCGCCAGAGACGCATCGAGCACTTTGCTGGCGCTGGTCGTCTGCCAGAATCCCCCGCCGGTGCCGTCGCCGTCCAGTGTCTGATAGACTCCGCGATCACCGTTACGTACAAATGCCACCCGAGCCATGTCGAGGTCGAGAACCGCGGCCGAAAGTGCATCCGCGCCCGCCGCCGGCTTGAGTCGGAAATCGACGAAGACAGAGCTGGGATTGGGCGCGCGCGGTCCAAACTCGAGATCCACCTTGGCCGTGACCGCACCGGGATTCAGGACCAAGCAACGGATTCCCTCCGGCGCTCCCGCTTCGGCAATCGCCGCAGTGCCCGCAGTCACGTTCCACCCCCGCTGCAGATCGACCGTACCGGTAGCAAATTCCTCGCTAGCCTCGAAGCCTACCGAATAGGGCACGCATGGGAGCAAATCGATGCCCACCGGAACTGAGGTGGTAGACGCGCCGAGGTTGTCGGTAGCGCGAGCGGTGATGAGCACCGGTCCCGGCACCGTCGCAGCCCATTCGATGCTATACGGTGCAGCAACGGACTTCCCAACTTTCGTCGCACCAACGAAATACTCGACCATTGCGATCGCCCCATCCGAATCTGCCGTGGTGACCGACAGCGGAATAGTTAATGGCAACGTAAAGGCCGAATAGGCCGGCGGCTGGTCCAGTGTGATCGTCGGATAGGCATTCACCTCGAGCCGGACCGCGTCGCTCGTAACCACTCCGGCCACGTTCGATACAACTACCGAGTAGAGACCGGCATCGCCGACGACCGGCGACGCGATCGTATACGTTGCGCCTCTAGCTCCGGAGATTGCCGCCCCATTCTTCCACCACTGGAAAGACGGTGCCGGGGTTCCTGTCGCCATCACAGAGAACGACACGCTCTGTCCTGCATTCACGGCGTTCCCCATAGGCTGGGTTGTGATCGTCGGCGCATAGTTCAGTTTCAGCGTCGCGGCAGCGCTCAAATCCGAACCGTACGAATTCGTCACAACCACTGAATAGGTCGATCCATCGTCGGCCGTAACGGTGTTCGGTGTTGTGTAGCTCGAGCTCGTGGCCCCCGGGAGGTCGACTCCATCACGTCGCCACTGGTAGCTCAATGGCCCCGAGCCGACCGCAAAGACACGGAATGACGCGCTGGTGCCCAAATTGACAGCGCAGCTTGCCGGACCGACTACAACCAGTGGCGCATCAGTATCCGTTCGCGAACCTTTACCGAATGAACCCGCGCTGTAGATCGCATTGATCTCGGTGCCGCTGAGCGGCCGGCCATAGAAGCATACCTCATCGAGCCCGCCGACGAAACGGTATTGAGCCTCAGCCCACGGCAGCCCGCCGAAGTACAGATCGCCGGAAGTCGGGAAGGTCATCCCGGCCGGAACCGCCGGTTCGCTCAGCAGTACGCCGTTGCGGTACAGCCGCATCTTTCCAGAGGCCTTGTCGTACACGTACGCCACGTGAACCCAGCCAGCTGCACTTGTCACTCCCCCGATCTCAAAGTAGTTCCCGCCTGTACCATAGAGACGCAACTGGCCATATCCAGTGTGGCCATAATTCCACAGCGAAGCCTGCTCGCCGGTCCCGCTTGCCCAGGCCAGAACTCGACGTGCGCCTGTGTCATTAGCACTCGGATCCAGCCACATCTCGATCGTGAACCCGTCCGCATACGCCCCGATGTTCGTCGCCGCTCGCGCCCGCTCCACCATGATCCGATCGGACGCATTGAGCGAAAATGCCTCCCCCACCTCGCCGGTAGTGTAGGCCATGTTGATTTCGTCTGCGTACAGTCCGCTGACCAAATCCTGCGTGGAGTGGTTGCCACGCCATGCGGCGCTCAAGCCTGCCGGGGTCTGTACACCCCAGCTGGAGCCGACACGCAGCTCCACCACATCCGAAGCGGTCGCATACCCGTCCGAAGCTGTCAGCGTGAAGCCATATAGTCCTGGCTCCGTAAACGTCACCACCGCCTCCGCCTGGGCCGGATCATCGATACTCGCTGTCGTCGGGCCATAGAGCTGCGTCCATTGCACCTGCAACACCGACGTCGGCTTCCCATCGTCGTGCACGGCCCCCAGTAGCGGCAGACTGCCGGTGTTGGCCAGCAACACCTGATCGTCGCCCGCATCGACTATCGGCGCCTCGTTCTCGGCGATCACGCCCTTGCCCATCGCTCCCGCGCTGTAGATCGCATTGATCTCGGTGCCGCTGAGCGGCCGGCCATAGAAGCATACCTCATCGAGCCCGCCGACGAAACGGTATTGAGCCTCAGCCCACGGCAGCCCGCCGAAGTACAGATCGCCGGAAGTCGGGAAGGTCATCCCGGCCGGAACCGCCGGTTCGCTCAGCAGTACGCCGTTGCGGTACAGCCGCATCTTTCCAGAGGCCTTGTCGTACACGTACGCCACGTGAACCCAGCCAGCTGCACTTGTCACTCCCCCGATCTCAAAGTAGTTCCCGCCTGTACCATAGAGACGCAACTGGCCATATCCAGTGTGGCCATAATTCCACAGCGAAGCCTGCTCGCCGGTCCCGCTTGCCCAGGCCAGAACTCGACGTGCGCCTGTGTCATTAGCACTCGGATCCAGCCACATCTCGATCGTGAACCCGTCCGCATACGCCCCGATGTTCGTCGCCGCTCGCGCCCGCTCCACCATCACACAGTCCCCTGCGTTCAAGGAGAATGCCTCCCCAACCTTCCCGGTCTGGTAGGCGACGTTGGTGGAGCCGGCAAACAGCCCACTAACAGTATCGAGTGTCGAGCCGTTGGCGGCCCACCATGCGGTAATGCCCACAGGAACCGCCGATCCGAAGTTCGTCCCAACTCGCACAACCACCTCGTCAGTCCGGATGAAGTCTCCATCAGACGCCGTTAGCAGGAATCCGTAGACTCCAGGTTCCGCCAAAGAAACATCGGTAATTGCATGGGCGGGGTGCTGGATGTCCGCAACAGGTCCGTAAAGCTGGGACCATCGAACGCTCAGGGCCGTTGCCGGTGTGTCGATATCCGTGACCGTTCCGGCCAACTGCACTGATCCGGCGGTACCAAACACAGACAGGTCCGAACCTGCATTCACAACCGGCGCGCTTTTTGTCGGCGGCGGAAGCTTTCCCAGTCCTCCAACCGTGTACAGAGCACCAACTTCTGCGTGGGTCAGTGGCCTGTTGTAGAGGCTGACCTCGTCGATGCTGCCGTAGAAGCGTTCGTCGGAACCTGCCAACGGCATGCCGCCGATGTAGAGATCGCCAGCGGTTGGGAACGTCGTGCCCGTATTGACCACCACATCGCTCTGCAGCGCGCCATTGCGATACATGCGCATGCGCCCGGCAGCCTTGTCGTAGGCGAACACCACATGCACCCAGCCCGAACTTCCGTACACGTTGTCGAGCACGAACTCCTGGCCGCTGGAATAGAGCCGGAAGTAGCCGTAGGCAGAATAGTTGCGGAGCGACAGCCGCTCGGTCGTGCCATCGGCCCAGGCTAGAACACGACGCCAAGCGTAGTTGTCGCTCGCCGGATCCACCCACAGCTCAAGGGTGAAGCCGTCGACATAGGCCCCCACATTGGTCGCTGCGCTGGCCGCAGCCAACACGTGCCGGTTGCCCGTGTCGAAGCTGAACGCCCCGCCGACCTTGCCGGCGGCATACGCCACGTTCACCCCGGCTGCGTACAACCCACTCACCGAGTCCTGCGTCGAATAGTTGCCCGCCCACCAAGCCGTCAGCCCGGAAGGGGATTCCGCACCCCATGTCGAACCGACACGAACATCCATCTCGTCGGTGCGCATCGTGGCACCATCGATCGCCTTCAGCGTGAAGCCGTACAGCCCAGCAGCGGTGAAGCTGACATCGGTCTCCAGCTTGCTCGGATCGGTGATCGTCGTCGTGGCCGGGCCATAGAGCTGGCGCCATTCGGTCTGAAGCGTACCCGAGGGAAGCCCATCATCCTGAGCAACACCGACAAACCGCACGCTACCGCTATTGCCGAAAACGCTCAGATCCGGTCCGGCGCTGACCACCGGTGCCTGATTGTCCGAAAGCGGCCCTTTGCCGAGCGCCCCCGCCCCGTAAATCGCCGCTACTTCCGAACCCGTCAGCGAACGGTTGTAGAGGCTGACCTCGTCGATGCTGCCGTAGAAGCGTTCGTCGGAACCTGCCAACGGCATGCCGCCGATGTAGAGATCGCCAGCGGTTGGGAACGTCGTGCCCGTATTGACCACCACATCGCTCTGCAGCGCGCCATTGCGATACATGCGCATGCGCCCGGCAGCCTTGTCGTAGGCGAACACCACATGCACCCAGCCCGAACTTCCGTACACGTTGTCGAGCACGAACTCCTGGCCGCTGGAATAGAGCCGGAAGTAGCCGTAGGCAGAATAGTTGCGGAGCGACAGCCGCTCGGTCGTGCCATCGGCCCAGGCTAGAACACGACGCCAAGCGTAGTTGTCGCTCGCCGGATCCACCCACAGCTCAAGGGTGAAGCCGTCGACATAGGCCCCCACATTGGTCGCTGCGCTGGCCGCAGCCAACACGTGCCGGTTGCCCGTGTCGAAGCTGAACGCCCCGCCGACCTTGCCGGCGGCATACGCCACGTTCACCCCGGCTGCGTACAACCCACTCACCGAGTCCTGCGTCGAATAGTTGCCCGCCCACCAAGCCGTCAGCCCGGAAGGGGATTCCGCCGCGGTGGTAGCACCAACCCTGAGTTCCATCACATCCGAGCCAGAGGAATAGTTGTTGGTCGCGCTCAGCTGCAGGATATAGATACCCGGTTCGGCCACAAACACATCGGTCGTTGGCGATGTCGCGTCAAAGAACGAAACCGCGGTCGGGTTGGCAGTCCCACTGAGGTTCTGGGCAGAAAGCACCGTCCATTGAGCAGAAACCGCTGTGACTTCACAGCCTTGCAACACAACGCCGTGCAGCGGCACCCCAGCACCTTCAGCAGGGTACGCCGTCACAATATCGTCACCAGCGGACACGATCAGGTTGGTCGTGCTGCCGGGGGGACACTTTGCGATCGTATAATCGGCCTCGAGAGCGCTCGTCTGTCCCTTGGTGTCGGTTGCCACCAAACGAATCCGCAATGCGCGGTCCGCATCCACAATCGGGGGTAAGTAACCGATCTTGTATGGTTTGGCATTGCTGGTGCCGAGGAGTACCGATGACGAGACCGCATCAGTCACATCGAAGAGCTGCACCTTGGCCATCCCGCGATCATCCGTAGCCTCCAGCACAAACGTCACCTGGAGGTTGGTCACAATGGATGAGCCAACAACTGGCGACTTGATCGCCAACCCGGTTGGCGCGTTGTCGTTGCGTACTGTGATCCGACGCGTGACCGACGTCTTCTTTCCAGCCAGGTCGGTCACCGCGAAAACCACATCGAGCGAGGTGTCAGCCGACACCTCCGTCAGAACGACTGATCCGGCGACTTTTCGTCCGCCTTCAATCGGCGTGAAGGTCGTGATCGGGTCGAAACCAGTGGCCGTGATGGTGGCCCCGGCGATCCCGATATCGTCGGTCATCTCGGCGCTCAGCGATACCGTTGCTCCTTCGTAGAAGGCAGTAGCGTCGGCCGGAGCCGCGTTGCTGATCGCTGGGGCAGTCTCGTCGAGCACGCGATGGAGGCTAATCGACTCGATCGATTGCCTATCGTTCACATCGGTCGCGATCGCCTCGATTCCCACATCGGCCCCCAAGGGGTCGTAGGAGATCAACACAGTTGCATTCCATCTGTACGGATCGCCGACGACCCTCGCCACGGGACAATTCACACCATCGACTGCAAGCGACAACGACGCCACGGGAAGCCCGCCACTCTCGGCAGTCACCATCAGCGAATACTCTGAATTCTGTGAGATCGCCGTGCCGTCAGAGACATCGAACGTGATCACCGGCTCCGAAGTGCTCGGAAGCACGGTGACCACCTCCTGAGTTCCCAGCACAACTCGCCCATCCAGGCAGACGGCCCGCAGTCCGACGGTAAAGCTCCGCCCCGCAGTATGGGGCTCAGTGATCACGGTCCGTGAAGCACGGGCTGGGGAGCCCCAACCGGTCGAGACTGTTCCGACGGGGTCACCATCGATCAACACCTCGACTTGAGCAGGCACAGCGTCTGTCTCGTATTGATGAACAGAAACCGTTTCGAATGACAGGGCGGATCCTTCTTCGACCGTTGGACCGGAGAGTACGACGCCGGCGCTCGGCTCACCTCCGGTGATAAACAAATCAAGTTTTCGAACCTCTATGCTTCGATTTGAAAGCCGTTCGACATAGAGGATGCCGCCATACACCCCAAAGTCGCCCACCGGTTCCGTGAATCGGAACACCGTCATCGCGGTGCCACTGCCATTCTGGTCGGCTCCCGTGTTGATGAAGCTCAAGCTCCGGCCGTCCTCCGCCTTCGCGATCAAGAGCGACCCGAACACACGCAATTCGGTCGAGACAAACTCAACCGAATTGGCCGTCTCGCTCAGTTTCAGTCCCCAGGCTGTTTGCCCCAACGTGTAGCAGTGGATTGAGGTCTCGTCGGCGATCCATACGCGCCCATCAACCAAAGCAATATCGCGCACTCCGGGATGGACGACCGAATCGATCGGAGCGGCCCCTAAACTCGATCCGAAGATCGCAAATCCGTCGGTAGTGGTGATCAGGACGTTGTGTTCGTCCGCGACGACGCGGTTCGTTCCGCCAAGTCGCGTCGCAGAACTCGCCCCGTCTGACGATGAGTCGAAGAACAACGCTGGATCGTCGACACAGCCCATCCAATATCCCTTGAGGGCTCCGTTCGCTAGGCCGATCCATAACACCTCGTCATGGGCTTCGATGCTCCCGACCACTGCCTCCTCGCTGAGTATCGCCACCTTCGAGATCACATCAGACAGCTTTGCCCCAACCGGCCGTAGATGCGGCGAACCGGTACGGCTGAAGATGTCGACCTTGTTGCCAGCGGCGCGGAACAGCAGGTGGTTGACCTGCTTGAGCGCGGTGAGATTCGAAGCGGCGTTGGCGGGCTCCACCTCGTCGGTCCATGTCATCTGGCCGTCGACCGTGGACGCCTTGAGCAGGCGGTTGCCGGTGGCATCGCTCACGAGAAGCGTACCCAGATCCTGCAACGTGAAGATCGCGTCGCCGGTGGTCGAGATCGTGCTCGCGACCGGCGCGGTGGCGTCGAGCGTCAGCGTCATGGACTCCGACAGAGTCGAGACGCCGTTGCTGTCGATCACCTCAACCTGAAGGACGAAGGTGTCCGAGCGCGCCTTCGCCGGGAAGACGATACTGCGACGATAGGTGTTGCTCGCCGCATCGAGGGTCATCGCGCCGCTCGAAACGCCGTCGACGATCAGATTGACCTGCCGGAGCGGTTGGTCGTCGGTCACGGTCGCGACCACCTGCTCGTACGAGCCACCGAAGATGAAATCGTCCTCGGTCGGAGCGGTGATCGAAATCGTCGGTGCGTGATCCTCGAGCACGTCGATCGCCACCGGGGCGATCTCGGCCGTCTGGCCACGGGAATCGGTGACGACTGCACTGTAGACGTACCGGACTGCGCCGGAATCGGCAGGGATATCCGGGATCTGGACCGCCTGCCGATAGACGCCAGCCGATCCATTCGTTACGGCCCCCAGCGAAATTCGAACGCCCTGCCCTTCGGCGATGAAGAATTCGACCTTCGCGACGCCGACGTCGTCGGTAGCGGTCACCTGCAGGGAGACCGGACTCTTCTCATAATATTGAGTCGCACCAGTGCCGACTTGCAGGACACCGGCCGGCGGTTTGTCAGCGACGATCGTGAAGCCGTACGGAGCCGAAGTTCCGGACACACCACGGATATCCTGCGCGAACGCGGTCAGAGCCGCAGCCTGCGTTTCACCATCGATCTCCGGCAATGTGATGGAGAACTGGTAGTGCTGGTCGGATTCCGCAGGCACGGTGCCGCCCAACGAGGCTCCGTCGATGCGCAATCCCACTCCCGCAAGTTCCAAGGTCGCCGAAGCCTCTACCTCGACTGCGACGGTGGAGCCCTCCACGAAATTGTGGGCGGCAGTGACCTTCTCGATCACCACCGACGGCGCGTCGGCGTCAACCAGCTCCAGCGTACGGAAAACTTCGGACGCCGCCCCCATCGTATCGATAGCGCGAGCGACGATCTCAAGTGTCGTAGCGGCGGCGTTAAGTGCCACCGTATGAGAGGTACGGTAAATCGAATGCCCGTCCGTCGGCTTCGTCAGCGTCTGAATCACAACGCCGTTGGCGATGAAAGCCACCGACGCGACGCCCACATCGTCGGTCGCTTCAACAGCCAAATCCAGCGGCAGTCCGCGGATCTGGCTCACCTGAACCAACGCAGGCTCAAGAAGCGTCAACGCCGGTGCGGTATTCGGCACAACCTTGAACGCCACCTGCGCCGTAGTCTCCGCCCCGGCCGAGTCGACCGCGGTCGCAACCAAAGTATGCTGAGCCGCCACGTCCACCGCCGCCAGCGGTAGCGTGCAGCGATACGGCGCCTTGTCGAACACTGCGAGGCGAGCCCCGTCGAGCGCGAGCACCACGGAGGCAACCGCCACATCGTCGGTCGCGGAGACCACGATCTCCAGATCCGCACCGCCGACCAACGTGCTTTCGGGTTTCGGATTGCCGAACGCAACCACCGGAGGCTCGTCGTTGCCGATCGTCGCCGTCAACGGCGTCGAGCTCGTGCTGCGCCCGAGGTAATCCCAAGCAACCAGACTCAGAATCCACTGAGTGGATGTCTGGACCTGCGGCACTGGTACATCGAAGACGAACGTTCCATCCGCCGCCGGCTTAAGTTCCGCCAGGAGCACACCGTCAGCCAGCAAATCGACCTTCTTCACACCCACTGCGGGTGTGATCCGGCCCCGGAGCGAAAGCGTCGAACCTTCGACAAGCGACACAGGGCCTTGCGGGTCGGGTGCGATAAACATCGGCACCGCCGGCTGGCTCGGAAGATCGACCACACGAATCGTGCGCGCACTCGATCCGACATTGCCCGCACCGTCCTGCGCTTGCGCCACCACCTCGATCTCACGGGTAGCGGACACCTCCGGCGCATTGACGACGGTGGCATACGGACGCGCCGGCGACACTCCAGCCAGAACGCCATCGACAAAGAACGAGACGCTCGGCACGCAACGATCATCCGTAGCCGTGGCGCTCAGCCGCAGCGGCGCTCCCTCCGCGATTTCCGTCGGGAGCGCATCCAAGCTCACACTCGGGGCGGTTACATCATTTACCGCGGTGTCCGCCACGACTGTGGCAACCATCTCGGAAGAAAGCACAGCCGGATGCCCGGCGAGCGACTCGACGTTCGCTCCGATCCTGTATTCGGTACCAAGTTTCGCATTGGCCGGCACCCGAAGAACCGCAGCAAGCGGCAAGCCCGGGACCTCCCACGCGCCATGACCGTCGACAGTGATCGCTGCAACGCCAATACCCGAGATCGACCGCGCATCGAAAGCCAGGATGCGTTCCTCGCCCGGGTGCACCTCGAAACGTTGCGCCGGTCGCACGGCGAAGACGCCGACGTGCTCCGTTGCCGGG